>Ga0335073_10002222_pt1 | contig 26508 bp, 19 predicted proteins | sample Lox_Sample_22_FD_207093 | JGI IMG/M metagenome (GOLD analysis project Ga0335073, IMG submission 207093) | Soil microbial communities from Loxahatchee National Wildlife Refuge, Florida, United States - Lox_Sample_2.2 | ecosystem: Environmental > Terrestrial > Soil > Wetlands | place: USA...
GATCTCGATGAACGCCAGGCGGCTCAGTGCCTCGTGGCTCGCGAAGTACTCGACCAGCGCTCCAACCGCCAGGTGCACCGCCTCAGGCCAGCTGCTCGCCGGCTCGATCGAGCGCTTTACCGCCTCCATCGCTTCGGCGACGAATTCGTCAAGCACCGCCAGGAAGCACGCCTCCTTGTCGACGAACAGCTTGTGGAAACCCTCCGTTGAGATCCCTGCGAACTGCGCGATCTGCGGATCGCTCAGCTCCGAGTAGCGCTCGTCAAGCGTTAGGTGCACCAGCGCACCAAGCGCACGCGAGCGCCGATCGTCGTTTGAGAGGAACGCCGCCGGCTGCGGCTCGATCTGGCTCGTGCGCACGAGCCCCGAGACGTTCAGGCGCCTCGCGACTGGCGAGCGGTAGGACTCGATCCAGTCGAGCAGTTCATCCGCCAACGTGTACAGCTCTTTTTCGCGACGCTCGTACATCCTCGTGAAGGCCACGTGCCGCACGCCCGCAACGATCGCCCGGATCGTCAACGGCGAGATCTCCTCACCGTCCGGATCCGCCTGAAAGCCAGTCGCCACGACCCGCTCGAACGTCGTCGAGGCCAGCGTCATCCGCTCGCGCGCCTTCGGGCCGATTCCGAGCGAGTCCACCAGCACGAGCCGCGGACCCTTCGGGCGGTCGGCCACGTCGTCGAGCAGCGCCTTGCAAGCCGAGTGCAGCCTGTTCGCCCAGCCCCGCTCGCGTGCCCAGGCATCGAGCACGAGCTTGCGTGCGCGAGCCACCACGATGTCGTACGTCGCCAGGAAGCACGCTTCCTTGTTTGCGAACTGTTCGTAAAAGGCGCGACGCGAGACACCGGCGAGAGCGATCACGTGGGCCACCGTGGTCTGCGGGTAGCCGCGCTCATGGACTGCCTCGATCATGCCTCCGTACATGCGCGCCCGCTGGTTGCGAGCCACGTCATCGCGCGACATCCCATTTGGACCGTGAGGAAGCCTCCGGTACATGGGCGTCGGCCCCCTGTGCGTTCCACTCATCCCCACGATTCGAGATAATAAATCATTTGGCCCGGAGACGCAAGCCTACTTTGAGTGTCCCCGCCATTCTTTATACCGGAATACATTGAGTCCTTCCAGCAGTGTCTCTTGCCGACAAGCGCCGTACCGACAGCTCGAACGGAGTGCATTTGAGCACCCTTGAAAGGTCGCTCGGAGCGTATTTTTTAGCTCTGCGGGACGCGCTTCTCAGGCACTGAGCGTGAGCCGCCGCGGCCCGGAGTGGAAGCCCAGCTCGAGCAGCTTTTCCGCAAGTCGGGACGACGTCGCCTCCGCCCCATCGATCCGCTCCAGCGCCAACTTCGGCACGCGTCCCGCGCGCACGGCCTCCGCGAGCACCTGTAGCGCCTCCGACAATGAGTCGCATTCGCCCGTAGCTGGTGCAACCTCCGGGGAGCGCGCGAACGTCAACAGCCCACGCCCGCCACGCTCTACGTACAGTGTGGGCTCGTCGTCCACCAACACCACGTAGGCGCCCGCCACACGCGCCGGGCGACGCTCTTGGCCCTCGCGTTTTGGCCACGGGAGCGCCGCGCCGTAGGGCTGCCCCGGGTCCGCGGCCGCAAGCACCAGCGCGCGCGAGCGCTCCGCCGAGCCCGCCCGATCGCCCGGCGCGCCTCGTGCCGCGCGCAGCCGCTCCACCGCACCGGGCAGCGCGAACTGCGCACCGCCCATCCCCTCGATGAAGTAGCCACGGCGGCAGATCCCAAGCGTCTCGAGGTTCACGAGCGTGTCGTAAAGGATCGCGAAGCCGCCCTTTATTCCCTCCGCGAGCACCTGCTCGCGCGTGAGGATCCCGTAGCGCTCGAGCATCAGCTCGCTGAGCGCGCGCCGGCGCTCGGGCCCTGCTACGCCGCCCGCGAAGATCGACTCTGTCAACCCCCAGCGTCCCTGCACCTGCCCCTGAGCACCGGTACGACGTGAGCCGAAGCGCCGCGCCGCGCGCCGCTCAGGGCGGGAACGCGCGAGCGTAAGCCGCGGCGCACGCAGCGGAGCCCAGGCGTCGTTCGTCGCCTCGCCCGCCCAGACCAGGTCCCACAGCGCCTCGCGCAGCTCCTCCGCCGCGAGCCCCAGCTCCCCGAGCAGATCGCTGAAGAAGCAAGCGCCCTGCGCCAGGCGCGCGCGCAGCAGCTCGTGTGCCTCCCCGTCGGGGCGCGATGCGTTCGCCGCGAGCGGCGGCGGCCCGATCAGGGCGGCGTCCTCACGGAAGTACAGTGCCACCCGGCCCGAGCGTCCCAGCGGGCCCGCGCCCACCCACACCAGCTCGCCGCTCGCGCACAGCTGGTCCAGCCACGAAGGCGAGTACGCGCCCGTGCGGCGCGGCAGCACGTCCCGCTCCCAGATCTCCGCCGGCAACGCGAGTCCCTGCAACGGCACGAGCACCTCGCGCAGGCGATCCACGCCCGCGCCCGCGCTCGGGTGGCGGTCGATCCCCTGCCACGCCGGCAGGAACGCCGCGAGCGCCTGCTGCTCCGCGGGCTCGATCTCCTTGCGCAGCGCCGCGAGCGAGGCGCGCCGCAGGCGGCGCAGCACCTCCACGTCACACCACTCTCGGCCGCTGCCTCCCGGGCGCAGCTCGCCGCGCACAATCGCCCCGTCGCGCTCCAGCTCTCGAAGCGCCGAGCTCGCATCCACGCCATAGCGCGCGCGCAGCTCCTCCGTCGTGAACGGGCCATGCGTGCGCGCGTAGCGCGCCACCAGCACGCGAAGCGCGTCCGGCACGTCCGCCAGGAACACCTCCGGCAGGCCACCCGGCGGCGCGGCCGAGAGCGCGTCGCGATACAGGCCCGCCTCATCCGCTGCCACCCAGCGCCGCTCGCCGCCCACGCGCAGGCGGATCGCCCGGCGTTCGCGCTGAAGCTCCGCGAGCAGCGGCTCGGGATCGACGCCCGCGAATGTGCGCGCCGCCACCTCGCCGTCGCTGAGGTCGCCCACGTGACGGAGCACGTCGTGCAGAGCATCGCGCCCCGTGGCTTGCGTGATCTCCGAACGGTGCTGCAGGTCGTCCTCGACGCGCTCAAGCGCGTCCGGGTCCAGCAGGTCGCGCAGCTCCTCCTGGCCCAGCAGCTCGCGCAGCAGTTCGCGGTCCAGCGACAGCGCCGCCGCCCGGCGCTCCGCGCTCGGCGTATCGCCCTCGTACATGTACGTCGCCACGTAGTCGAACAGCAGCGAGGAGGCAAACGGCGAGGCCGTCTGCGTCTCGACCTCGACCAGAGATATCTCGCGCGCGTGTAGAGAACGCAACAGCTCTTGGAGCCCCGGCACGTCCAGCACGTCGCGCAGGCACTCGCGGTAGGTCTCAAGCACGATCGGGAAGTCCGCATAGCGGCGCGCGACCTCCAGCAAGTTCTGCGCCTTCAGCCGCTGCTGCCACAGCGGCGTGCGTTTTCCCGGGTAGGCGCGGGGGATCAACAGCGCCCGCGCCGCGTTCTCGCGAAAGCGCGCGCCATACAGCGCCGACCCGCCCAGCTCTTGGGTAATCGACTGCTCCACTTCGCCCGGATCCAGCATGATCAGCTCGGCCGCCGAAGGCAGCGCCTCCGCGTCATCCGCGTCCAAGTCCGGTAGGTGCAGCACGATCCCGTCGTCCGAAGAGATCGCGTCCGCCTCGATCCCGATCCGCTCGCGGATCTGCGCCGAGATCGCAAGCCCCCACGCCGAGTGCACGCGACCGCCGAACGGCGAGAGCACGCATAGCCGCCAGTCTCCGATCTCATCGCGGAAGCGCTCCAGCACGATCGTCCGCTCGCTCGGGAGCACGCGCGTCGCGTCCTGCTGCTCGCGCAGGTAGCTCAAGAGGTTGCGCGCCGCGCGCTCGTCTAGGTCGTACTGCTCTTGGAGCGTCTGCGGCTCCTGGTCCACCGCCCAGCGCGAGAACGCCCCGATCGCCTCGCCCAGCTCCTTCGGGCGCCCGACCGAGTCGCCCTTCCAGAACGGGACCGCTCCCGGCGCGCCAGGGGCCGGCGTCACGATCACGCGGTCGCGCCCGATTTCCTCGATCCGCCAGGTCGAGGCGCCGAGCAGGAAGGCCTGGCCCGGGCGCGCCTCATAGACCATCTCCTCATCCAGCTCGCCCACGCGTCGCCCATCCGGGAGCGTCACCGAGTAAAGGCCCCGGTCTGGGATCGTGCCCGCGTTCGCGATCGCCAGCTGGCGTGAGCCCTTGCGCGCGCGAATCGTGCCCGCAACCCGATCCCAGACGATCCGTGCCCGCAGCTCGCCGAACTCCTTGGAGGGATAACGCCCGTCGAGCATGTCCAGCACGTTCTCCAGCAGCTCCACCGACAACTCCGCGTAGGGGTAGCTGCTTGTGATCAGCGAGTGCAGGTCCGTAACCGCTACGCCGTCCTCGTCCTCGGCCGAGACTGCGATCGCCACGACTTGCTGGGCCAGCACATCCAGAGCGTTGCGCGGCACCACCGTCGGCTCGATCGCGCCTTCGTGCATCCGTCTTGCGACCACCGCCGACTCCAGCAGGTCGCCTCTGAACTTCGGGAAGATCCGCCCGCGGCTCACGTCGTCCACGTTGTGTCCCGCGCGGCCGATTCGTTGAAGCCCCCGCGCCACCGACTTCGGCGACTCGATCTGCAGCACCAGATCCACCGCGCCCATGTCGATCCCCAGCTCAAGCGAGCTCGTAGCCACCAAGCACGGCAGCTCCCCCGCCTTCAAGAGCTCCTCCACCTTCGTTCGCTCCTCGCGCGCGAGCGAACCGTGATGCGCACGGGCGATCTCGATTGGAACGACGGGTTCGTCGTTCCCCTCTCCTTCATCTCCCTGGTCTTCTGAGAGCTCCTTGCCCGCGAGCTCATTCAAGCGCAGAGCCACGCGCTCCGCCGACCGGCGATTGTTCACGAACACGATCGTCGAGTTGTGCGCTTTGACCAGCGCCAACAGCTCCGGGTAGATCGCGGGCCAGATCGAGCCCCGCGTCGACTCACCCCCCGCGACCGGCTCAAGCGGATCGTGGCCCTCCTGTACCGGCGCGTTCGGTTCGCTCATCGACTCGACCGGGACCTCGATCCGTAGGTCAAGTTGCTTCTTGCGGCCCGCGTCAAGGATGCTCACCTCGCGGCGCGGTCCTACCAGGTAGCGACCGATCTCCGCGAGCGGGTTCTGCGTCGCGCTTAGGCCGATCCGCTGTAGCTCGCGGCTCTTTGGCGGATGGGTGCCCTCGCTCGGCCTCATCCCACCTGCGCCATCGCGGTGCGCGCGTACGTGTGCCTCCAGACGCTCGAGCGTCAGCGCCAGATGCGAGCCCCGCTTGCTGCCCGCCACCGCATGGATCTCATCCACGATCACCGCCTCCACCGACTCGAGCATCGAGCGCGCCTGTGAGGTCAGGATCAGGTACAGCGACTCCGGCGTTGTGATCAGGATGTCCGGCGGCCTGCGGACCATCGCCGCTCGCTCCTTCTGCGGCGTGTCCCCCGTGCGAATCCCCACCGTGATCTCCTCCGCCCCGATGCCCCGCAGCGGCGTGCGCAGGTTGCGCTCGATGTCGTATGCCAGCGCCTTCAGTGGGCTCACGTAAACCACGCGTGTGCCCGTCCCCTCTGCGCGCGGCTCGCTGCTCAGCCGATCGAGCGCCCAGAGAAATGCCGCCAACGTCTTGCCCGAGCCCGTCGGCGCCGAGAGCAGCACGTTCTCGCCCGCCGCGATCGCCGGCCACGCTTTCACCTGCGCCGGGGTCGGGGCCTCGAACGCGCGCTCGAACCACTCGCGCACGCGGGGGGTGAAGTTCGTCAGGGGCACCCGTCGAGGCTAGCGCGCGGGTCAGTTCCCGCTCCCGCTCGCAGCCGCGTAGGAGAATTCCCTTCAGATGCACGCGCCTCGCACCGCGACGCAGCCGCCTCGTGGGCACAGGTGACCGCAGATCCGCGCGATGACACCGATCTCCACAACCTCGCTCTCCACGCGCCTAGCCGAGCGCACTCTGCAGCTCGTCGACATCGCCTCCGAGAGCGGGGCAGAGAGAGACATCGTCGAGCATGTCCTCGGCGTGCTGCGTGCCGGCGGCGTCGAGATGCACGACGCCGGCGACACCTGCGTACTCGCCGGGACCCGCTCACGCGGTCGGCGACCGCTCGTGCTGCTCGCCGGGCACCTCGACACCGTTCCCGCCCAGGAAAACTGGCCCGGCCTACTCGACGGCGAGCACGTCCACGGGCTCGGCGCCAGCGACATGAAGGGCGGCGTCGCCGTGATGCTCGAGCTCGCCTTGGCCGAAGCCGCGCCGCGAGACTCCGAGCGCGCAGCCGGGTTCGATGTCGGCTACGTCTTCTTCGGGCGCGAGGAGCTTCCCTCTAGCGAATCGGCCCTCTCGCCGCTGCTCGCCCGCGAGGCCGGCCTGCGCGAAGCCGACCTCGCGATCGTGCTCGAGCCTACCGGCAATGTCGTGCAGGCGGGTTGCCTCGGCAACATCGACGCCACCTGGACCTTCACTGGCCGCGCCGGTCACTCCGCGCGACCCTGGCTCGCCGAGAACGCGATCGACCTCGCGCTCGCAGGAGTACGCGAGCTACACGCGCGCGAGCCCGAGCGCGAGACCATCGAGGGGTTGGAGTTCGCCCAAGTTGCCACCGTCACCACGCTGCACGCGGGTGTCGCCCGCAACGTGATCCCCGGCACCTGCACCGCCAACGTCAACTTCCGCTACTCGCCGCGGTGGAACGCCGAGCACGCCGAGCAAGAGCTGCGCCGTCGCTGCGAGGGACACGGCGAGTTGGAACTGCTCTCCAACTCGCCCGGCGCCCAGCCGCCGTTCGGCAACCCCCTGTACGCGCGGCTGCTCGCCTGCAGCCAGGAGCCCGCACAAGCCAAGCAGGCCTGGACGCCCGTCGCCGAACTCGCCGCCGCCGGAGTCGAGGCCGTCAACTGCGGCCCCGGCGATCCCGCCCAGGCGCATCGACGCGACGAGCACATCGCTGCCGAAGCTCTCGCCCGCGGCTACACGCTCCTACAGACCTTCCTCGGCGCGTGAGGCTCCCGCGATGCGCTTGAACCCCAACATCGAGCACGCGCCCGGCTACCCCTTTCTGCGCCTCGCCGAAGCGCGGCGCGACGCGCAGGCGCGCGGGATCAACGTCGTTGACCTCAGCATGGGCCAGCCCACCGACCCCGCACCCCAGTTCGTGCGTGACGCTTTGATCCAGGCCGCTGCGGAGGTACCGCTCGCGGCCTATCCCTCAGCCGAAGGACTCCCCGAGCTACGTGTCGCGATCGCCGCATGGATCGAGCGGCGCTTCGGCGCGCGGCTCGATCCTGACCGCGAGGTGCTTCCCACACTCGGTGCCAAGGAGCCCATCGCCACCCTCGCGCGGCTGTTCGCGCGCGAGGGCGACTGCATCGCGCTCACATCTCCCTCCTATCCCGTGCCCGAGCGCAGCGCCCGGGCCGCCGGCCTCTCGCTCTCCCCACAACGCCTCACCCACGAAGGGGGATGGCTGCCCGATCCCGAGCTGATCGAGTGGCGGCGCGCCGCGATCGTCTGGGTCGTCAACCCCCACAACCCAACCGGGGCCACTTCCTCGCTGGAGCTGCTTGACGAGCTCGCCCAGCGCTGCCGCAGCCGCGGCGCGATCCTCGCCGTCGATGAGACCTACTCCGAGTTCTGGTTCGGCCCCACGCCCCCGGCTTCCGCGCTGCAGCTCGACGACCGCCGCGGTGTCGTCGTGTTCAACTCCCTTTCTAAGCGCTCCGGTCTCGCGGGCCTGCGCTCCGGCTTCCTCGCCGGCGATCCCGAGATCGTGCGGCGCGTCAGGCGACACCGCAGCGACCTCGGCACCACACCGCAAGCGTTCGTGCAGCGCGCCGCGATCGCCGCTTGGGGGGACGAGGCGCACGTCGAACACGCGCGTCAGCGCTACGCCCGCAAGCGCGAGCTGCTCGCCGCCGCGGCCGTGCGCGCCGGCTTCCTCGACGCCGGGGGCACCGCCGGGATCTTCCTCTGGCTCGGCGTCCCCAGAGGTGATGACCTCCGTGCTTACGAGCTGCTGCTCGAACGCTCGCTGCTCGTCGTTCCCGGCTCCTACCTCGGGTCCGGTGGTGAGGGATATCTGCGCGTCGCGCTCACCGCCCAGGATGAGCACACCGCGCGGGCTGCCGAGCTGCTGCAGACCGGGGCGCGCGCGTTGGCCGGAGCCGCCTGAGCTCGCGACCGCGTCGGGAGGTGCTCTCTAGAGCGCCGCCGTGCCCACGCGGGGCCGCCGCTAGAGCGCGGCCCCGTGGTCGCGCACGAGATCGTTCAGCTTCGCCTTATCGTGGCGCTCGCCCTCGCCGAGGCGCTTGACTACCAACACGCAGGGCAGGCCGAACTCGCCACCCGGGAACTTGCGCGTGCGGCTCGCCCCGATCGCCACGCTCCACGGAGGGATATGCCCTCGGGAGATCTCCTCGCCGCTCTCCGCGTCGATCACCGGGATCGTCGGTGAAAGGATCACGCCCGCGCCCACGACCGCGCCTTCGCCTACGCGCGCACCTTCGATCAGCATGCAGCGACTGCCGATGAAGGCGTCGCTCTCGACCACCACCGGGCTCGCCTGCAGCGGCTCGAGCACGCCGCCTACCCCCACGCCGCCCGACAGGTGCACGCGATCGCCGATCTGTGCGCAAGAGCCCACCGTCGCCCACGTGTCCACCAGCGTGTCGCGGCCCACGTACGCGCCCACGTTCACGAAGCTCGGCATCAAGATCGAACCCGCCGCCAGGTGCGAACCGAAGCGGGCGTACGCCCCTGGCACCACGCGCACGTTCGGGCTGCTGCGCTTCGGCGGAAGTCGATCCGCGAACAGCATCGGGCCCGCCTCCGTGTGCTCCATCGGGCACACCCGGAACAGCAGGACGATCGCGCGCTTGAGCCACTCGTGCACCTCGACCTCGCCGCTCGCGCCGATCTCCGCGACGCGCACGCGGCCGCGATCCAGCAGATCCATCACGCCCAGCACCGTCGCCTGGACGTGGGGGTCGCTGTCGTCCAACTCCGCTCGCCGCTCCCACAGCTCCGCGATCTGCCCGCGCAGCGACTCCAGGCCGCCGAAATCTGCGATCGAGGCGAGTGTCGCCATCGCTTAGCCCACCTCTACCGGGATCGTGTCCGGCGTGGGCGGCGCCGCCGACTCGTCGGGCGCGCCCGGCACCAGTACGTCGGGCTCGAACTGAAGCGTCGCGAAGTAGTCCCGACGCACCTCCTCGGCGCGCCGGATCAGCTCGACGCTCCCGTCCGCGCGCAGCAGCAGCTCCTTCGGCTTCAGGCGACCGTTGTAGTTGAAGCCCATCGCCAGGCTGTGCGCTCCCGTATCGTGGATCAGCAGCAGATCGCCCACACGCAGCTGCGGTAGCTCGCGTTGGATCGCGAACTTGTCGTTGTTCTCGCACAGCGACCCCACCACGTCGATCGTCTCGCGTGGCCGCGCGTTGTCGTCGCCGTGGAGCGTCAGATGGTGATAGGCGTCGGAGTACATCGCCGGACGAAGCAGAGCCGCGATGCCCGCGTCCACTCCCGCATACTCACGCCACTTGCTCATCCGGTTGATCACGCGCGTCACGAGCGCGCCGTGCGGGCCGGTGATGTCGCGCCCCGACTCCAAAAACGGCTTTGGACAGCGCCCCGTGCGTTGCTCGTGGGCGCGCAACAACTGGCCCGCACCGAGACCCAGCGCGTATACGTCAAGCGGTTGGTCCGTCGGGCGGTAGGGGATCCCCAGGCCACCGCCCGCGTTGATGAACTCGAGCTCGATCCCCAGCTCGCGTTGAAGACCGTCCTCCAGCGCCAGCAGCATCGCGATCGTCGCGAGCAGCGGCTGCACCGTCAGCACGTTCGAAGCGATCATCGCGTGCAGGCCGAAGCGTTCGGCGCCGTGCTCGCGAGCCTTCGCGAACGCCCCGCTCAACTGATCGCGGCGCACTCCGAACTTGGCCTCGACCGGCGAGCCGATCAGTTTGTCGCCCAGCCGCTCGGGGCCCGGGTTGAAGCGGAACGAGCAGATCACCGGGACGCCCGAGAGCCTGTCGATCAACGTGACGTCGTCCACGTTCACGATCGCCCCCAGCGAGAGCGCCGCCGCGAACTCCTCGCGCGTCGTGTTGTTCGAGGTGAAGAAGATCTCCTCGCCGCGTGCGTAGCTGTCGGCCGCCAGCTCGAGCTCAGCGATCGAGCTGCACTCCATGCCCAGGCCGTGCTCGCGCAGTAGACGGGTGATCGTCAGGTTCGGTAGCGCCTTCACCGCAAAGTACTCGTGGAACGGCAGACCGCCGAAGGCCGCGTGCAGCCGCTCCGCGCTCGCCAAGATCCCCTGCTCGTCATAGATGTGAAACGGAGTGCCGTAGTGCTCGGCGACCTCCGGCAGGATCGGCTCCAACCTGCGGTTGAAGTTCTCGCTGAGCGGCATCGCGAGCCGCGCTCCTACCCGGCGCGGTGAGCGGTGATGATCGCCCGTGTGCGCGGCCCCGAGAGCGGGCGCCGATACGTGAGCGTCGCGGTCGATACGCGCGTGAAGCCCGCGCGCTTCAGTTCGCCCGCGATCCACCTCTCCGAGAGCCAGTAGAAGCCTGGTACGTTCGCCGACTGCTGCACCGGCTCATCGGTTTTCGGAGCGTCGTTCGAGATCACGACCGTTCCCCCGTCCGGCTTGAGCCAGCTGTGGAACAGGCTGAGCGCCTTGTGCGCGCCGTCGTCGCCGTCGTGCAGGTGCCCGAGCAGCCCGTCCGCGTAGACCACGTCCCAATACTCGCGACGAGCGTCCCAGGTGTAGAGGTTCTGGCAGATCGCCGGCACGCCTGCCTGCCGTGCCAGCTCGACGGCCTCCTCCAGCGCGTCGACCGCGAGCACGGGGTAGCCTTCCCGGCCCAGCACGCGCTCGACGAACGCGTTGCCCGAGCCCAGGCTCAGCAGCAGGTTTTTGCGGTCGCGGTCCAGCGCGTTGCGCAAGTGCTCGAGGATCCACCAGCGGTAGGTTGGCGAGCAGATCGAGGGCGTCGTCGAGTCGCCACGCGCGATCCCGTGCTCCCATTCCTCGAAGATGCTCATCTCCTCGCTGCCGGTCAGGTAGAAGGAGCGCAGGTCATTCTCCAGCGCGTTCGGGTCCGCCATCGAAGTCTCGTGGCGAGCGGTCGTGTCGAGCGTGGCCATCAGCCGTTCACCTCCTGTGTGCGCACGAGCCCCAGGCCGCCTAGGCCGCTCGAGAGCAGCGATCGCATGATCCGACCGACCGCGGGGTCGGTCTCCGTGTCCAAGTACCACCTACCGATTCGCGCGAGGAAGCGCACGAGCCGCAGTACGTCCAAGCCCTTCACCGCGCGGTCCACCAGCGGCATTAGCTGCGACTGCGCGACCAACGAGCGATAGTGCTCGTCGTCCGCCAGCGGCAGCGGCCCGCCATCGTTGCGCGGATCCCAAGCCTTCATCCAAGCGCGCGCGAACGTCCAGCCGGTGTTCTCTCCGTCGAGCACGCGCTCGCGGGTGATCGTCAGCGCCTCGTGCAACGGGTGGTCCAGGCACATGCCCATCAACACCATCGACGCGAGGTCCTGCGTCGCGCAACCCGGGCGCTCCTCGATCGCCAGCGAGCTCAGCAGCTCGTTCGCGAGCAGCTGGTCGAGCAGGTCGTCGATCGCGAGCGTACTCTCCCCACCCGGCCCGTCGTCCTGCTCGGTCACAACCTCCGCGTGCAGCACCGCCGTCGGGTAGACCCTTGCGCTCGGCGCCAGGCCCCGCAGGATCTCATCGAGGTTGTCGCGTCGTTCCTCGCTGGTCAGGCGGACCAGCGTCACGTCGGTCATCTCGGTCATCAACGAGCGCCAGATCGTCAGCGCGCGAAGGTCCTTCGTCGGCTGCCCGTCCTCGTCGATCAGCGGTAGGTGCGTCGGCGTGCGGCCCCCCGTCTCGAACACGAGCGGCCCGTCGAGCGAGCCGCCGATTACGCCCTGCGCGAGCGCGAGGCGCACGAGCGGCTCTAGTCGCGGCACATACTGCGAGTCGAAGATCGTGCGCTCAAACCGCACGCCCAGCCGCGCGAGCGTCTCGTTCTGGCCGCTCACCGCCCAGTCGCGCACCGCGTGCCACAACGCGCGCGTCGGCCCGTCTCCCGCGGCAAGCAGCCGCAGCAATAAGTCGGCGAGCCCGTCGTCCCGCGAGCCGGCCTGGACCTGATGCGCGTATAGGCGACCCACGAAGCGGTCGCTCTTTTCGCCCGCCGCCGCCGGGTCGGTCTCGTCGGCAAAGCGCACATAGCCCGCAAGCGCGTCGCCCATGTCGCGCCCCGCGTCGGCGATCTGGGTTTGGCGCGCCACGTGCGCGCCCGCGGTCTCCAGCGTGCTTGCCAGGGCGTGCCCGAGCGCGATGTTGCGCAGGTAGCCCGCGTGCAGCGTCGTCGTCGGGCTCGGGTCGCAGAAGTCCACGATAAACGGCGTGCCCTTCAGCAGATCCCGGGTCGCCGGAGGCAGTCGCCGGCCTGCTCCGCGCGCGCCGTCCTCCGTGACTCGCGAGTTCTCGAGCGGGAGTGGCGGCGCCTCGAAGAGCAGGTCCGGCGGGGCGTCGATACGTGAAATGTCGATAGCCATGACGGTGCGGCGAGGCTAATCCGAGGGGTCGAGAAGTCAACTGACGCGACGTGGTGAAACGACACTTCGTCGGCACAGAGGTGACAAAAGCGCCAAAACTCGGGGGCTCAGTTGAAGTGTGACTTGGAAACACTTGAAACAGAGACATTCGCCCCACACACGGGCGCGCATGGGCCGGCGATTTTCGACACTTACACGCAGTTGCAAAGCAGCCACGACACGCTGGTTAGGCTCGCTGCGCAATGAAGGAGAAGCTTGACTTGGACCCCGGCTTGGTCGACTCCTGCCGCCAGACCGCGGCGGCGATCGCCGACCGTCTCGCTGCCGAAACCGCCAACCGCACGACGCTTTCGGTCGAGCGCTCCGTAGCGCGCTTCCTTGGCGTCGACGGGATCACCGAGCTCGACGTGCCGTTGCCCAACGTGCTCGTCCAGCATGTCCACGACCGCGGGGGGCTCGACCGGGGAATCGCGCACTGGCTCGGCAACGCGATGATCCAAACCGGGCACGACGCGCAGCAGATCGCCGAGGCGGTCGGCGCCGGGCGGCTAGACCTACTCGATCTGCCCGCCGTCGAGGACGGGCAGGCGCGGGAGCTCATCGAGCGCGAGTGCGCGCGGCGCATGGGGGAGGTGCGCCGCCGGATGGACGCGCGTCGCGAGCAGCGCGAGCGCCTCAGCGGACCGACGCCGCTGCGCTACGTGCTCAGCGCGACCGGCAACGTCTACGACGACGTCGTGCATGCGCTCGCGGTAGCCGAGACCGGCGGCGACGTCGTCTCAATGACGCGTTCAACCGCGCAGAGCCTGCTCGAACATGTGCCCTACGGGCCGACGACCGAGGGCTTCGGCGGCACGTTCGCCACGCAAGAGAACTTCCGCATCCTGCGTGAGGCGCTGGACGAGTGGTGCGAGCACAACGGCCGCTACATCCGTCTTTCGAGCTTTTGCTCCGGGCTCTGCATGACCGAGTTCGCGACGCTCGGCGCACTGGAGGGCCTGGACAACATGGTCAACGACGCGCTCTACGGGATCCTCTACCGCGACATCAACCCCGTGCGCACGATGATCGACCAGCGCGTCTCGCGCACGATCACGGGCTACTTCGGGATCGTGATCAACACCGGCGAGGACAACTATCTGCGCACGGCCGAGGCCGTCGGCGCCGCGCCCTCGGTCACCGCCTCGCAGTTCATCAACTACCAGCTCGCTCACGACTCGGGAATGCCCGACGAGCTGATCGCCCTCGGCGACGCGTTCGAGATCGACCCCCCGACAAAGAACGGGCTGCTGTATGAGTGGGCACAGGCTCAGCTGACGCGCGAGCTGTTCCCGAACTGCCCGATTAAGTACATGCCGCCGACGCGCCACATGGACGGCAACCTGTTCCGCACCCACGCCTGCGACACGCTGTTCAACCTGATCACGGTCGCCACCGGCCAAGGCATCCAGACCGCGGGCGTACCGACCGAGGGGGTCTTTACTCCGCATTTGCACGACCGCGTCGTCGGACTGGAGTGCGTGGACTACGTGTTCAACTACGCCCACGATCTCGGCGAGGAGATCCAGTTCAAGCCTGACGGGATCATCATCAGGCGCGCGCACGAAGTGCTTCGCCAAGCGCACGAGCTGCTCGAGCGGATCGCCGGCGTCGGGATGTTCGGCGCCATCGAAAACGGCACGTTCGGCGACGTGCGCCGCCGCGTGGACGAGGGGCGCGGCATCGAAGGGATCATCGCCACCGGCGAGCGTTACTACAACCCCGCGCTGGAGCTGATGCAAGGAGTCGGCGTTGCCTGACGCGGCGCCCACCGTCGATCTGACCCGGGTGCGCCCCTACGGGGATCACCTCGGCGACGGCATCGTCCAACTCGCTTTCACGCTTCCGGTTCCCTACGGCGGCGCGGCGCGCAAGACGGCGCTCGAGCTCGCCGCACGCCTCGGCCTGGACCGGCCCGAGGTGGTGCACGCCCAACGGCTACTCGACGGCTACACGCACTTTCTGGTCTACGGGCACTTCATGCAGACACTCGATTTCACCTCCCAGAAGGCAGGTGAGGTCGACGCGGAGTACATGAGCGAAGACGAGATCGACTCGTTCGCCGCCGAGCACATCGGCCGCCCGATCGTGGTCGTCGGGGCCTGCACGGGCTCGGACACGCACAGCGTAGGAATCGACGCGATGCTCGACCTGAAGGGCTTTCACGGCAACCGCGGCCTGGAAGGGTACCGCGCGTTCGAGGCCCATAACCTCGGCAGCCAGGTCGCGAACAGCGTGCTTCTCGCCAAGGCGATCGAGCTCGACGCCGACGCGATCCTCGTCTCCCAGACCGTCACCCAGCAGGATCTGCACATCCACAACCTGACCGAGCTTGTAGAGCTCGTCGAGGCCGAGGGTCGGCGCGGGCGGACGATCCTCGCCTGCGGTGGCTCGCGCGTCTCGAACGAGCTCGCCAAGGAGCTCGGCTTCGACGCGGGCTTCTCGCGCGGCACCTACCCCGTGCATCTCGCGAGCTTCCTAGTGCGCGAGATGGCCGTGCGCATCGAGCGCTCGCGCGCCGCCGAGCGAGCATCCCGGAACGGAGCGCCGGCGTGAGCGTGGAGCAAGTCGAGGAGGCCGTCGGGGCCGACGAACGCCGCGCGAAGATGGAGCGCCTGCGCGGTGAGGGCATCGAGCCTTATCCGCACGTGCGCACCGACGTCCCTCGGACGTGGATCGCCGACCTGCTCGCCGCCCACAACCCGGCCGAGATGCAGGCAGGGCCCCACCCCGGCCTCAGCTACAGGATCTGCGGGCGCCTGATCGCGCGCCGTGGGCACGCGAAGACGACCTTTTTCGACGTCCGTGACCAGTCGGGCACGATGCAGGTCGTGGCCCGCCTGCAGGCGCTGGGCGAGGACTCTTACGAGCGCATCACGAATCTCGACATCGGCGACATCGTCAGCGTCGAAGGCGACCTCTACGTGACTCAGCGCGGGCAGCTCGCGCTCGGCGTCAGCCAGAGCACCCTGCTTGCTAAGGCACTACGCCCGCCGCCCGATCGCCACCACGGAATGGAGGACGTCGGTTCGCGCTATCGCTACCGGGAGCTCGACCTGCTCGCGAACGCAGAGACCCGCGAGATGTTCTTCAAACGCACGAAGACCATCGAGGCGATCCACGCGGTGCTGCGCGAGAAAGGCTTCACCCAGATCGAGTCACCGATACTGCAAACGCTCGCGGGAGGCGCCGCCTCGCGACCCTTCACCACCCATCACAACGCGCTCGACGTCGACCTTCACCTACGCATCTCGGTCGAGCTGTACATGAACCGCTGCGTGGTGGGGGGGCTAGAGAACGTCTACGACCTCGGTCGCGCGTTTCGCAATGAGGGGATCTCCCATCGGCACAGCCCCGAATTCACGATCCTCGAGTGCATGCAGACATACGCCGACTACATGGACACCGCAGTCTGGTGTGAAGAGGTGACAGAGCAGGTCGCCCTGCGGACCCTCGGCACTACAAAGGTGGAGCAGTACGACGGGCGCGTGATTGAGCTAGCGAAACCGTGGGCGCGGATCACGCTGCGCGACGCGCTCAAACAGGCAATCGGGCTCGACTTCCTGGAGGCGACGCGCGAGCAGCTATTGGCCGCGCTTGACGATGATCCCGCCGAGCGGGAGAAGAGCTGGGCGAAGCTGGTCGAAGCCGTCTACTCCAAGCACATCGAGCCGTATCTGGAACAGCCAACCCACGTCTTCGACTTCCCACTCGACCTGTTCCCGATGTGCAAGCGCCACAGCGATAACCCAATCCTCGGCGAGCACTTCGACACCGTGATCCGCGGGATGGAGGTGCTCTCGGGCGACACCGAGCTGAACGATCCCGTAGATCAGTGGGATCGCTTCGTCAAACAGCGCAACGAGCGCCCGGGCGACGATGGCGATCAGCCCCACCCGCATGACGAGGGCTACGTGCGCGCGCTGGAATACGGCATGGCACCCACGGCGGGGGGCGGCATCGGCGTGGACAGGTTGCTGATGATCCTCGCGGGAGCCGAGTCGATCCGCGAGGTGGTGCCGTTCCCCACCCTGCGAGAGCGTCACTGAGCGCTCGGCGGTCCGGCGAACTACCTCGCGCGACACTCTTCGCAGTGCATCCCCGGTGCCCCGGCGAACGTTCGTGCAAAAACTACCAATAGTTGGAAACACAACGGGCAGGCCGACCTTAGAAAACCGAACTAGCGAATAATTGAAACTTCAGCCTTCCCCCAGGGGGTTGAAGTCAGGATTGTTCCCTGTTCTTTTACACGCCACTGGTAAATCCAGTACTAGGACTACGCTCCTAGGCATGGAGCACGGAACGTCTGCTCGGCTCCAGGTCCGGGGGCATAGACAATGGACACCGCTCGCCCGCGCTTTGGCGGCTATGGGCGATCGCTGGACGCTGCTGATCGTGCTGGCGCTTTCGGATGAAACGCTGCGCCTGAGTGTGCTGCGGGCCCGCCTCCCAGGCGTAAGCTCCGGCGTGCTCGATCACCACCTCAGCCAGATGACCACGCTTGGTCTGATCTCGCGTCAGCGCTTCCGTGAGATGCCTCCCAGAGTCGAAGTCGCCCTCACCGAGGCAGGCAGCGAGCTGCTGCCGATCGCCGCCGCGCTCGCGCGCTGGGGCATGCGCTACGAGTGGCCGCTCCCGCCGAGTCGCGAGTACGTCCCGGCTGGCGCCGTGCTGCGACAGTTGCCCGCGCTGCTGGAAGAACGGAACGATCTTCCGAACGGGACACTAGAAGCAGTGATCGGCGACGGCGAGGAGCGTGCCGTCCACTGCTTTGAGATCGTCGAGGGGCGATTGCGCGCCAGCTCGACGCCTCCGGCCAAGGTGACCGCACGCCTCGAGGGCGACGATGATGCCTGGATCGCAGCTCTCGGTCCTGGTCGCGATTACTCGGGGTTGCATTTAGCCGGCAAACAGCGGATGGCCCAGCGCATCCTCGACTCACTACCGCGCGGTGAGATGCCCGTCGTGGACGAGGTGCTCGACGGCGTCGCGGACGGCGTCGCGAACGGCGCGAGCCTGCACGACGGCGCGATCGACGATCACGAGGTTGCGACGGATCGTCGCCCCTCCGACGGTCACGGGCCCGAGCGCAAGGTTTCTCGCACGCAGCGCCGGCGAACTCCTACCGCTTCCTAAGCACGCCTCCCAACGTCTAGTTGGGCATCGTGGTCTGTAGTCGGCGACGGCGTGGTCGGCGAGGTCGTGTAGCACGAGGATCGCCTGCGTCGCTGCGTCTGAGGTGCGCCTGACACTGGGCCTTCACGGACACCGCCGCCGGGCGAGAAGCTGCGGCGTCCGCGGAGACCCGGTATCGAGGGGGTGACACCTCGATCTCCTTCTTGAGCGCCATTGGAGAGGGTTAACGGCACTCAAGCTGCAAGCCCCCTTCTGTCGCGTGATGGACGGAATCGTGGCTTGAATGTCTCTCACCCCAACGGGTTCCGTTGGCCACGCTACTTCCACATATCCGCGCGAGCCAGACGCGTTTCCTACTTGGCTCTGGATTTCGCTGATTTCGCGCTCCGTGCGGCGAATAGAAGGCGAGATCGGCGCGGAGTCTGCCCTTGGCCGCCCATAGACTCTGGCTGGATGATTGAGCGGTCCCGCGCCATGGCGACGAGCACGACGGCCGGACCCGCCCAGGGGGCGGGGGTCCTGCCTGCTCAGCGCCTGCGTGAGGCGATCGCCGATGAATGGATCGTCGCGGGCGATTGGCGTGTCCCAGCCGAGTCGGTTCAGCCTGCGAGCATCGATCTGCGCCTTGGTGACCACGCCTGGGCGCTGCGCTGCAGCTTTCTGCCCGACAGCGATTCCACGGTCGAGCAAAAGGTCGAGGATCTCGCCTTCGAACGGATCGACCTGCGCGACGGCGCAACGCTCGAGCGCGACCGCCCCTACCTTGTGCCGCTGATCGAGGAGCTGCGTCTACCCGAGCATGTCCGCGCAAAGGCCAACCCCAAGAGCTCGACCGGGCGCCTTGACGTGTTCACGCGTGTGCTCACTGACCGCAGCCACCGCTTCGACGAGATCGCGGCGGGGTACAGGGGAAAGCTCTACCTGGAGGTGGTCCCCCGGACTTTCGCGATACGGGTGCAGACCGGGCTGGCGCTGAACCAGGTGCGCCTCGCCGACGGCGACGGGCGCCTGACCGACCTGCAACTGCTCGAGCTGCACGGCCAGCTGCCGCTGCTGTATCGCGACGAGCAACCGCTCGCGGCCGATGCCCTGTCGTTGGGGGACGGGCTGTTCCTGAGCCTCGACGCCTCGGGAGGACCCGAGAGCACCGTCGGTTACCGCGCGAAGAAGAACAGCCTGCCGATCGATCTCACAAAGGTGGGCGCGCTGCGCTGGCGCGACTACTGGGAGCCCGTGCACCCCGAGACCAAGCAGCGGATCGTGCTCGAGCCCGAGGTCTTCTACCTGCTGCTGTCGGCCGAGGGCGTTCGCATACCCCCCTCCTATGCCGCGGAGATGCTCGCCTATGACCCGACCGCGGGTGAGTTGCGCACGCACTACGCCGGATTCTTCGACCCCGGGTTCGGCTACTCGCGGACCGGTGAGGGCGGCGGCAGCCGCGCCGCGCTCGAGGTCCGGGCACGCGACGTCTCGTTCATGGTCGAGCACGGCCAACCCGTCTGCAAGCTCGCCTTTGAGCGCATGGCCGCCGAGCCAGATGTGCTCTATGGAACCGATGTGGGTTCTAATTATCAAGGCCAGCAAACGATGCTCAGCAAGCATTTCCTGGGTCATCGCAGCGACGTTCGAGCATAAGCTCGAATTGATGCATTTGTTCGTATTTTCGTAATCCGGAAGGTCATTTGCCTTCTCGTACGAAATAAGCGACCATTGACCGGTCTATCATCCAGTAACACCAGGCTGTCTCTCATCGTCTAGCCTCGCATCTAGACGCGGCGCCCGACGAGAGCAGGGATTTTTCCAGGACGAGGAAGAGCCCCCTAGCCCCCATCAAAACGGACAGGGAACAAGTACACATGCCCAGAACAAGTTCAAAAGCTCCAAAAGCACCAGCGCCCGCGCAAGAGCCTGCGTGGTCGATTCCCAGCCTGCGCGAGCCCCGTTATTCGCAGTCGCTCGAGCGAGGCCTCGCGATCTTGAGCTGTTTCACGCCCAAGCGCCCAGTGCTCGGCATCGCGGACATCGCCGACGAGCTGGGCATGAGTCGCTCGACCACGCACCGCTACGTGATCACGCTGCTCGCGCTCGGCTACCTCGAGCAAGGCGCCTCTCGCAAGTACCGTCTTGGGCTGCGCGTCACCGACCTAGGCATGTCCGCGCTGAACTCGACCGGGATTCGCGAGCACGCACAGCCCTACCTGGAAGAGCTGCGTCAGCGCACCTCCTACACAGTCAGCCTCGCCGTGCTCGACGGCCCCGAAATTCTCTACGTCGACCGGGCGCGCAGCTTCCGACGCGGCCACGACCAGGCGGGGCTGGACCTGCGCACCGGCTCGCGACTGCCTGCCTATTGCACCGCGATGGGCAAGCTTCTGCTCGCGAACCTGCCCGAGGCCGACCAGCGTGAGCTGCTCGCGCAGATCAAGCTCTCCAAGAGCGGACCGAACACGATCACCTCTAAGAAAGCCCTGCGCGAGGAGCTGGACGACGTGCTCGAGGCCAACTTCGCCGTCGATGACGAAGAGCTCGCCAAGGACCTCTACTCGATCGCGGCACCCGTGCGCAACGAGGCGCGGCAGGTCGTGGCCGCCGTCGACATCGCTGTGCCCAGCTCGATGATCACGATCGGCGAGCTCGTCGATGCGCTTGGACCTCACCTGGTCTCGACCGCCGATCGCATCTCAGCGCGCCTGGGCTTCCGTCGCGACGACGAGCAACACAACAGCTAGACGTGGCGGGGGCACGGCGCGGTCGGGGGAGCGAGCTTCCCCCGCGCCCGTCGCGTACTCTCTGCCACCGGATGCCCCTCCCCACCGTCTCACCCCTCCGCAAGGGGCCGTCTCCCCGTGGGATGCTCGCCGTGCTCTGCGCGCTCACGCTCGCGCTCGCGCTCAGCGCCTGCGCGAAGAGCGTCTCGACCTCAGGGCTCAAGGGCGACTCAAAGGACGCCGCTGAAACGATTAAAAACCTCCAGACTGACGTCACCGCCGGCGATCAGAAGAAGATCTGCGAGAACGACCTAGCCAAGTCGCTCGTGGCCAAACTCAACGCCACCCCGGGCGGCTGTCAGCAGGCGATCAAAGACCAGCTCGCCGAGATCGACTCCTTCGAAGTGACCGTCGAAGCGATGCAGGCCACGGGGTCGAGTGCCACCGCGCATGTCAAGAGCATCTTCTCGGGTAAGAGCCGCAAGAGCGTTCTATCGCTCATCAAGGAAGGCGGCAAGTGGAAGCTGAGCGCGCTCAGCTGACGTCGTCCGCGCTCAGCTGATGCCGTCGATCAGCTGACCCGGCGAGCTGAGGCCAAGTCCTTTAGCCAGGATCACGATCGTCTCCAAGCGAGGCGATCGCTTGGAGCGCTCGAGCAGGCTGATCTCCGTGCGATGCAGATCGCACTCGTCGGCCAGCGCCTCCTGCGAGAGCCCTGAACGCTCGCGCGCACGACGCAGGTTCTCGGCGAACTGCTCGCGTGGCGTGGGCATGCGCTGCACTCTCACGTATGACGGACAAAGCCTCAACAGACAAACGTCTCAGGACTGCTCGCAAGCCTCGTGAGGACCGCATCGCGGGCCACTAGCCAAGCGCGGGCGACCGCGTCGTGGCCCTAACCTGCTGCTTTGATCTGCCCGATCGGCGACTTAGGCCAGCGAGCGGCCGTACTGTCGCTCGTAGTAAGCGCGGTAATCGCCTGAGCGGATCGGCTCCCACCACCAGGAGTTCTCGCGATACCAGGCGACCGTCTCATCCAGGCCGTCCGCGAAGCGCACGCGGGCGCTCCAACCCAGCGCGCGCACCTTCTCCGAGGAAAGCGAGTAGCGCTTGTCGTGACCTGGGCGGTCGGCAACGTGCTCGATCTGCGACTCGCTAGCCCCGGCCGCGGCGATGATCCGTTTGACCACCTTGATGTTCGTCTCCTCGTCGGGGCCGCCCGCGTTGTAGACCTCCCCCGCCACACCGTGCTCCAGCACGTGCCCGATTGCGCGCGCGAAGTCCGTCGCGTGAATCCAGTTGCGCACCTGCATCCCGTCGCCGTAAACAGGCAGCGCGTCACCGTGCAGCGCGTTTAGGATCATCAGCGGGATCAGCTTCTCCGGATACTGATAGGGGCCATAGTTGTTCGAGCCGCGGCAGATCACCGCCTGCAGCCCGAAAGTGTGGAAGTAGCTCTGCACCAGCAGATCTGCTCCGGTCTTCGTCGCCGAGTAGGGCGAGGACGGGCGCAGCGGCGACTGCTCCGTGAACGAGCCTGAGTCGATCGATCCGTAGACCTCGTCCGTCGAGACCTGCAGGTAGCGAAGTTCGGCAGCTCGCGCGGCCTCCAGCAATACGTACGTACCGAGCGCGTGCGTCTTCACAAACGCGTCAGGCTCCGCGATCGAGCGATCCACGTGGGTCTCCGCGGCGAAGTTCACGATCGCCTCCGGAGCTGCTTGCTCAATCGCTTTCGCAACCGCGGGCGCATCCTCGATAGCGCCGCGTTCGAAGCGGAAAGACGGGTTCTCGGCGAAGTCGTGGAAGTTCTCCTCGCGCCCCGCGTAGGTCAGCTTGTCGAGCACCGTCACTTCGTCGCCGTGCTCCAGCAGCCGCTGGCGCACGAACGTCGAGCCAATGAAGCCCGCACCACCGCAAACGAGAAGTTTCAAGCTCGTGCCTCCATCCTGTCGGCGTCTTCGATCGAGACGCTCGCCGTCTACGCTCGCGTCACAGCTGCTTCGCAGCTCATGCCCGCATCATTCCAGTCCTGGCCGCCAAGTACCCCGCTAGGCCGTCTTGCCAGGGTGGCATCGGCAGGACGTCTTCCCGTTCTGAGACCAGCGCCGACCAGGCCGGGCGCGGGGCGGGGCGGGCCATCTGCTCGCTAGTCGCAGGCTCCACGCGACAATCCACCTCCGCCTGGCGGAAGATCTCCTGCGCGAAGCCGTTCCAAGAGATCTCGCCTCCACCCGTCATGTGCACGAGCCCCGCGACGCCACGCTCCAGCAGGCCGAGCAGGGCCGGTGCCAGATGACCACCCCACGTAGGCGAGCCCACTTGGTCGGTGACCACCTGCACAGCGTCACGTTCGCTTGCCAGCCGCAGCATCGTCTCGACGAAGTTCTTACCGTCCACTCCGTACAGCCAGGCCGTGCGCACGACCGTGTGCCGCTTCGAGGCAGCCAGCACCTCGCGCTCGCCCTCGAGCTTCGTCGCGCCGTACACAGAACGCGGCCCGGTGGGATCGGACTCCACGTAGGGCCGAGGGTGCCCCGCCGCGTCCAGCGGCGCCAGCCCGTCGAACACGTAGTCCGTTGACATGTGCAGGAGCGGCAGATCGAAGCTCGCCGCCACGCGGGCCAGCACGCCCGCCCCCAGCGCGTTCACCGCGCGTGCCCCCAACTCGTTGCTCTCCGCCCCGTCCACGTCGGTCCACGCCGCGCAGTTCACGACCGCGTCAAGCCCGCCCGGTTCACCTTTCAGGCGCTCAAGCGTTGCTGCGACCGAGCCCTCCTCGGTGATGTCAATCTCCGGCAGGTCCAGCAGCACTAGCTCGTGCCCCGCGCGCTCGCCCGCCCGCGCCACGTCGTGGCCCAGCATCCCTGCCGCGCCGGTGACTAGGAGCCTCATCGCGCGCCGGGGGTCAAAGGATCGAGATGTCGGAGTTGTCGCCGACCAGGAAGCGGTAGGCGCGGGGCTGAATCTCGCCGCGACGCACCGTCACGTTTCGCCCCAAGAGCGAGGACTCCATGCGACCGTCGAGGTCCGAGACCGCGCAACCAGCCAGCAGGATCGAATGCTCGACCTCCGAATTGCGCACCTCGCAGCGCTCGCCGATCGCCGTATAGGGACCGACGTAGCAGTCGGTCAGGCGCGCGTCCGCTCCCACGATCGCCGGGCCACGGACCGTCGTGCGCTCCAGTCTCGCGCCCGGCTCGATCACCACGCGCCCGTCTACGCGGGAGTCGATCAGCTCTCCCTCGATCCGCTCCGTGAGGTTGTCAAGGATCAGCCGATTCGCCTCCAGCATGTCCTCCAAACGACCAGTGTCCTTCCACCAGCCCCGCACGATGTGCGGCTCCACGCGCATGCCGTTGTCCACCAAGTGCTGGATCGCGTCGGTGATCTCGAGCTCTCCTCGGGCCGAAGGGGAGATCGCGCGAGCAGCGTCGTGCACCTGGCTCGTGAACATGTACACGCCCACCAGCGCCAGATCCGTCGCTGGTTCGGGCGGCTTCTCCACCAAGCGCACCACCCGCCCCGTCTCACCCGAGGGCGCCGGGGCCAGCTCGGCCACTCCATAGTTCTCCGGATCCGGCACCTGCGTCAACAGGATCAACGCATCTGGCTCGTGCTCGCGGAACGCCGCTACCAGGTCGGCGATCCCGCCCTGCAGCAGGTTGTCGCCCAGATACATCACAAACGGGTTATCACCCAGGAACGGCTCGGCCGTCAGCACTGCGTGGGCCAGCCCAAGCGGCTCGTCCTGCAGGATGTAGGTGATCTGCACGCCGAACCGCGAGCCATCCCCTGCGACCTGTTCGATCTCCGGCCCGGTCTCGGGAGCGATGATGATCCCCACCTCCTCGATCCCCGCCTGCGCCATCGCTTCGATGCCATAGAACAGCACGGGCTTGTTCGCCACCGGCACAAGTTGCTTCGCGCTCGTGTGGGTGATCGGGCGCAAGCGCGTGCCCTTGCCACCCGAGAGGATCAGTCCCTTCAGTGGATTCATCGCCGAGCAGACTAGCGGCGGACCCAGCGTGAACGCTTAGTAGACCCCATCCAGCTTGCGGTGATCCCAGCTCGCGCGCCGCAGCTCCACGAACTCCAGGCCCACGCGTTTGCCCGCCTGCGCAGCCACTACGTCGCGCGCCTCCGCCGGCAACTCCGACAGCGGCGGCTCGCCGCGCGGCACCACGTTGCGCAGCATGATCTCCGCCCCCAGGCGGACGATGTCCGCGATCTCGCGATGGATCACCACGTCGCACTCGAGCATCACGCCGCGTAGCTCCGGATACGCCTCGCCCGCCTCGACCTGAAGCGTCGCGCGTGGGTCGCGTTCGAGGTTCTTTACCTTCTGCGAGGCCGCGTAGGTCCAGGACCAGATCCGCGGGCCCGGTTCGCCCGCCGAGTGTCCCCTCAGCACGTACCAAAGCGGCATCAGGTGAGGCCAGCCGCGTGGGCCGACCGTCGCGCAGGTCACCGTGCGCTCTTCCGCCAGGAAGCTCGCCACCTCCGCCGCCGTCATCTTGATCAGCTCGCGCCGGTTCATGCGACGCCTATTACCCCCCCTCCTACTGCTTTTATGCGGGCTGCAACTTTGGCTTGCGGCTCGGCTGCCGACGGCGCTGCGGCTTCGGCTGGGCTTCCGCCAAGCTCACGGCCGCCTCGCGTACTGCCTTGCGCGCATCGGCCGGCTCCAGAACCGCCGCGTCGCCCGCTTCCCTGAGGATCTCACGCACCAGCCAATCCACGCCCGCAAAGCTCAACTCCACTACTACAGCTCCATCGCTGCGCTCCTCTACCACCCGTCGCGCCTCGCGTGCCCAGCGCGCCCGCTCCCGCGCTACCCACACACGAGCCGTGCGCGACGTCTCGACCTCTCCCGTGCGTAGCCAGCCATCAACCTCCGCCGCCGGATCTACCTCCGGTCGTGGCTCAAACGTCTTCTCCGTCACCTTCACCTGCTTAATCCGGTCCAAGCGGAAGTGGCGCACGCCGTCGCGCTTCGGATCGAATGAGGCTACGTACCAACCCTCGCGGCCGTTCGTCAGCGCGTAGGGCTCGACCGTGCGCTTGACCAGGTCGTCCTCATTCTCCTTGTAGTACTCAAGCTCGACCAAGCGGTTCGCCACGATCGCCTCTGAGATCTCGCGCGCCAGCTCCGCGTCATCTCCGCCCGCCCGCGCCACCTGCAGGCCCTGCTCCATCGGGTCCTCGCCCAGCGCCGCCACGATCTTCTCGCGCGCGCTCGCCAGCGAGCCCTCCGGGATGTGCTCGCCGATCAGGTCAATCGCCGCCACCAGCGCCTTCGCCTCCACCGGAAGCAGGCGCGCCGGGCGGTCGAAGTTGTCGCTGTAAGGCTCAGGGTCGACCTCGATCTCGCCCGCTTGCTCGTCGATTTCCGCGTACAGCACGTACGAGCCACCGCCGAAGTTCACGACGTTCAGCACGTTGACGTCCTCTTGCAACTCCTCCTCGCTCAACTGCAGCCGCTCGCGCAGTTCAGCGATCGAGATCCGCTCCCCGGCACGACCCGCTTGGATCAGCATGCTCGCCAGCGTCACCAGGCGCGCGAAGCGCTCTGGGCGAATCGCGGCCTCTGGCCGGGCCGGACCATCCTCGCCCTCCTCCCCCGCCGCACGGCGGCCCGAGGTCCGCGAAGAACGCACCGGCGCCGCGACGTTTGCCGGGGTCGCCTTCGCCTCGGCTCCCGGAAGCGTGCGTCCATGGCGATCCTTCAGCAGTTTCAGCCTTTGCGCCATCTCCCCGGTCAGCTCAGGCGGCCCTTGCAACGTCGCGTTCGAGCCTAGTCCCAGTACCCACGAGACGACTCCGCGCGGGTTGGAGTAGCTCGTCAAGAACAGCATGTCCCCTTTCGCAGCCCCCGGCACGTCATCAGCATCGTGAATCTCCCCGTAGCGGCCAAAGTGGCGCTCGATCTGCCAGGCGATCCGCTCAGAGACCAACACTTCCGCAACGCCGCGCTCCTCGCCCAGCTGCCAGTCCGCGCGATTCGCGTAGGAGCGAGGGT
>Ga0335073_10002226_pt1 | contig 26471 bp, 29 predicted proteins | sample Lox_Sample_22_FD_207093 | JGI IMG/M metagenome (GOLD analysis project Ga0335073, IMG submission 207093) | Soil microbial communities from Loxahatchee National Wildlife Refuge, Florida, United States - Lox_Sample_2.2 | ecosystem: Environmental > Terrestrial > Soil > Wetlands | place: USA...
AAAGTTCAGATCATCTGTTGTCCACACATCCCCATCCGGCGGGTCGCTCGGCCTTTCGCGTTTGTGCGAAGGCCGGGATGTTCAGCGGTCACAGCCGAGAGCGCGGGATAGATCATACCTTTTTCCCATGCCCTCGGGGTTGAAACGTTATCAGCAGGACGGGTGGCCCACTCAAGCCCGGTTTTGGCTTGAGTGGGGCATTTGTGCGGCGTAGTCTGGCCTCATGCCTTGGGGACTTAAACGACTTCAGCAATCCCGGCAGACTCACTTCATCACCTTCTCGTGCTATCACCGTCGGCCTTTGCTCCCTACTTCTGAAGCGAAGCGAACTTTCGAAAAAGCGCTGGAACGAATTCGCCGCAACTTCGGGCTTTGTGTCTATGGTTATGTGGTCATGCCCGAGCACGTTCACCTGCTGTTGAGCGAACCGGAGCGGGGAACGCTGGCCGATGCTGTGAAGTCATTGAAGCAGGGTGTGTCGCGGCGGCTGATTGGCGAGGGTGAACACTTCTGGCAGAAGCGGTACTACGACTTCAACGTGCGGAACTATCCGCAGTTTGTGGAGAAGCTGCGCTATATTCATCGCAATCCGGTGAAGCGAGGGTTGTGCGCGAGGCCGCAGGACTGGGAGTGGAGCAGTTTCCTGCAATGGGCGACGGGCGGGGAAGGACGGGTTGAGATTGAATGCGAGTGGACGGCGAGGAGGCGAGCGCGAGCGCAGGGAAGGCTGTGTGCGGAAATCGAACTACCCCACTCAAGCCAACACCGGGCTTGAGTGGGCCACCCGTCCAAGTCTACTCGCCCGCGAGGAGCCGACACGGTTATCTCATCAGTCCAGAAAACTAAGAAAACTCAGAAGGCGAACAACTGCCGAGCGCATAATTAAGAATGAAGCTAAGGAGCGGCGAAAGAGCGATGGCATACATCCCAGCGAATGCGAAGTGGTATCTGGCGACGATTGTGGAGGAGATTAGAGTGGAGGGTCAGAATCCAAACATAATCCACAAAAACCTCGTCCTCATCCGTGGCGATTCGCCGGAACAGGCTTATGAACGGGCCCATGAATTGGGGACTCAAGCGGAACTACAGTACGAAAACTTGAGCGGAAAAACCGTTCAAGTCACGTTTAAGGGGCTAAACGCACTAAATGTAGTCCATGACGAACTCGAACACGGTGCGGAACTGCAATATGAGGAACTGCGCGGATTATCATCCGATGAGGTTAAGGGGTTAATCCCAAGAAAGGAAGACCTTGCGGTATTCCGCCCTTTAGCCCCGGCGGACCGGCCGGATTACAGTTCTAAAGAAGTTCTAGAAAAAGCGGTCGAGCTTTTGAAGCAGGATACACATTAAATCGGCATTGGCAGCACGCCAAAGTACCGCCCCATCGAGAGTCCTTTGCTTTACACTCTTCGCTACCTCAACCTTCCAACCCAGCTCAAGGGTTACGTTGTTCCGCGCAGCCCAGCGCGGGTGCTCAACCAAGGCAATCGATTCCGAGCCGGCACCAGCCGGGCCACCCGCGGGTTGAGATTGAATGCGAGTGTACCGCGAGGAGGCGAGAGCGAGCGCAGGGAAGGCTGTGCGCGGAAATCGAACTACCCCACTCAAGGTCAGTAGATCGGCGGCTGACCTTCCGGCCTTGTCTTCCATCGGCGATGCACCCACAGCCACTGGTCGGGATACTTCCGCACGTAGTCTTCAATTATCTTCGTGAATAATGCCGTGTTGGAGACGGCGTCGGCATCGTCGTCGCCGGTGCGAACCAGTTTCACCGGAGGCTCAAAACGCAGACGATACTTGCGCAATGCCGGATCCCATATGGTAAAGCCGGGCACTACGGCTGCATCGGTTCTCAACGCAATTCTTGCCAAGCCGCTGGCGGTGCACGCCGGAATGCCGAAAAAGTCCACGAACACGCCTTGCGGCGGCGTCATGTTTGTGTCCATCAGAATGCCAACCGTCTCACCGGCTTTCATGGCCGAAAGCAAGCCGCGCACGAAATCATCTTTGTCGACCATGGAATTGCCGTGCATGGTGCGATATTCGCGAGTTAAACGGTCGAGATAGACGTTGTCGAGCGACCGCATCACCACGTGAAGAGGATGTCCCTGCAGAGAGTGAGCAAAAGCTGAGATTTCCCAGCCCCCAAGATGCGCGGTCAGAAACAGCACGCCCTTTCCCGCCGCGAACGCGCGCTCGAAGTTCTCGAAGCCGTCGTAAACCACAACTTTGCTGACGTTCGCTCGCGTGTATCTCGGGAAAAGACAGACTTCGGCGGCTTGCCGGCCGAAAGAAGTGAATACGCCCCGCAAGATTTTCTTACGCTCGCGGCGGTTCTTCTCGGGGAAGGCCATAGCGAGATTCTTCATTCCCACGCGTCGCAAGCGGCCATGCAGAAGATAAACCGTCCACGCGACGGCGATTCCTTTGGCCCGCGCCAGCGGGCGCGGCAATAGGCCAATGAACTTGATGAGAACCCAGGCAAGCGCGTACTCGAGTCTCTGACGCATGTGGCGCGGAAGGGCTGACGGTAGCACCGCGAAAAAGCGGTGTCAAACCCAAGCAGTGAGATGCAAAGGAATTACTCGGTGATTTACTTCCTGGCCGCGGCCGTGGCCCACTTCGCCAGAGTCGAGAGAAACGGATAGGCGGTCGCCGGTGGAGTGATTGCTCCGCTCAGCGCAGCCTTGCTGGTCACCATGTGGCCGTAGAATTCGCGGGTGGCGTCTTTATCCTGCCGAACGACCGCGCCGTTCAACGCCACACCGGCGAAAATGCCTCGTGCCCGCGAATAACTCAGGACTTGGGCGCGCATGGTCCAATCCGTACCAGCCTCGGCCTGCCGACCAACGGGGCCAGCAGCCACGCTGGCGTCGGCACCCAACTTGAACTGGCTGGAGAGCAGTTTCCGCATGCCGTCATCATTCATAACCAGCATGACCAGATCGACCGCCTGGCCGCCAATCTGGAAGCCGAAGCTTCCGCCTTCGACCCTGAAGAACGCAGGCGCGCTCCAACCTTTAGGCGTGCGGCAACTGGAGACGCCGCGGCCGTAGCGGGCGGCAACAATGAATCCTCCGTTGAGCATGGTCGGGACCACGGCAACACACTCGGCGGAAGCCAGTACATCTCGCGGCATGCCTTGATCGGGAGCGCTTTGGATCTCATTCAGCACGTCCGCTGCGGCCTGAACGCGGTCTACAGCCTTGGTTTGATCTTCGTCGGCGGCCAGCGTAACTGCAAAGCCGAGCACGATCGCGGCAATCCACCACTTCTTCATTTCCAACTCCCGTGAAAGTCTGGTTCATTCTAAGGGATTCGCCAATGTGGAAAAGCGTTGGGCCGAGTGGGACTCAAGGGGGTTAACGCCGTGGAAATGGCGCTGAATGATTTTCCGACAAAAAAATTCGGGGTCGGCAACGGTGACCCTAAATCTCCGCTCCCAACCCCGTCTCCCAGGTTCTGTGGTAGGTGAAGCGAGTATGCGTCAGGAGCAGAAAGCGCGCAAGATTACCAGGGTCACTGTACTTAGGTAACGTCTGGAAGTGGGCTATTTCGCGGTGACCAGCGAGTGCGTAATGGCATGCACTGACAGCGCAATCCGGTTCTGTACGCCGACTTTGCGCATCAATTTCGCGACGTGTGCCTTGACCGTGCGCTCTTCAATGCCCAGGGCTGCGCCGATCTCTTTGTTCGAGCGGCCGGCTACCAGCATTTCGAGGACTTCCTTTTCGCGTTCGGTGAAGGTCACGCGGCCCGCCGGAAAGATTCGTCCTGGAGATGTCGAAACCCGCTCAATGAACATGGACAGCACGTGCCGCGGCGCCCAAACCGAACCGTCGTTCACTACGCGGATCGCCTGCACAAATTCTGTGGGCGAAGCGGCTTCATCCACGTAGCCTTTCGCACCCGAGGCAATCGCCTTCAGTACGGTTTCTTCGTCAATGCCCGAGCCGGTGACAATAATCCGCAGGTCGGGGCGAGTTGCCTTCAGGCTGGCCATCACGTCAAACAAGTTCTGGCCATTGCGGTTGCCAAGCAGAATCAGATCGACGTTCTGCAAGGCGGCAATCTCAGGCAGCGAGGCTGCCAGCAGTTCGAAATCCGGCTCGTTGTCGAACAACGCCCGGAAGCCGACGAAACGTAGCGGATCGCTTTCAACCACCGCGATCCGAATCGGAGTTTTTTTAATTGGTGCCGCTTTCACGCCTGCAGCAGATTTCATAGCATCCCTACAATGATAGATGGGCCTAGAATAGCTACATTGGCTCGTGATAGAAAGCTGCTGAAGGTGTTTTCCAATTACGCCCGTAATGTAGGATTTCATTAAAGATTTGGAGGCGAAGTGCCGATGAAGCCTGGTTGCTTCGAGTTGAAGTGCTGTACCATTCTCGTGATTCTGGCGGCGACGCTGTGCGCCGCGCAGACTCCTTACCAGCCGAAGTTTCCCGGCGACCCGGCGCATTCCGATTCGGAGGCCGCTGCGCTCGGTTACATGCGCACACTGCTGCGCGCGCAACATACTTATAAGAAGAAAAACGGCAAATACGCGACTTCGCTGGCTGAACTCGTCCATACCGGCACTTTTACCAAGCGCATGACCAATCTCGACCAGGGCGATTACACCGTCAGCTTCCACGCCCACAAGGACAAAGACGAATTCGAACTGCTGATGACGCCCAAGCAGCAGGACCCCGACCACCGGTCATTCTTCTCGAAAGAAGATGGCGTGATTCACGTCGAGGAAACTCAGCCCGCGAACGAGAACTCGCCAAAGCTGAAGTGAGTTTTTTCCGCTCCTTCGCTCCCACCCTCTTCCAACAACTAACCACCTTGTCATCCTGAGAGCCCGCGCTTTTCTTCGCGGGCCGAAGGATCTCAGTCGCCGCTACCTTGTGGGCATGCACTCACCCGCTCCTGTCCATGGCTTCGAGCTTATCCATGGTCTCAAGCAGGTAAGCCAGGTTCTTCATCTCCTTCGAGGCGCCGGGAGGAGCGGGGATGGCGCGCAAGATCGGCTGGCGCGGCGGTGCAGCCGCGGGCAGGGCCGCAATCGGCGCGGGCTGAGGTTCGGGTATTTCGACCTCTGCCGGTTTCTGCAGCTCGGGTTCGACTGCCGGCTCATCTTCATGCTTCTCTAGGTCATCTTTCTCGACTGGCGGCGGCGTGTAATGGTTCCTGTCCCAGGCTTTGCCGTCGAGTGGGTTGCGGCCCACGGTTTCAGGATCAATGACGACATCGTCCTTCATGAGCGGATCGAACTTGGTTCGCTTGAGGTTGCAGGATGCCGTCTGCAGACCGTAGAGCAGCAGGCCGGCGGTCTTGTGGTCGATGTGCTTGGCGATAATCAGGCGCAGGACCTGGGTGATCGCAACCTGGACCGATTCCGGATCTTCGAGCATGGGCAGCTCAAAGGCATCGACGAAGTGGAGCGCGCCCTCCTTGTTGAACGGGATTCTGGTTTCGCGCCAGCGGTTGTGAAAGAAGCAGAGGCGTTGCCCGCGAAGGGCGGGCGAGCCGCACTGGATGCCGTTGATTTTGATGTGTTGGCAGCGCGGAACATTCCGCGGATAAATGGACACGAGAATTACTCCACCCCCACCCCATGTGGTCTTGTGGAATCAGTGGCATGGCGGGAAAATCCGGGCAAATCTTTGCCACCAAAGGCGATAGCGGGAAAATCTTGGGAACAAACGAGTTATGGAAGGTTACTCGCATGATTGCTTGAAGATATATATTGATGATTCGATATAGCCGGATTATGCGTCAAGGGAAATCGTGGTGAGAGGGAAGAAAAATGGAGTGGGAGGACCGAAATGGGAAGGAGGGTGGCGTTCACGGCGGGTGTGAGTCAGTTTGGCTCCCAGGTTAGCTCGCCTGGACGGCTCGCGGAACCTGGGCCACCGGCCGATCGTTAGGTATCCCTTCAGCGCGGCGCCAGTCTAATCCTGCAGCGTAATAAGGGAGATGTGGTCCACAGGATTCATCTGCCCTCGTGCGTCAAAAGGGAGGAATCCAGGGCGCTGTCTGAGAAATAAACGAGCGCAACTGCACTGCGCGGCACATACACCGCTTTCGTTTCCCTTTGGCCGACGATGTAAAAGCCCTCGTCGGATTCCTCGACCAACTGCGCCGACACGGACTGGCCCGGCTTAATGGCCGAATCCTTCGTGAAGTAGATCGTGACAGCAACAGGGGCCCCGCCGCCCCAGGACGACCTGATGTGCGGATAGTAGTAACGCCCGAAAACGAGGAGGACAGTAAAAATCAAGAAAAGGTCTGTTCCAAGCCCCTTTATCCTGTCCCCGGAGTAGTCGCCAGGGCTCGTTTTAAGCTCCAAAACCGTGACCATGAAGATGCCGAAGAACCAGAGAGCAAGATCACTGGACTCAAAGTCACGCATGAGTAGGTACCCCTGCAGGCGTAGCCCAAGCGCAAACAGAACAAAGGCACCTGACGCCACGGCCGTAGCGGTCACAGTGACTTTCTCGGAGCGTGTGGCAAGCGAGTAAAGCACTGCGGCGATCAGGGCCCCGGTTCCCCATGCCCAGTACGACCAACGGTGGTAGGGCGTTGGAGAGTGTGGACTCCCAAGGTCGAACAACAAGTAAAAGAGTACATTGCTAAATCCGTAAAACAGCAACAGGACGAAACCGAGGCTCGCCGCGATCGATATCCAACCTCGCTGTCTGTATCTCGTAGCCACCGCTACCGGAATCGCCGTGAAGAACATGAACCACGCGCCCGCCGCCAGAATACGGGGGCGGAACGGATTCGTGCCGACAAACCCGTAATTCGCGTGGTGGAGCGATACAGTCAGAAAACCGCACACGTACATGGCGATTGCAAGGGCCGCAACCCCCTTCGACAGCGAGTCGGCAAGGGGCGCTAGCTGAGAAAGCAGTTGTCGAGCTCTGTCACTGTGGGCATCCTGGACGGTCTTTTGTGGCACGGTCGCCATTGAACGCCCATATTACGCCCCTTCGCGCCCCCGTTAAAAGGCGAACGGCGGGCTGGCCTTGGCGGGCACCTACTACCCCACCACCGATACCGTCGCCCCGGCGCCTCCCGCGCCGGCCGCACGGTGATCTCAACGTCCTGTCCCAGAGCGGTAAGAAAATCCATCCGCCGTTCCAAGGAAACTGCGCCCGGGAGGTTGCGCCTCATCGGCGCGTCGATCGAGTTGCGCGGGTTGTCGGCACGACTGAAGTCGTGCCCTTTCACAAATCGCTCGCTGGCAGCGGAAAAGCGGGGACGGACAGAACCTGTCCTCGCGAGATCCTTCGGCCCGCGAGGAAAAGCGCGGGCTCTCAGGATGACAGGGTTCCCGGATTTCATGATGGGGAGAATGCCCGGAGGCGTTCGTGCAGAGATCGAGAGCTCCCTCGACTACGCTCGGGATTTCGGCGCGCGGCTCATACGCCGCGCAAGCGCCTCAACTTCGACTGCGTTTGAGATCTCGCAAACGAAATCTCAAACTTCGATCAGGATGACAAAACGGGGTGGAAGCAGACTGACAAGTTGGTGGAAATGCATAGGTCCCTCGGCTTCGCTTGCGCTCAAGCCTCAGGATGACAAGGTTGGGGGAGCGGGAATGACAAGTTGGGTGGGATGCGTAGGTCCTTCGGCTTCGCTTGCGCTCAAGCCTCAGGATGACAAAGTTGGGGGAGCGGGAATGACAAGTTGGGTGGGATGCATAGGTCCTTTGGCTCCGCTTGCGCTCAAGCCTCAGGATGACAAAGCTGGGAAAGGCTGGTGCCCCATGTCCCGCGAGCGCCTTTTGCGGGCTGGCCTTGGCGGGCACCTACTACCCCACCATCGACACCGCGCCCTGCCCCCTCCGCGCCGGCCGCACTGTAATCTCAACGTCCTGTCCCAAAGCGGCGAGAAAATCCATCCGCCGTTCCACCGAAAACGTCACCGTCCCTTGGGCCTGGTCATCCCGAAGCCCCCGCGCTTTCACCAGCGGGGCGAGGGATCTGGCGCGCAGTGCCTTCACTTTGTCCACGCATCACAGACCGCGTCTATAGAAAGGGTCAGAATGGCGCATGCGAGAAGCCCGGCGATTTTACGTTTACATCATGACGAACCGGCCGCGGTCGCACGTCTTGTACACGGGCGTGACCGGCAACCTTTCGCGCCGGGTCTTTGAGCACAAGAACAAGCTCGTGCCAGGTTTTACGAGCCGGTACAATCTCACCCGCCTCGTATACCACGAATGCTTCGTTTATCCCGATGCCGCGATCGACCGGGAGAAGGAAATCAAGGGCTGGCGCCGCAGCAAAAAGATTCGGCTGATTGAGTCCATGAATCCTCATTGGAGGGACTTAGCAGAGCGTTGGCAGGAATTGTACAAGCCCGAAAGCGAAGGACGGCCCTCGCGAGATCCTTCGGCCCGCGAAGAAGAGCGCGGGCTCTCAGGATGACAGGTCCGATGGGAGTTTCGCGATCATCCTCGGCGACCTAGCCGCTGCCACCGCGCCCTGCCCCCTCCGCGCTGGCCGCACCGTGATCTCAACGTCTTGTCCCAGAGCGGCGAGAGAATCCATCCGCCGTTCCAAGGAAACTGCGCTCGGGCCGTTGCGCCTCGGCGGCGCGTCGATCGAGTTGCGCGGCTTATCGGCACGACTGAAGTCGTGCCCTTTCACAAACCTCTCGCTGGCAGCGGAGAAACGGGGACGGACAGAACCTGTCCTCGCGAGATCCTTCGGCCCGCGAAGAAGAGCGCGGGCTCTCGGGATGACGGCAGTTCTCCGGATTTCGTGATGGGGAGAATGCCCAGAGGCGTTCGTGCAGAGATCGAGAGCTCCCTCGACTACGCTCGGGATGACAAAACGGGGTGGAAGCAGAATGACAAGTTGGTGGAAATGCATAGGTCCCTCGGCTTCGCTTGCGCTCAAGCCTCAGGATGACAAGGTTGGGGAAAGGCTGGTGCGCCAGGTCCCGCGAGCGCCTTTGCGGGCCGGCCTTGGCGGGCACCTACTACCCCACCATCGACACCGCGCCCTGCGCCCTCCGCGCCGGCCGCACGGTGATCTCAACGCCCTGCCCCAGAGCAGCAAGAAAATCCATCCGCCGTTCCAAGGAAACTGCGCCGGGCGGTTGCGCCTCATCGGCGCGTCGATCGAGTTGCGCGGGTTATCGGCACGACTGAAGTCGTGCCCTTCCACAAACCCTCGCTGGCAGCGGAAAAGCGGGGACAGACAGAAACTGTCCTCGCGAGATCCTTCGGCCCGCGAAGAAGAGCGCGGGCTCTCAGGATGACAGGGTTCCCGGATTTCGTGGTGGGGAGAATGCTTTGAGGCGTTCGTGCAGAAGTCGAGGAGTGCAGGGGTCCTTCGACTGCGCAGCTGCTTCGTTACCGAAGCAGCCGCTCCGCTCAGGATGACAAAACGGGTGGAAGCGAATGACAAGTGGGTGGAAATGCATAGGTCCTTCGGCTTCGCTTGCGCTCAAGCCTCAGGATTACAGGGTTGATCGCGGTATAACTGTTATACTATATGCGGTTTGATTTCGACCGTCGCAAAAGCGCGCGTCTTGGGAAGAACCCGAGGCGAGGCATCGGCTTCGAGGAGGCACAGCAGATTTTCTCCCAGCCATACTACCTCGACCGACGGTCTGGCGTGTCCGATCAATGGCGCGCGATAGGGTGGGTAGGAGATCGCTTGTATACGGTCATTTTCGACATCCGCGAAGACGCGGAGGGGGAATACTACCATCTGGTAACGCTGTGGAAGGCAACTCGGGAGGAGCAGGAAATTTATGAAGAACACTCGTAAGCGCAAACGGCCGCTCTCGGCGGACGCCATCGCCCGGCTGGCGGATAAGGGCCAAGATGTGTCCCGCTTCTTCACCAATCGAGGGAAAATGATGCCGCCAGTGCAGCGGGTGAACGTTGACTTCTCCGCTCCCATGCTGCAGGAGCTGGACCGGACTGCCGAAGAGCTGAACATCAGCCGCCAAGCGGTGATCAAGACACTCATTCGTCACGCGCTCGATCAGCATTATTTGGCTCGCGGCAGCCGTGCGAGCTCACGAGAAGCTTGACACTCCGGGTCGCTCGGCGCGCCCCTCGTGGGCATTGCCGATCCAAGCGAACTTCGCAGCTGAACCTCGCAACTTGCGCACGGTTAGAATGGGGCACCCGCTGTCCCCACGCAGCCGCACCGGCGATCTGATTTAATGAAGACGCTGGAGCCAACATGTCTGACGAAAAGTCGTTTCACATGACGCCGGAGGACTTCCGGCGGCATGGCCACGCGGCAGTCGACTGGATTGCCGACTACTACAAGCGCATCGAGACGTTCCCTGTGCTGTCGCAAGCGGCGCCAGGACAGATTCGGGCGGCGCTGCCGGCGCATGCCCCGGCGAAGGGCGAACCGTTCGATGCGATGCTGGCCGACGTTGAAAAGCTCATTCTGCCCGGCATCACGCACTGGCAGTCGCCGAACTTCTACGCATATTTTCCATGCAATGCGTCGGGGGCGGCGATCCTCGGAGATTTGCTGTCGTCAGGACTGGGCGTGCAGGGAATGCTGTGGGCGACCAGCCCGGCGTGCACCGAACTGGAGTCGCACGTGCTCGATTGGCTGGTGGAGATGATGGGCTTGCCGCAGAAATTTTCTTCGAGCAGCACGGGCGGCGGAGTGATTCAGGACACGGCGTCGAGTTCGTCGCTGTGCGCCTTGCTCGCGGCGCGGGAGCGGGCGACGAATTTTGCCAGCAATCGGCGGGGCTGCGATGGCAAGCTTGCGGCGTACACGTCGACGCAAGCGCATTCGTCGATCGAAAAGGGAGCGCTGATCGCCGGGCTGGGACGCGAGAATCTGCGAACGATTGCCGTCGATCCGAGTTTCGCCATGCGAGCGGATGAACTGGCGCGCCGCATTGCAGAAGATCGCGGCGCTGGGCTGACGCCGTGCTTTGTGTGCGCGACGGTGGGAACGACGTCGTCGAATGCGATCGATCCGGTGCCGGAAATTGGGCGGATTTGCCGCGAGAACAAAATCTGGCTGCACGTGGATGCGGCGATGTCGGGCACGGCGGGGCTTTGTCAGGAGTTTCGGCAGTTTTTTGATGGGCTGGGGCTGGCGGATAGTTATTGCTTCAATCCGCACAAGTGGATGTTCACGAATTTTGACTGCGATTGTTTCTACGTGGCGGACCGCAAGGGATTGATCCAGACGCTGAGCGTGCTGCCGGAGTATCTGCGGAATAAGGCGACGGAGTCGGGGGCGGTGTTCGATTACCGCGATTGGCAGATTCCGCTGGGGCGGCGATTTCGCGCGCTGAAGCTGTGGTTTGTGATCCGGCATTATGGGGTGGAGGGTTTGCAGCATCATGTTCGGCAGCATGTGGCGCTGGCGCAGGAGTTCGCAGGTTGGGTAAAGAAAGATGACAGGTTCGAGATTGCGGCGCCGGTGCCGTTCAATTTGGTGTGCTTCCGGCACAGAGGTGGAGACGAGGCGAACCAGACGATCATGGATCGCTTGAATCGCAGCGGGGATTTGTATTTGACGCACACGCGGTTGAACGATCGGCTGACGCTGCGCTTATGCGTGGGGCAGACGAACACGCAGGAAAGACATGTAAAGAAGGCATGGGAGAGGATTCAGGAAGAAGCGGGAAGGGTCGGCTGATTACTTCGGCTGATCGGATTTGGCGGAGGGTTCAGGCATTAGTGCGCCGGGGTTGGCTGGGGCGGAGGGATTGACGCCGAAATCCCAGACGAAAGTGTTCATGCCTTGCCGGCCGAGCAATTCCACGACGGCGTATTCGCCGGGCTCGAGCGGGCTGAGGGGAGTGATTTTGACCCAATCTCCCTTCAGGTGAATGGAGTCTGTTGGGATCAAATTTTGTTGCTGGCTGCTTCTGCCCAGAGGATTGGTCTTGATGACGCCGACGATGCGCTTGTCTTTCCTGATCTGGGCGCGGACGATGTGATAGCGGTCCCAAGGCTGCTCCGGCTGTTCGGGTTGCTCGGGCTTTTCCGGGCCGACCGAATCGGTGGAAGGCACGAGGTTGACGTAGATGGAGGGCAAAGCGGCGTGGGCTTGCAGCGTGGCGTGAGCGCCGTCGAGCTCGATGTACTGCTTTGAACTGCTGATTGGAATCGGAATGAGCACAGCGTGCAGCATATTGTCTTTGCGGTTGCGATCGATCTCGCCGTTGGTCTGTTGCAGTTCGATGAGCTGGGGCTGACTTTGGAAGGTATCAAGCAGTAAGACCGAACCCTCTTCGGGCAGATGCAGGCCGGGGGCAACTTGCGGAGTTTTGGCCTCCTCGGCCTGCTGCTCAGCTTGCATCTCTTTATCAACCTCGACAGCCTCGGGGGCGGGCTTGCCGGATAACCGGTCTTTTTCGAATTTCTCGGTGGCATCCCAGTCGACCATGGAGTTGGGGAGTTCCTCCCACTCGTTGCGCTCGGCACTGAGGTAGCGCACGCGGTCGCCCTGGACCTCCCACTGGGAGACGAGCTGGTAGGAGCCGTCCTTGAGGACGAGGCGCTTAGCGAGCTGCTGGGCGTGGGTGGGCAGTAAGGCGAATCCGAGGAGACACAACAGAGCAAAGCCGACGAATGCACGCGAGAAACGCATAGGCCAATTGGTTGGATGCGAGCTAGGATCAGTCTAGCGCTTTGAGGGCGCTTCTGAGAAATGGTACTGAGACTAGCGCACGACGTTAATTCGGATCCCCAACTTAAGGTTCTTCCAGGCTCGATCGGCGGTGTAGACAGGCGCTTGTAGAGCAATGGCAAGCGCCAAACAAGACCGGTCAGCCAAAGATAATCCCAAGGCTTTGGTTTGTAACACTAGATCGCCCGCAATTCTTGCCTGTTCTACGGTGAAGATCGAAGCTTCGCGAATCGGACTCATGGTTGCCTCCCAGGCGTCCTGCGGGTCGAATCCCCGGCTGACGAGCTTGGCTTGGACCTCGGCAAGATTGACTGTGCTGCTAGTGGCGGAAGCCAATAAATGTGACGTCAAAGCGTCCGAGCCCGGCTCGCCGCCCAGTATAGCGAGCAATACGGAAGCGTCGAGTACGATTCTACTCACGCCGCGCCGCTTCCCGGCGTTCGGAAATTAACTCATCTACTAGTGAGGTTCCCGGCTTCAGATGACGCCGAACCAGGCGTCGAGCCCGTTCGATTCGCTGCTTCATGGTCGAGATACGCAATTCATCGTCTTCGATGCGAAGCACGACTTCGTCTCCTGGATTAAGGTCTAACGCCTTGCGAAACGAAGCGGGAATCACGATCCGTCCATTCTCGTTCATTCGAGTTCGGGTTTCTTCAGCCATGTGTGCCTCTCAGTCTATGTCACCACCTTCGCGTATGACATAATTATAGCATAATGACATTTTATATATAACTGTCAGATTTCGCGAGATGTGGAAAACGGCTTCGCGTGACCGTCATCACATATTGGGGGGCCCTCCGCTGATAACTTAGACGGCGCGAGGTTGATTGTGACACTTATCAGACACCTGAAGGATACAGCGGAACTGGCTTGCTTTCAGCGCAAGGATAAGCACGGAACTCTTGAGCAAGCTCATGAACGCATCGATAATCTCGAAGATTTGATTTGTGATCTCATCAATAACATCCGAGATAGATATGGAGATGAGGAGATGCACGCAGCGGCCGACGATACGCCTCTGGAACGGTAGCAATGGAGCCGCACTGGGTAAATGCCCGCGAGCGATTGCCGGAAGATGGTAGGGAGGTCTACGTCCTCGTCGCCAGTTGCGTGGGGGACGACATCGAGTATGCGAGGGCTAGGCGCTCGAACGCTCGGTGGATTTTTGTTGCAAAACCCCTCTACGCAGAAACTGTGGCGTGGATAGAACCGTGCGACATTTCCTTGTCCGACGACGAGCTCTCGCGCATACCAAAGGACGAGATCAGGTTCTGGCTGAGTGCGTCACGCTAGCGACAGTGCCTGACGTGAAGAGTGGAAGCTAATGGGAAAGATTGTTCTAACAGGGCTGCTGATCACTTGGCCGCTAATTGCATCCGCGCAGAAAAAGCCGGTGCTGTTTGTTCCCCTTGGCCAGGCGGAGTTTGCCTACAACTTGGTCAAGGAGTGCCCAGCCATCGACGTGACGTGGATTCAGGAAAAAGCCGAGTTCGTCGTTAGCTGGGGACTGAACGAGAAGGACAACCGAAACGACTGGATTGTCTACACGATGGATGGCAAGGTGGTTGGTTCGGGGGAGACGGTTCGCGTGTCAGCCGCCGCCCGGGACATTTGCCGGGCAATTGTTCCAAAATAGTGGCGGGCTTCGAGTATCTAAGAATGGACAGGCAGAAACCTCGCCGCGGGCCTTCTCGTCCCGGAATTCTTGGTTTCTTTCCACAACCCTTTCTGGCATAATTGGTCGTGCACCCCATCTGCACAAAATTCCAAGAACAATTTAAAGCGAGGAAGCGATGTCGGCGAAGTACATTTTCGTGACAGGCGGTGTCGTGTCTTCTCTGGGCAAAGGGCTGGCGGCGGCTTCTCTGGGCTGCCTGCTGGAGAGCCGTGGCCTGAAGGTCAACATCATGAAGTTCGACCCGTATCTCAACGTCGACCCGGGGACGATGTCGCCGTTTCAGCACGGCGAGGTTTTTGTGACCGACGATGGCGCGGAAACCGATCTCGACCTCGGTCACTATGAGCGGTTTACCCACGCCAAACTTTCCCGCGACAACAACTGGACAACTGGGCGCCTTTACGAGCAGATCATCGCGAAAGAGCGGCGCGGGGATTATTTGGGCAAGACCGTGCAGGTGATTCCGCACGTCACCAACGAGATCAAAGCGGCCATGAAGAAGGTCGCGCAGGATGTGGACGTGGCGATCGTCGAGATTGGCGGGACGGTGGGTGACATCGAATCGTTGCCATTTATGGAAGCCATCCGGCAAATGCGCCAGGAGTTGGGGCGCGAGCACACGCTATTCGTACACGTGACGCTGGTGCCATTCATCGCCGCCGCGCAGGAACTGAAAACCAAGCCGACGCAACACTCAGTAAAAGAGCTTCTCAGCATTGGAATTCAGCCGGACATTTTGCTTTGCCGCACCGACCGTTTTCTATCCAAAGAGATCAAGTCGAAAATTGCGTTGTTCTGCAACGTGGAAGAGGAAGCTGTGATCACGGCAAAGGATGTGGCATCCATCTACGAAGTGCCACTAGTGTTTTCGCATGAAGGAGTGGACACGCTGGCGCTGCGATATTTGCGGCTGGAGGCCAAAGCAAGCGATCTCGGCAAATGGGAAGACATTATTCAGCGGGTCTACAACCCGAAAGCCACGGTCACGATCGGCATCGTGGGCAAATACGTGGAGTATGAGGATTCGTACAAGTCCCTCAAAGAAGCATTGGTGCACGGCTCGTTGGCGCACAACCTGAAGTTGGATGTGAACTGGGTCGAAGCCGAAGGTCTGGAGGCCGGCCAGCGTGCGTGTGAAGAACAGTTGCGAGACTACGACGGCATCCTCGTGCCCGGGGGCTTTGGCAAGCGCGGGATCGAGGGAATGTTGAATGCGATCCGGTACGCGCGCGAGAACAAGGTTCCCTACTTTGGGATCTGCCTCGGCATGCAGACGGCTTGCATCGAGTTTGCGCGGAATGTGTGTGGCCTGGCGGAGGCGAATTCCAGCGAATTCGACCCGGCGACTCCGCACCGCGTGATCTACAAATTGCGCGAATTGCGCGGAGTGGAAGAGCTAGGCGGAACGATGCGGCTAGGCGCTTGGACTTGCAAGATCGAACCGGGAACGCTGGCGCACCGGATTTACGGGCAGGTCGAAATTAGCGAGCGTCACCGGCACCGCTATGAGTTCAATCGTGAATACGAAAGCACTCTGACGGCGGGCGGGCTGCGGATCTCTGGATCGACTCCTGATGGGACGTATGTGGAAATGGTTGAATTGCCCGATCATCCACATTTCATCGGATGCCAATTTCATCCGGAATTCAAATCGAAACCGCTGGAGCCGCATCCTCTGTTCAAGTCGTTCATCGGCGCCTCTTACGAATATGGATTGAAGCGGCGATCTGACAAAGCGGCGGAGGAAGTTGAGATGTTCCATCGGCCGGAAAAAGTTGGGCGAAGGTAAAATCATTTAACACAGAGGGCACAGAGGAACACAGGGGAGCTTGCCTCTGCGATCTCTGTGCCCTCTGTGGTTAGAACATGAGCATTTCTTTCCAAGTCGAAGGCGTGCGGATTGGGTCGGGCAATTTGTTTCTCATCGCCGGGCCTTGTGTGATTGAAAGCGAAGATCACGCTTTGTTCATGGCCGAGGTGATCAAGGGTGTCACCCGGTCGCTGAATGTGCCGTTCATTTTTAAGGCTTCGTACGACAAGGCAAACCGTACATCGATTCGCAGCTTTCGCGGGCCGGGCCTAGCAGAAGGCCTGCGCATTCTAAAAAAAGTAAAAGACGAAGTGCACGTGCCGGTGCTGACGGATGTGCACGAGACCTCGGACGTGCCCAAGGTTGCGGAAGTCGCCGATGTGTTGCAGATTCCTGCGTTTCTGTGCCGGCAGACGGATTTAATCGTGGCGGCTGCGATGACCGAGCGGGTGGTGAACATCAAGAAGGGCCAATTCGTTTCGCCATGGGATATGAAACACGCGGTAGAGAAGTGCCGGACTGCGGGCAATGATCGCGTGTTTCTGACCGAGCGCGGGTCGAGTTTTGGCTACAACAATCTGGTGGTCGATATGCGGTCTTTGGCCATCATGCGGAAGTTCGCGCCGGTAGTTTTCGACGCGACCCATTCGGTGCAATTGCCTTCGGCGTCGCATGGAGATGAGGACGCTCCCGCGGCGAGCGGCGGGCAGCCGGAGTTTATCCCGGTGCTGGCACGGGCGGCGACGGCAGCAGGAGTAGACGGCATTTTTCTCGAGGTGCATGAGAACCCCAAAGAGGCAAAATCCGATGGCGCGAATGCCTTGGTATCGACCAACCTGCGAGGTGTGTTGAAAGAAGTGTTGGCGGTGCAGAAGGCATTGAGCGATGCGCACGTGACGCCGTGAATCTGCTACCATCCCTCCACATCTAACGAATTTTCGCAGCAGATGCTCATACTGGCTTCGATATCCGGCATTGTAGTGATTCTCGCCGTCCTTTTGGACGCGTTTGAGACGGTGGTGCTGCCTCGGCGCGTACAACGTAACTTTCGTATTTCAAGCTGGTTTTATCGAAGAACCTGGATGCCCTGGCGAAGGATTACGAGCCACATCAAGTCAGCCGGGCGACGGGAGAGTTTTCTGGGTTACTTTGGGCCGCTGTCCCTGCTTGTGCTGTTGGCGCTTTGGGCGTTCGGGTTGATTTTTGGATTTTCCCTTCTGCAATACGGCGCGGGGGAGCACGTGCAGTTAAACAACGAGCGGATTACATACGGCAGCTTGCTTTACCACAGTGGCGAAACTTTTTTCACGTTGGGATACGGTGACATCGTGCCAATATCACCGATGGCGCGCCTCTTGGCGGTGCTTGAGGCGGGAATGGGATTTGGTTTTCTTGGCACGGTGATTGGGTATCTGCCGACGATCTATTCCGCGTTTTCGCGGCGCGAGGTCGGAATCTCGTTGCTGGATGCGAGAGCTGGTTCGCCGCCCACCGCGTCCGAACTGCTGGCCAGGTTCGGGAGCGTACCGAAACAGAGCGTGCTGGATCAGATTCTGCGGGAGTGGGAGCGATGGGCGGGGGAAGTGTTGGAAAGTCACATTTCGTATCCTGCGCTGACTTTTTTTCGCTCGCAGCACGTCAATCAGTCGTGGCTGGGCGCATTGACGGCGATCCTCGATGCCACTTCGCTCATCATTGCCGGCCTCGACGGCACTCGCGGCGTGCAGGCAAAGGCTACTTTCGCCATGGCCCGTCACGCTATGGTCGACCTGGCACAAGTGGTAAAAGCCACTTATGACCCGGAGCTGCCGGACCGTCTGCCGCCAGCGGAGTTGGCGCGGCTAAGGCAATACTTATCGGAGAAGGGATTGCAACTGAAACAAGGGCCGGAGTTCGAAGAGAAACTGGCGCACCTGCGGTCGCTCTATGAGCCGTATGCTCTTTCAATGGCGCGCAACTTGTACATCGCGCTGCCGCCGTGGATCCATCCGGAGAAGAGAAGAGACAACTGGGAGGCTGGGCCGTGGGACCGGGCAATTCAGGCCAGGAGTTTAGCTGCGCCCAGCGCGAAACCGGCGCCGCAGCACTTTGAAGATCATTTCTGACCGGCGTGGCGTCGGGGCGACCCGCACATGCTGGTGATCTCACCTGCTAAGATTCTTGCTTCCATGAAACATATTGGCGAAAACGTGGTGCGCATTGAGGCCGAAGCTCTGCGTGCGCTCGCTGACCGTATTGCTGGGCCGATGGCGGCGGCCTTCAATCAAACCGTGGAGTTGATTCTTGGCTGCAGGGGACGAGTTGTGGTGACGGGGATGGGGAAGAGCGGGATCATCGCTCGCAAGATTGCGGCGACGCTCAACTCCACCGGAACACCGGCGCTGTTCATGCATCCAGTGGAAGCAGTGCATGGGGACCTGGGAATGGTGGTGAAAGGCGACATCGTGCTGGCGTTATCCGCCAGCGGCGAGACAGAAGAGATTCTGCGGCTGCTGGCGACGCTGAAGCGATTGCAAGTACCGTTGATTGCGATGACGTGCGATGAAGTCGAGGGCCGCGCCGCACAATTGTCGACGCTGGCGGCGGCGGCGGAGGTTGCGCTGGATTGTTCGGTCGCGAAAGAAGCATGCTCTCTAGGATTGGCACCAACCGCTTCGACGACGACAATGCTGGCTCTTGGCGATGCCTTAGCGATGGCGCTGGCAGAGAAGCGTGGATTCAAAGAAGAAGATTTTGCCAATTTGCATCCGGGTGGGAAATTGGGAAAGCGGTTGGCGCGAGTGGAATCGCTGATGCACGCCGGAGACGCGGTGCCGCGAGTGAGCCCGCAAACGAAGATGCCGGATGTGATTTATGAGATGTCGCGCAAGAAGCTGGGAGTGACCACGGTGGTCGAAGGCGACAGGCTGGTTGGCGTGATCAGTGATGGCGACCTGCGGCGACTGCTGGAGAAACGCGGGAAGGACGTGATGGATTTGTCGGCGGGCGAGTGCATGACGAAACATCCGAAGACAATCTCGGGCCACGAATTTGCCGCGACAGCGCTGGCGATGATGGAAGAGAAGAAGATTACGTCGTTAGCGGTCGTGGACGATGAGGGACGGTTGCAGGGCGTGGTACATCTACACGATCTCTGGGGCACAGAGATGATGTGATGAGTGGGCCTTCCGAAGATCGGAAGATTTGCTCCGCACATCCAATCAGTCGATGACCCGGTCATCCGACGAGGAGATTCCATGTATCACTACGATCCCAATACGGCGCTGGAAGAATTAACGGAAGATGCAACGCTGCCGAACCCGGTTCACGTGCGCGACATGATTCTGCGCAAACGCTTATCGGCGGATAAATCGTTGGAGCTGAACCGGCTGTTCGTCGAGTACCAGAAATTTTTCGGCGAGACGCAGAAGCTAGGGAAAGAGATATTGAAGCAGTTGGCAGGGTAGGTTTACTGGGAACACCGTCCTCGACTCTCCGGTCGGGCGAAGCGCGGCGACTCCGCAGACTGCCCTATCCCCCAGATAGGAATTCGATCAGATCCTCCCGAATGAAACCAGCTTCGCGCAACAATGACACCAATGTGCCCTTGGGCATATCACGGTTATGCTGAGGAACAACTGCACGACGTTTTGAAATCGGATGATAGTAGATGTAGTGGCTGCCTGAGGCGTGATCGAGTACAAAACCGTTTTGTTCCAAGAACCTGATGATTTCTCGCGGACGGACGGCGGGTAGTTTTGCCATATGCTCTATAAAACTCTCCTGCCGGTGAGTATCTAGGAATTATGAGGGCCTATTCTCAGTGCGAGTACTCTAGATCCAGGGAGGCGACGAGGGTTTCGGCATCAGTGGGAATCGGCTCCTTGTGTTTTTTAAGGCTCGCGATGTACCCAGAGATGGCATCTTTCGCCATCTTTCTCGCTTCTGGCAATGTCCGTCCGTACGTCACGCATCCGGGCAACGCCGGCACGATAGCGGTAAACCCGCCTTCAGGTTCGGGCCGGAGCATAATGTTGTAGTGGTAACGGGCTTTCGGCATCGGACTCACGCAGATTCTATCTTGGCAGCAAAGGCGAGTCAAAGAGGGGAATGGGGTCACGGACGATGGGACGGGACGGGTACGTCCATCCCTCCGTGGACCTTGCCGATCCCGAGGTGTCCCGCGTAATCATTTACAATGACCAATTCCCTGCTGCTCAGGACTCCTAACTATGTATCGTTGGTCAGAACTTTTCATTCCTACGCTGCGCGAGGCGCCGGCGGATGCCGAGGTCGCCAGCCATAAATTTCTGGTGCGGGCGGGCTACATTCGCCAATTGGCGGCCGGAATTTATTCCTATCTTTTTCTTGGGCAACGGTCTTTCAACAAGATCATGGCCATCGTGCGGGAGGAGATGGACAAGATCGGGCAGGAATTCTGTTTGCCGGCGCTGCATCCGCGGGAGATTTGGGAGGCCAGCGGACGCTGGGGCGTGATGGGCGACAATCTTTTCCGGCTGAAAGATAGGAAAGGCGCCGATCTGTGCCTGGGCATGACCGAAGAAGAAGTGATGACCGAAATTGCCCGCAAGGAACTGCGAAGCTATAAGCAGTTGCCGCAAATCTGGTATCAGATTGCGCCGAAGTTCCGGGACGAGCCGAGGCCAAAAGCCGGATTGCTGCGGGTGCGTCAGTTCATGATGAAGGATTCGTACTCGTTCGACATCGATGCGGCGGGGCTGGACGTTTCTTACAAGAAACATTACGACGCCTATTGCCGAATTTTTGATCGCTGCGGACTGAAGTATGTAGTCGTCGAAGCGCACTCCGGGGCGATGGGCGGGTCGGAGTCACATGAGTTTACGGTGCGCACAACCGCAGGCGAGGACCAGGTTGTAAGCTGCGACAGTTGCAAGTATGCCGCGAATCTTGAAAAAGCAACCTCCAAACTGGAAGCGGTGAAAGATCTCGCGCCGGAGGGCGATGGAAAGCCTTTGCTCGTGCACACGCCGGGGCAGAAGACGATTGAAGATGTGGCGAAGTTTCTCGGTGTATCGCCGAAGAACAAGATCAAAACGCTGGCGTACGTGGCGGAGGAAAAAGACGCCAAAAGCGGCAAGACCAAGACTCGTGCCGTCGTTGTGCTGATTCGCGGTGACCATCAACTGAATGAAGCAAAGTTTGGCGCGGCGATCGGCGGAAAAGAAACCCGGCCGATGCAGGAAGACGAGATTAGACAGCTATTCAGTTCCCCGGCGGGCTTTTTGGGACCGGTGGGGATTGAATGGGCGAAGAAATTCGAGGAACCCGATCGCCCGGTACTGCTCGTCGACAAGGCTCTCGAAGGGCGGAGAAATTTAATCTCGGGCGCGAACCAGGAAGACTATCACTTGAAAAATGTGACGCCGGGCGAGAACTTTGAAGCGACCGCTTATGCGGATCTGCGCAGCGTGACGGCGGGGGAGGCGTGTCCGAACTGCGGCAGTGCCCTGCGTATCGACACGGCGGTTGAGATTGGCCACATTTTCAAGCTGGGATACAAATATTCGGAGTCGATGGGCGCGCGGGTGCTCGATCGCAACGGAAAAGAAGTCACGATGATCATGGGAAGTTACGGCATCGGGATTGAGCGGATTCTCACGGCCGCGGTGGAGCAGAGCAACGACGCAAACGGCTTTTGGCTGCCGCCGCAGATTGCGCCGTTTGAGGTTGTCGTGACTCCGACGAACGTATCGGACGAAAAGCTATTGAAAACTGCTGAGGAGATTGCGCATCAGTTGCTGGCTCAGGGTTTCGATGTATTACTAGACGACAGGGACGAACGGCCAGGGGTGAAGTTCAAAGATGCTGACCTAGTGGGCATACCCTATCGGGTAACGGTGGGGAAAAAGGTTACCGAAGGTACTATCGAGATCGTTCATCGCTCGACTCGCGAAGTGCGGGATGCTAGCATCAGCGCAATAGCTGACATTTTCAAGGCATTACGACCGGCGCGTTGATCTCCTCCCCTCGGCGTAGTAGCCACTTCGGAGCGCACGATGGGCACGATCAAGATGATTTTCGGCATCCTGTTTATTGTCACCTGCGTATACGTGGGTGCGGAACTGATTCCGGTTTACTACGCGAACTACGAATTCCAGGATGTGATCAAGACCGAGGCCACCCTACAGACCTACACGACCAAGCCTGAATCGGACATTCAGGACTTGGTTTATAAGAAGGCGCAAGAGCTGCAGATCCCACTCAGTAAAGACCAGATTAAGGTCTCCCGCAAAGGCACCACCGGGACCGGTTCCCTCACGATCCTCGCACCGTATGTTGTGCATATCGATCTGCCGGTCTATCCGCTGGATATCCACTTTGATCCATCGACGGAAAACAAGAGTCCTTTCTAGTCGGATGCCGTTGTCGGCATGGCTTAAAATAGAACCAAGCTCTGACATCGGCTCTGGGATAACGTATACGTAACCCGCGTCATCTCACTGAAAAGAGCACCGGCGCTCCGCCAATTCTACGTGGCCATCAAACTGCGAATTCCGAGGCGAAATAAGAAAGCGAAGGGCGAGGCGGGGGGCGTTTTCCATGACCCTGTCATTCGTACCGCACTCATCATATTTGTCGTCTTGTCCGTCGGAATCTGCGCCTGGTTTTCCTATTTTTACGTCAAGTACGACCGCATCATTGAACAACGCTTCCGCGCACCAGTATTCAGCAGCTCGGCGAAGATCTATGCCCTACCGCAAACCGTCAAAGTAGGCGAGAAGATCAATACTCGCGAGATCGCCGCTCAGTTGCAGCGGGCGGGGTATTCCGAAAACGGCGATTCGCCCATGGGATCGTATCGGTTGCTAACCAGTGGGATTGAGATCAAGCCCGGTCCGCAGTCCTACCACAAGCCGGATGCGGCGACGATTCGAGTCGAGCACGGCGAAGTTGCGACGATCCGGGGCAACAGCGGCGATCTGGAAGCCTACGAACTCGAACCACAGCTCGTGACGGCGTTCGATGTGGAGCAGCGCGCCAAACGGCAGTTGGTGAAGTATGACCAAATTCCCAAGGTGCTGGTCGAAGCCGTCCTGGCCATCGAGGACCGGCGCTTTTTCCAGCATAGCGGTGTGAATTTTGTGCGCATGTTCGAGGCGGCGTGGATCGATGTGATGCACGAGCGTCACGCACAGGGCGGATCAACACTAACCATGCAGCTTTCGCGCGGTTTTTTTCTGACGCCGGAAAAGACGATTCGCCGCAAGCTAGTGGAAATGATGATCGCCGAAGAGCTGGAGCAAAAGTTCAGCAAACAGCAAATCTTCGAGTTTTACGGCAATTGGGTCGATCTCGGGCAGCGCGGCTCGTTTACGATCAGTGGCTTTGGGGAAGCTTCCCGCGCGTACTTCAATAAAGATCTGAACGACATTACGCTGCCGGAAGCGGCTTTGCTCGCGGGACTAATCCAGCGGCCGAGTTATCTTTCGCCGTATCGACATCCGGAGCGCGCGCTGGACCGCCGCAATGTGGTGCTGGATGCAATGGTGGAGACAGGCGCGATTTCTCGTGCCGATGCCACTAAGGCGAAAGCCACACCGCTCAAGCTCGCCCCGCCGAATGTGGAGGCCAGCGATGCGCCATATTTTGTGGACCTGGTTCGCGATACCTTGACCAGCCGGATCAATGAGCGCGAACTGAACGAACAGTCTTACCGGATCTACACGACGCTTGATCCTGACCTGCAACGGGCTGCCGCAGAAGCAGTAGAAAGCGGAGTCAAGCTGATCGACGAACAAGTCACGCGACGACGTACGAAAAAGACGAAGATCGGCAAGGGCAAATACGAAACCACGGTTGAACCGGGACCACAAGCTCAGGTTGCTTTGGTTGCCATGGATCCGCATACCGGCCAAGTGTTGGCTTTGGTCGGCGGGCGAAATTACGGCTTCAGCCAGCTGGACCATGCGGTAGCAAAGCGGCCGACAGGATCGATCTTCAAACCGTTTGTATATGCCACGGCCGTGAACTCTGGCGTCAGCGGCGGAAATCCAGTGTTTACTCCGGTTTCGACTATCCAAGACCAGCCCACGACTTTTGCCTACGGCGACCAGATTTACGAGCCGCGCAATTACAAAGAGGAGTATCACGGCGAAGTAACCGCGCGGTACGCGCTGGCGATGTCGCTGAACAATGCAACGGTCCAATTGGCTCAGGAAGTGGGATACGACAAGATTGCGGATTTGGCGAAGGCGGCAGGAATCACGTCAGTGAAGCCAACACCGGCGATGGCGCTTGGAGCATACGATGCGACGCCGCTTGAAATGGCGGCTGCGTACACGGTTTTTGCGAATGGAGGCGTGCGGCTGTCGCCTATCCTGGTGAATTCGGTTCGCAATGCTGCCGGCGATGTGGTTCTGGATCTGAAGCCGGACGCACGACCGGTGCTCGATCCTCGGGTGGCGTATGTGATGACCGACATGATGGAAGGCGTCATCAACAATGGGCTTGGGTTTTCGGCGGTACGGGGGCGAGGATTTGAGGCTCCGGCAGCTGGAAAAACCGGTAGCTCGCACGATGGCTGGTTCGCTGGATATACGAGCAATCTGCTGTGCGTGGTTTGGGTTGGATTCGATGACTACAGCGACCTGCACCTGAGCGGGGCGCAAACCGCGGCGCCGATCTGGACCGAGTTCATGAAGAAAGCCCAGACTTTGCCGGAAACCTCGGATATGAAGGCGTTTACGCAGCCCTCCGGGGTGGTGGACGTGCAACTCGACAAGTCGACAAATCTATTGGCAACACCCACTTGTCCGCAGACTTATACGGCGGCATTTATCGATGGAACCGAGCCGACGACGACTTGTGATCAGCCCACGGGCATCAAAGGGCTTTTTTCACGCATCTTTGGATTAGGGGGCGCAAAGGCATTGCCTCCGCCTAACGCGGCGGTTGCTCCAGCAGCACAGAGGGCACCGGTGAGCGGTCAGCCGCAGGCTCAGGCAACGGCACAAGCGCAACCGGATTCGACGACCGACGTTAAAAAGAAAAAGGGATTTTTTGGCAAAATAGCGGGTATCTTCAAGGACGACAAATCTTCCAATCCTCCAGCGAAGCCTCCGGACGCGAGCGGAAACGATCCACACTGAACGGCGCGGACGGCGGGTAAAGCGTAGGCTTGGATTTGCAAGGGGTAAGCTTATGCGGCGCGGTTCCCTTTGTTTGCTGACGTTCCTCCTTTTCGCGGCAAGCCACTTGCCGGCCCAAACCAACGCGGAAATCGTGCAGGTTATCACTCCACCGAGTCCTCGGCCAGCAGCTCCGTCGTCTACGGCCTCGGTCGAAGAGCTAGAAAATCAGGGCGACGACCTGCGTGTGCAAAAGGCCTATTTCGACGCATTGGATTACTATCGAGCGGCGTTGGCGAAAGATCCGAAGAACGCTCGCATTTATAACAAGGCGGGCATTGCCGAGTTGCAGATGTATCACTTCAAGCTGAGCCGAAGATATTTCGAGCACGCGATCAAGTTGGACCGGCAGTTCGCGGACGCCTACAACAATCTGGGCGTGGTTTATTACAAGGATAGGAAGTACGGCCCCGCCATCAAGCAATACGAGGAAGCGATTCAACTCAAGAACGGCGTGGCTTCGTATTACAGCAACCTGGGGGCGGTTTACTACACGGAGAAGGATTGGATGAAGGCGGCAGCCGCCTACGGACACGCTGTCGAACTGGATCCCGACATTTTTGAGCGTACTTCCAGGTCCGGGGTGGCGGCGCAGTTGACGTCTCCGGAGGAACGGGCGCGGTTCGACTATCTCCTGGCGAAGCTATTCGCGAAGCAGGGAGACCGGGACCGGTCATTGGAATATCTGCGGCGGGCGATGGAAGATGGCTACAAGGGAATCGGAGAGGTTTATAAGGACCCGGACTTTGCGAACCTCCGCACCGATGCCCGATTCAACCAACTCATGGCAGCTAAACCGGCGGGCATACCGGAATAAGTCCTTTAGCCCTAGGTATTTAAAAATTACACAACTTTACAAATTCATTACGCAACTTTTATGAGAACCGGGGTTTAATAGTTACAAAGGCTCCTGAAAACACAGGGTGAGTAAGGAGAACAATAGCCCATCGGTTGTCGACCCGAGCACGCCCCAAGCAGACAACTGGTGGGCTTTTTGGTTGAGCAATTGACGGTTAACGTTTTGCGAACAGGCCGGGAATCACGTGGCGCAGGACAATAGATCAAGAGCGTGATGGCTAAACGCCAAGATCCAAGTGCTAATTGCTGCTCTTCGGGCTTCGTTCAGAGATGTATTCTTCGACTACCCTTTTCCACTTCCCTTGAGCTTTGAGGATGTATTCGACCGCGTCGCG
>Ga0335073_10002227_pt1 | contig 26469 bp, 32 predicted proteins | sample Lox_Sample_22_FD_207093 | JGI IMG/M metagenome (GOLD analysis project Ga0335073, IMG submission 207093) | Soil microbial communities from Loxahatchee National Wildlife Refuge, Florida, United States - Lox_Sample_2.2 | ecosystem: Environmental > Terrestrial > Soil > Wetlands | place: USA...
CCGATCCGCACCCGCTCGCCGATCTCCGCACGGCCCGCCCGCAGGTCCGCTCCGGGGAAGCCCCCTGTCCGCATCACGCCCGTCCCTTCCGCCGCAGCCGGGAAGCGCCCCGGCCCGGCAACCGCACGCTGAGGAGCCGCCGGTGAGCCCCGCGAGCCCCGTGACCGTCCTGGCCGTCGCCGCCCACGCCGACGACGAGACCCTGGGCGCCGGCGGAACCCTCGCCGAGCACGCCCGCGCCGGAGACCTGGTGCGGCTGCTGGTCCTGAGCACCAGCGCCGCCAGCCGCCCCGGCAACGGCCATGACGAGGTCCGCGCGCACCGCGCCGCCTGCGTCCGCCGGGCCGCCGCGCTCTACGGCGCCGAGGCGCAGACCGCGGACTTCCCGGACAACGCCTTCGACACCGTCGCCCGGCTGGCGATCACGCAGGTCATCGAGGAAGCCGTCAGGCGCTGGCAGCCGTCCGTCGTCTACACCCACAGCACCGCCGACCTGTCCCTGGATCACCGCATCACCGCCGAGTGCACCGCCGCCGCCACCCGGCCGCAGCCCGGCTGCCCCGTCCGCACCGTGCTGGCCTGGGAGGTCCGCTCCGCAACCGAGTGGGGCACCGGCAGCCCGTTCCGGCCCGCCTGGTTCCAGGCCCTCAGCGAGCAGTCCCTCGCCGTCAAGGAGCAGGCCCTGGCGCTGTACGAGTCGGAGATGCGACCGTGGCCGCATACCCGCTCGGCCGAGGCGGTCATGGGCGCCGCGCGGCTGCGCGGCGCGCAGGCCGGCTGCGAGGCCGCCGAGGCGTTCGAGGTCATCCGGCACACCGTCACGGCCCCCTGAACCACGCCCGCGGGCTGCCTGCGGCGACGATGGCGATGCGCTCGCGGACGCTGTCGCGCACGGGCGGGAGGGCGCCCGGCGCGAACCAGGCGACCTCCAGCGACTCGTCGCCGTCGGTCCGCGCGGCCTGGCCCGGCGGGGCGGGGCGGCACGCGAAGACCAGCTCCAGGTACTGGGCGAGGTCGCCGTTCGGGTGCCGCACCTGCGGGGACACCGTCACCGCGGCCAGTCGCTCCACCGCCACCCGCACCCCGGTCTCCTCCTCGACCTCGCGCACCACCCCGGCGGCCGGGTCCTCGCCCGGCTCCAGGATCCCGCTCAGCAGCGACCACTCGCCGGTATCAGAACGGCGGTGCAGCAGCACCCGCCCCGCCTCATCACGCACGACTGCGTTCACCCCGGGCAGCCACAAAAGGACATCGGGACCCACGGCAGCCCGCAGCACCGAGACAAAACCAGGAGTCATCACGCCGCCAGAAGCTCAGGACGGGCACGGCCAGTTCCAGCTCAGCACCCCGGCCGACTGCGTGCAGCGCCCTGTGCTGCGAATCTCGCGACAGCGCGAGCCTGAACCGCGAAAAGCCGTGAAAACATGCGAGAACCGGCCTTAACGGATAGCCGCGAGGCTCCCTGCTGACGTAGCGTCAGGGCGTGGCGACACAAAGCGTCTCACCGCGCGGGCACCCAGGGGTGCTCGCCGAAGCCCTCGAACTGGCGGGCTGGTCGCCCCGGGACCTGGTCCGGGCGATCAACCCGCGCCTGAACGCCATGGGCCAGCCGGGCATGGACCCGACCGCCGGCCACGGCTGGCTGCGCGGCGGCCTGCCCCGCTCCCCGGCCGTGCGCGACCTGGCCGTCGTCGTCCTGTCCCAGGCCACCGGCCGCCAGTACACCGCCGGGCAGCTATGGGGATGCGACCACCCCGCCCCCGAGCCGGGCGCGACCGAGGAACTCCTCGGCCCGATGCCCCTGCAGAACGTCCTGACTGTCGCAGCCGCCTGGACCAGCGGGACCGTCGAGCCCGCGCTCGCACGGCCGGCCAGCGAAGGCCACCTGACCGCAGCCGTCTGGGACGCCACCCGGCAGCCCCTCATCGCGTCGGCCGCCGGCCGGGGCAGTGACTACGTGCCCCCCGAGTACGTGGACATGCTCGAAGACCAGCTCGCATCGCTGCGCCGCCTCGATGACCGGGCAGGCGGCGGCCCCCTGAGCCAGCGGCACGCCCGCATCGCCCTGCACGAGGCCGTCACCCTGATCAACACCGGCCGGTACAGCGGCGCCACCGGGACCCGGCTGCTGCGCCACGCGGCCGGCACAGCGCAGCTGGCCGGCTGGCTCAGCTTCGACGCGCGCCTCGACCCGGCCGCGCACCGCTACCTGCTGCTGGCCATCCGGATCGCCCGCGCGGCCGGGGACGCCGACATGGTCGCCAACGCCCTGGGCATGCTCGCCTACCAGCACGCCGCCGGCAGCAGCCCCGCCGTCGCGCTGCGCTTCGCGCACGCCGCCGTCGAGCAATCGGCCAGGAGCGTGCCCGTCGTCCGGGCCAGGGCCTGGGGCCGCCTGGCCACCGCCTGCGCCAGCGCCGGCGACCTGCCCGGCTTTCAGCGCGCCATCGACCGCTGCCGCCACTACCTCGGACAGCGCCGCCCCGACGACCCGCCGTCCCTGTACTACCTCACCCCCCAGCAGGTCGACGCGGAGTGCGGCCAGGCCCTGGTCGACCTCGCCCAGCGCGCCCCGGGCCGCCGCCCGGCCCTGCTGGCCGAGGCCGCAGGACTCCTCACGCCGATCGCCGGCCAGGGTGCCGCCGCGGGGTACCGGCGTTCCGGGCTCTTGCACGGCATCCACCTCATCCGCGCCAGCGTCACCGCTCGCGACGCCGAGGCCACCGCCCACTGGGCTACCGTTGTCGCCGGCCAGATCCCGTACGTGCAGTCGATCCGCTGCCGCAGCCTCCTCGGCGAGGTCAGCTCCAGGAGCCGCAGGCAGCTGACCGCAGCCGGGCGCGGTGATGCGCTGGAGGCCGTTGATGAGGCACTATCGGGGGTATGACACGCCAGCCTGCCACCGTCTCCCCGGCCTGGGTCCTCACCGCCGTCCCCTACGACAGCCCGGACGCCCGCAGGCTCACCCAGGCCCTGCACCGGGAACAGCTCGCCACCTACGGGTTCGCCGACGACCCGGCCGGCACGCCCCCCGGGGAGTTCGGCCCTCCGCACGGCACGTTCCTCCTGGCGTCTGCCCCCGGCGGGCCTGCCGTCGCCTGCTGCGGGCTGCGCACCGCCGCGCCCGGCACGGCCGAGCTCAAGCGCCTGTACGTCGAGCCGCCCGCCCGCGGCCAGGGGCTAGCCCGCCGCCTGGTGGAAGCGCTGGAGCAGCACGCGAGGCACGCCGGCAAGACCCGCGTGATCCTGGAGACCGGCGCCCGCAGCCACGCGGCCCTCGCGCTCTTCACCTCCTGCGGGTTCACCTTCACCGAGTCCTACGTCGAGGGCCGGAATCCTGACGTCAACCGCGCCATGCAGAAGACCCTCAGCCCGTCAGCAGCCAGGTAGCCAGGACAAGCGGCCCGCGCGACCGCTGACGCATCGCCGGCCGCGCGATAAGCGCTGAACAGGCCCGAGACCCGGCCGCGCGGAAAGCGCCCGGCGCAGCGCCGGTCACGGGCCAGGCATCCGCTGGCGTTGACCCTGGCGTCCGGCCCGGGAAGCCCGTTGCGGGTCTGATCCAGCCCGGCCTGCGGTCGAGCCGGGGGCGGCGGCAATAGGCTTGAAGCGTTCACCATCCGGGCATCACCACGCACCCTGCGGAGTTCCCATGCTGCCGGCAGCCGGTAACGCTCCGCGCGACGTGCTCGCGGTTCTCCGCGCCCACGCCGCTGGCACCGCCGGAGAAGACGGCCTCCTCGCGGTCGGAGCGCAGCCGCTGCCGGGGGGCCGGAACAACGTCGCGTACCGATGGGAATCATCCAGCGGTCCCGTGTGCGCCGAGACCGGGGTCGCGCTCGCCGTGGCCGCGGCCCGCGCGACCTCGGCGTGGAGCTGGCGGCACTGGCCTGGCTGATCCTGATCGCGGTCCCGCTCGCCTTGACCGACGTAGCCGTCCACCGGCTCCCAGACCCGCTCACCGCTACGGCCTTCACCGGCACGCTCGCCCTCCTGACCGCAGCCGCACTGGCCGAGCACCAGCCCGGCCACCTCGCCCGCGCCGCCGTCGGTGCCGCGGCCCTCGCCTGCTTCTACGTTGCCCTGTGCCTGCTCAGGCCCGGCCGGATGGGCCTCGGCGACGCGAAGACCGCTGCCAGCATCGGCCTCGTGCTCGGCTGGGCCGGCTGGCAGGCGCTTGTCGTGGGCACCTTCGCCGGGTTCGCGATGGCCGCCGTCTACGGAGCCGTTCTCCCGGCCATGCACCGGGCAACCCGGACCAGCCCGCTGCCGCTCAGGCCTTTCATCCTTCTTGGCGCGCTCGCGGCTATCGCCGTTTGACCACCACCACTACCGCTAACGGGCTGCCGGGCCAGCGCTGCCGGCTCAGTGGCTGCTAGGCGGGTGCAGATGACAGGACTGTTTTTATACAAGAAATTCCTACTTGCATGTCATTCGCGTCTGTGGTTACTCTCTTAGAGATCCGGCTGGGTCCGGGGGCGCCTCCGCGCGGCCCTGCCAGGAGAGGGAGCAGGCCATGGCCACGCAGACCGCCGCGGCGAACCCGCGCTTGACCACCATGCTCAGGCAGTCGTTCAAGGCCATGACGCCGCATGAGCGCTTCCGGGTCATCGGCATGTACGCCGTGATCTTGTTCCTGCACGCGCTCGGGTTCTTCGTCTTCCTCGCGTTCGTGGTCCCGGCGCACTACCGGGGCCTGGGGATCGGCATCAGCGCCACCGCCTACACCCTGGGCCTGCGGCACGCCTTCGACGCCGACCACATCTCCGCGATCGACAACACCACCCGCAAGGTGATGAACGAGCGGGCGGGCACCGACAAGCCGCGGCCGTTCTCCTTCGGGTTCTTCTTCTCCCTCGGCCACTCCACGATCGTGATCGCGATCGGGGTCGGCATCATCATCGCCGAGAAGACGGTCTTCGCCGCCGTCTCTAACGACGGCTCCGGCCTGGAGCAGTTCGGCGGGCTGTTCGGCACGATCGTCTCCGCCTCGTTCCTGTTCCTCATCGGCCTGCTCAACCTGCTGATCCTGGGCGGGATCATCAAGGTGTTCCGGTCGATGCGGCGCGGCCAGTACAACGAGGCGGAGCTGGAGCGCCAGCTGGACAACCGCGGCTTCTTCTTCCGCTTCTTCGGCCGCTGGATGAAGGCCATCGACAAGGAATGGCAGATGTACCCGGTCGGGGTCGTGTTCGGGATGGGCTTCGACACCGCGACCGAGGTCGCGCTGCTGGCGACCACCGCGCTGCTGGCCTCCCAGCACATCCCCTGGTACGCGATCTTGTGCCTTCCGGTCCTGTTCACCGCGGGGATGACGCTGATGGACACCACCGACGGGCTGTTCATGAACCTGGCCTACGGCTGGGCGTTCTTCAACCCGGTCCGCAAGGTGTTCTACAACCTCGCCATCACCGGCCTGTCGGTCGCGATCTGCTTCTTCATCGGCGGGATCGAGGTCCTCGGCCTGCTCCCGACGGAGATCCACAGCATGCCGCAGGGCGGCTTCTGGGGCTTCATGGAGAACTTCGACATCAACAAGGCGGGCTTCGTGATCGTCGGCCTGTTCATCGTCACCTGGGCGGGCGCGATCCTCATCTGGCGCTACGGCCACATCGAGGAGCGGTGGACTGCCCGCCTCGCAGGCGTCAGCCCCGCCGCCCAGGACGAGGCAGAGGAGCTGATCATGACCAGGACCGACGACGAAGAGCGCGCCAGGGGCACTCAGCACCTGCCCGGTGAAAACACGGTGTGAACACCCGCGGCCACCGGGTCGAGGACGCGGCTGCTTACGACAGCTCCCCGTCGCACTGCCCGCGACGGCCCGCAGGAGCGGGCGGCATGGGCGGTCGCGCCGGGCAGCAGCCCGGCGCCGTCCTCGACCTGGGAGTCGGCACCGGGCTGCTGCCGCTGCTGCCGGGCGCCGAGGGCTGCCTGGTGACGCGGCCCGGGTCATGAGCCTCCCCTGCGGCTGGGCCTGCGCTAAGCCGGCCCGCAAGGCCTCCTGCGGCCTCACCATCACCGGCCTGCCGGTCTTGGCCGCGACGTCCGCCGGCGCCGTCGAGACCCTCGGCGCCGTCCCCCGGGCTGGCCGGGGACCTTCAGCCAGGGCAGCTGTTTCCGGGGCTTCGTTTCCAGCTTCGATATCAGCACCGCAGGTTCGTCATCGTCGGCCTGTTCATCCTCACCGGGGCTGGCCCCCTGCTGGTCTGGAAGTACGCCTGTGCCGAGGAGAAGCGCTCCGCCCGGCTAGAGGGTGCCGGCGGCGGGGAGGGCTCGCCGTCGCCTCCGTGGGCCGGGCCGGCCAGCTGACGGCGCTTGCAGGTCAGGCGTCCTCGTGCGATGGCAGGCCGTGAGCAGCCGGCCGGCATGCCGCTGGCCGGCTGCCGCAGTATCGGGGAAGCGGTGGCCGGCCTGCGGCAGCGGGGGCACCGGGCCACCCGCTCCCGGCTGGCCCTGCTCGGCGTGCTGTTCCGCGACCGCGACCACCGCAGTGCCGAGGACCTTGCGGAGGAGGTCCGCGCCGAGGCGCCCGGTGTCCACATCAGCACGATCTACCGGAACCTTGACGAGCTGGTCCGGCTGGGCCTGGTGAGCCGGACCTACATCGGCGGCGGCCCGGCCGCCTACCGGCTGGCGTCCGCCTCGCACGGGCAGCTGCTCTGCGAGCGGTGCGGGTCGGTGACCGAAGCGCCCGCGGGGTTCTTCGCCGACCTCTCCGGCATCCTCATGGCCACGCGCCGGTTCGCCGTCGACCCGCAGCGCTTCGCCGTCGCCGGCTGGTGCGCCAGCTGCCAGCAGGCGGACCGGCCGGGAAAGTAAACGGCACGCGTCGGGGGACTCCCGGCAGTTCCGCATCCGGCACGCAGGGCGCCGCCTGGGGCACCGAGGTCTGGCCTGCGACTTGCCGGAACGGCAGGGCGTCCGGCTATGGGTGGCGTCAGCAGCCGCTCTTGCCGTTCTTCTGGCAGCCGGCGCAGCGGCCTGTGACCGCGAAGTGATGAGGGTTGATCGCGAACCCGTACTCGGCCCCGGCGACCCGGACCAGCTCGGCGAAGATCTGGTCGGGGACCTCGGTCATGGTGCCGCATTTCTCGCAGACCAGGTGCCCGTGCGCGGCCGAGGCGAGGTGGTAAGTGGCCGGGCCGGCCCCGAGCCGGGTGCTGTCGACGACGCCGAGCCGTTCGAGTTCCTCCAGGTTCCGGTAGATCGTCGACAGGTGGACGTCAGGGGCGGCGGCCCGGACCTCGGCCGCGAGTTCCTCGGCGCTGCGGTGCCCGGCGCTGGCGAACAGGGCGTCCAGCAGCAGCCTGCGGGCGGGCGTGGCCCGGCCGCCGTGGCTGCGCACCAGGGCGAGCACGTCCTCAACGGCCTCCCGGCCGGGGCCGGCGAGCCCGGCCGTCGCTTCCCTTGCCATGTGACCCAGCATACGGCAGCTCCGTGCAGTCGCAGCCGCTTCGCTATTGCGAGCATGGCGACCGGGCGGGCGCCGGATTCCTCAGCTGCGGCGTCAGTGGCCGCGATGGTCCCGCAGGTGCCCCGGCGCTGCCCGGTCTTGGCGAAGTGCTGCCTTTTCGCCGGCCCTGGCCGGAACAGTCCGGCAACTATCCGCAGAAAGCGCCGGGACGCCGCGCAGTAGTTGCAATAGCTTTTCTGTCCCATGTGCGTTACATGGGTACCTGCGTCTTCCGGGCATCCGGGTGCGGGGCTAGGATTGCGACCAGATTGCAAGTAACACATCGACGCAATTGCTGGGCCGATACCGGAGGAGCCGCTGATGGCCGCCTACACCCTGCCCGACCTGCCCTATGACTACGCCGCGCTGGAGCCGGCGATGTCCGGGGAGATCCTGGAACTGCACCACGACAAGCACCACGCCGCCTACGTCAAGGGCGCCAACGACACCCTGGAGCAGATCGCCGAGGCCGCCGACACAGCGGGGCCTGCGGTGACGGTCGGCCTGGAGAAGACGCTGGCGTTCAACCTGTCCGGTCACGTCCTGCACTCGATCTTCTGGAAGAACCTCTCGCCCGACGGCGGGGACCGGCCCGACGGGGAACTCGCTGAGGCGATCACCGAGTACTTCGGGTCGTTCGAGTCGTTCAGCAAGCGGCTGTCGGCCGCGACGACCGGCGTGCAGGGATCGGGCTGGGGCGTGCTCGGCTACGAGCCGCTTTCCGGGCGGCTGATCATCGAGCAGGTCTACGACCACCACGGCAACGTCGGGCAGGGCACCGTCCCGCTGCTGGTCTTCGACGCCTGGGAGCACGCCTACTACCTGCAGTACAAGAACGTCCGCCCCGACTACGTGACCCGGCTGTGGAGCCTGGTCAACTGGGCCGACGTGAGCGTGCGCTACCAGGCGGCCAGGGCCGCCGGCAAGACCTCGCCGCTGGCCCCGTGAGCACCGACCCGGCGGCCTCCTTCCGCGTCGCGGCCGAGGCCGCCCAGGCCGGCGCCGGCATCATCGCCGCCCGCCACCGCGGCGACCTCGCCAGCGCCGACGCCCTCCTCGGCGGGCTGCCGGACGCGGAAAAGGCCGCCGGGTTCCTGCTCCTCGCCGACCTAGCCATCACGCTGCTCGCCAGGTACGAGGACCGCCCGGCCGACGCCGTCGCCGCCGAGCTCAGCCTGCACCTCGCCGCCCACGCCCCGGGAACCCCGGACGGCCCGCGGTGAAGCGCCGTGCCGGCCGCGCGGCGAGCGAGGACGAGGCCCTCCGCCTCGTACGGCTCCGGCTGCGCGCCACCCTGTTCTCAGGCCTCGGCACGGGCTGGGGCGCCGCGCCGCCCGCCAGCTACTGGGGGCAAGCCCGCACGGGCGCTGGCACCACGATGCCAGCAGGGACGCCGGCGCCTGACGGCAGTGACATGGGCGCCGTCCTGGCCAGCGGCAGGACCGCCGTCACCGGCCCGCCGCGCCGCCGGAGCCGGGCCGCGGCCGTAATACGGGCGCTGCCCGGCTGGTTCGGCCGCGGGGCTTTACCCGAGCGGACCCGAGCGCCGGCCAGGGCGAGCAGCGCTGGTACCGGGGCCAGCAGGCACCGCTCGCACTCGCGCCCGGGCACGCGCGCCGGACGGGCACACTGCGGGAAACGCAGAGCTGGGCGCCAGCGGCCGGAGCCTTCCGGTCGCGGGCCGTGTCAGCGGGTAACGAGAGCCGTCGCGAGGAACACGCCTCCTGATAAGAGAACTCAATATCTTCTGGCCGAACGAGGGCAGGTTGCACGTGTCCCGCAGCGTTCTCCGCTGCGCTGCGGGCGCCGCTCTGGTCATCTCGAGGGACGGCCTGCGCTGAAGGCGGGCAGTCCCGGGCCGTGGGCAGGGCCGGAGAACCGTCCGCCGGGCAAGCCGGGGAGGGCACCCCGGTCAGCGGTGCCGGGTCATGAGGAGCCGCGTGCTGCCGTCGGCACGGCTGGGGAACATGCGCCGGGCGTGCCAGCCGCTGGCCCGGTAGAGGCTGACGGCCGGGCTGGCAGCCGGGTGCGTGACCAGCCAGCGCTGCCGAGGCCCGGACGCGGCGAGGACGGCGTCGTGCAGCGCGCGGCCGGCGCCCCAGCCGCGCGCCGCGGGCAGCACGGCCAGCTCGCAGAACTCGAACGGCTCGGTGCCGCCCGGAGGCAGCCCGGTCCCGGTGATGCCGCGGGGCCAGCGGGGGATCCCGTAGCCGAACCCGGCCAGGGCTGGCCCGTGCCCGGTGAACGCCAGCGCGAGCGTGAACGCAGGGTGCGCCGCGTCCGCCAGTATCTGGCCCGCCAGCTGCCTGGCGTGGGCGGGCGTCTCGTTCCACGGCGGCCCGGCGAACGCCTCGGCCGCCAGGACGGTCAGCTCGCCCGCCAGCGCGCGGGCAGCCTCGCCCGCCAGCGGGCCGGTCATGGGGATGACCGTGAGCCGGACCGCGCCGTCCGCCCGGGCGGACGCGACGGTAACGGTCATGGCCCGGCCGGTCGCTGGAGGATCCCGCGGGCGGCCGGCGGCTCAGGCACGGCGTAGCCGAAGGGCAGGTCAGGCAGGGTGCAGGCGCCTGCCACGGTCATCTCGCCCCCGTCACCAGGCCGCGCCGGACAGCCGGGCGCGCCTGCTACTATTGCGATATGCATGCAAGAGCTTAACTCTTGCAGCATGACCGGGCAAGGGGAGTCCCGGCGTCTTCGCCGGAGACGGACCCCGGGCCGTGGCCGGTCCGCCCCCGGCCGGGAGGATGCCGATCCCGGCCGCGCCCGCCGTCGCAAAGAGTTTGCAATTACTATGTGATCGCAGCAGTATTACCGGGGCGGCGGGAGGCCGGCCCGCGACATCCGAGGGAGCCCATGGACGTGCCTGCGGGAACCGCGCGGCCTATCACCCGCTACGGGGCCGGGGTCCTGCACCGGCCCTGCGCTGCGGTGCAGTCGTTCGACGACGGCCTGGAGGAACTGGTTGCGGACATGTTCGCCAGCATGTACGCCGCCGAGGGCGTCGGGCTGGCGGCGAACCAGATCGGCGTGGGGCTGCGCGTGTTCGTCTACGACTGCCCCGACGCCTCCGGGGAGAACCAGACCGGCCATGTCGTCAACCCCGTGCTGGCGGCACCGGGTGCCTTCGCCCGGATGGTCACCGATTCCGAGGGGTGCCTGTCGGTGCCCGGCCAGCGGGCGGACGTCAGCCGGTCCGCCGTCGCCACCGTGACCGGCGCCGACATTCACGGCCAGCCGGTCACCGTCACCGGCACGGGGGTCCTGGCCCGCTGCTTCCAGCACGAGACCGACCACCTCCGTGGCACTGTCTACGTCGACCTGCTGCCGCAGCAGGAGCGGGAGGCGATCCTGACGGCCGCGGGACTGCCCGGACGCCACCGCAGCACCGGGAACGGCCGCCCGGCACCCGGAAGGCACGCAGCCCAGGGCCGACCGCCGTCGTGAGGAACCCCGAACGAGGAGGCTCTGCCGTGTCATTCATCACCGAGGGCAACATCACCGCTGTCGCGGAGCAGCGCTGGGCGACCGCGCACTCGCCGCGGCTGGCCGGGCTGATGACGGCGCTGGTACGTCACCTGCACGTGTTCGCCCGCGAGACGCGGTGGTGGTCCCGGTCGGCGGCGGCGGCCTGATGGCGGGAGCCGCCGCGTTCCTGCGCGAGCGGGCCCCCGTCGGTCCAGGTGGCCGGCGCCGAGCCGGCCGGGGCCGCGTCGATGGCGGCCGGCGGGCCGGTCACCCTGGAGTCGATCGACCCGCTCGTGGACGGCGTCGCGGTCCGCCGGGTCGGCCGGCTCACGCACCAGGTCATCGCCGCCGGGCCGCACGCCATGGCGGCCGTGGACGAGGGGGCCGTCTGCACCGAGATGCTGGCGCTCCACCACAGCGAGGGCATCATCGCCGAGCCCGCCGGGGTCCTGGCGCGGGGTCGTGGCGGTGGTCAGCGGCGGGAACAATGACGTGTCCCGGTACGGGGAGGTCATCGAGCGGTCGCTGGTGCACGGCGGCCTCAAGCACTACTTCCTGGTCGAGTTCGCCCAGCAGCCCGGCGCGCTGCGCCGCTTCCTGGACGAGGTCCTCGGCCCGGACGACGACATCACCTTGTTCGAGTACGTCAAGCGCAACAACCGCGAGAACGGCCCGGCCCTGGTCGGCATCGAGCTCGGCAGCGCCAGCGGCCTGGAGCCGCTGCTGGACCGGATGAAGGCCTCCCCGATGCGCATCGAGCAGATCAGCCCCGGATCACCCGCCTACGCCTACCTCACCTAACCTGCCCGGCGGCGGGCAGGGAAGGCCCGCCCGCCCGCAGCCCCCTGAATGAAAGGCCCGCCCGAATGAGTGCAGACGCCGTCGCCTTGTCCCGCATCGACCTGCGGGGCCGCCCGCTGAGCGCCGCCGAGCTGCGGCGGCTGCTGCCCCGCGCCGCGCTGGACGTCACCGCGGCCGCCGAGGCCGTCCGCCCGGTCTGCGAGGACGTCCGGGAACGGGGCGCGGCGGCGGTGTTCGCAGCGACCGAGCGGCTCGACGGGGTGCGCCTGGGCCGGCTGCGGGTGCCCGCCGCCGCGCTGCGGTCCGCGCTCGCGGGCCTCAGCCCGGCGCTGCGGGCGGCGCTGGAGGAGTCGGCCGCCCGGGCCAGGCTGGTGCACCGGGCGCAGCTGCGTGGTGACGTCCGGGTGGAGGTGGGCGGCGGCACGGTGACCGGCCGGTGGCTGCCGGCGGGGCGGGCCGGCCTGTACGTGCCGGGCGGCCTGGTCCCGTACCCGAGCAGCGTGGTGATGAACGTGGTGCCCGCCCAGGAGGCCGGGGTGGGGGAGGTCGCGGTCGCCTCCCCGCCGCAGCGGGAGCACGGCGGGCTGCCGCACCCGGTCGTGCTGGCCGCCTGCGCGCTGCTCGGCGTCACCGAGGTCTACGCGGCCGGCGGGGCGCAGGCGGTCGCGCTGCTCGCCTACGGCAGCACCGCCGCCCAGGGCGAGCACGTCGAGCCGGTCGACGTGGTGACCGGGCCGGGCAATGTCTACGTCGCCGCCGCCAAGCGCCTGGTCCGCGGCACCGTCGGGACCGACGGCGAGGCCGGGCCGACCGAGATCGCCGTCCTGGCCGACGACTCGGCCGATCCCGCGCACGTCGCCGCCGACCTCGTCTCCCAGGCCGAGCACGACCCGCTGGCGGGCTGCCTGCTGATCACCGACAGCGAGCCGCTGCTGGACAAGGTCCAGGCCGAGCTGGACGCCCAGGTGGCCGCGGCGCGGCACCGGGGCCGGATCACCGCCGCGCTGGCCGGGCAGTCCGCCGCCGTCCTGGTCGACGACGTCAGCGCCGGGATCCGGGTGGCGGACGCCTGGGCGGCCGAGCACCTGGAGGTCATCACCCGCGACGCCGACGCGGTCGCGGCCCGGGTCCGCAACGCCGGGGCGGTCTTCGCCGGCCCGTGGTCGCCGGTCACCCTCGGGGACTACCTGGCCGGCTCCAACCACGTGCTGCCCACCGGCGGCACCGCCCGCTTCGCCGGGGGCCTGTCGGTCCAGTCGTTCCAGAAGCTGGTGCAGGTCATCAGCTACCCGCAGCCGGGCCTGGCCGCGGCCGCGGCTCACGTCGACGCCCTGGGCGCGGCCGAGGACCTGCCCGCGCACGTGGCCGCCGTCCGCGCCCGCATTCCCCGCTAGCGCGCCCGGCTCACGGGCTGGCCGTCGCCGGGCCGCTGACCTCCTCCAGGAACCGGGCCAGCCGGTCCCGGAAGCCCCGCCTGCCACCCGCGCGCGTCACGGTCTCCTCGGCGGCCACGCTGACCAGGTGCTGGGCCGTCTCGAACGCGGCCCCCAGGTCACGGGGGACGATCACGCCGTCGGCGGCGAGCACCGCCGGCTGCCAGAGCCCCCCGTCATGCTCCGGCGGCTCGCCGGTCACGGTGAGCGCCTCATGGGCGATCGCGCGCAGCTCCCGGTCGCCCGACTCCATCGCCAGCACGGTCGCGCCCGCGTGCCGGGCGTCATCCACCCGGCTTAGCAGCCCCTCCGGGGCCGGGCCGGGCGCGACCACGAACAGCGTTTCCCCTCGCCGGGCCGCCTCCAGCCGGCGCAGGTCCACGGAAAGGTGCGGCGGCGCGCCCTCCGGCACCCGGTGCCGCACCAGGACCGGCGACAGCTCCGGTACTTCCGCGTAGCGGGCCTCGTCACCCAGGTGCGCGGTCAGGTGCCACGGCTCGTCGTCCGGCGTGCCGACCAGCAGCAGCCCGCCCGGGCCGTGCCCCGCGCCGCGCAGCGCCCGCGCGAAGGCCCGCGTCCGGTACGCCCACTCGGTACCCGCCAGCAGGTCCCGCATGAGCCGTGCCCGCGCCGCGTCCATCGCTGCTCCTCCCGGCCGCCGTGCCGCCCGCACAGGGCCGGCTGCGCAGCTAATGCGCGAACCTTTTAACTGCGAATATATCGCGTCTAGGCAGGAGCGTCCAGGTATCCGCTACATCTGGCGACCTGGTGGCTCCAGACGGTTGAGGTGCGTGCGGCCGGGCCGTCAGCCGAGCCGCGCCCGCTGGAGCACCGCCGCCGGCTCCCCGGGGCCAGGCGCCTGTCCCGCTGCGCCCGCTGCCAGCGGTCGAGCACGGCAGGCTAGCGAAGGACACGCGGCTTCCGGCCGAGATCGGCGTGCTACCTGCGGTCAGGCTCGGGCGCGCCGTGCGCGTGGACGTGGACCTTCCGGGCCGCGGGGACGCCGGCGAACACGGCGTCCTCGGCGAGCGAGCCGATCTCGTCGGCCTGCCGGACCGGCAGGCCGTCGCTGACGCGGACCTCGATCTCCAGGATGAGGGTGCGGCCTGTCCACCGCCCGGTCGCGGCCGCGGCCAGCACGCCGGGCACGGACGCGGCGGCCCGTTCCGCGGCGTGCAGGTCGCCCGGGTCGACGCCGTCCATCAGGTGGGCGGACAGCTCCCTGGTGACCTCGTAGCCGACATGGCAGATGAACAGGGTGACGGCGAGCCCCGCGACCGGGTCGCCCCAGCGGTACCCGGCGGCGACGAGCGCCAGCCCGGCCAGGGCGCCCAGGGAGGAGACCGCGTCGAGCCAGGAGTGGCGCGCCTCGGCCATCATGGTCACCGAGTTGATGCGGCGGCCGGTCCGGCGCTTGTACAGCGCGACCGCCTGGTTGCCGATGATGCCCAGCACCGCGCCGGCCATGCCCGCCCACACGTCGCGGGTGGTGCCGTGCCCGGTCAGCTTGCGGTAGCTCTCGTAGCCGGCGAACGCGGCGCTGGCCCAGATGACCAGGGCGACGCCGAGGCCGGCCAGGTCCTCCGCGCGCTCGTACCCGTGCGGGAACGAGCGGGTCGCGGGCCGCTTCGACAGCCGGAACCCGGCGAAGACCACGACGGACGTCGACACGTCGGACAGGTTGTGGATCGCGTCCCCCAGCAGCGCCACCGAGCCGGTCAGGAGCGCCACCGCCAGCTCGGCGGCACCGGTGAGAGCCAGGCCGGCCGCGGACACGGCGACAGCGCGGTTGGCGTCACGGCGGTGCGCCGCCTCATCGTGGGTACGCGGTGCGCTCCCGGCCGCGCTGCCCGTCGGGCTGCTCACGCCCGTATCGTAACCAGACTACAGGCTCAGGTGAAGACCTGTTCACGTATTCTGCGGCTGCTACCATCTCCCCATGGGCCACGGAGTCCAGGGGAAGGGCATCCCGCCGGCGAGCATTGACGACGAGACCGCCGTCAGCGTCGCCATGACCCTCCAGGCGCTGGCAACGCCGAGCCGGCTGCGGATCCTCGGGCGGCTCAGGCAGGGGCCGGCGAGCGTCACCGAGCTGGCCGAGGCGGTCGGGATGGAGCGGTCAGCGGTATCGCACCAGCTCCGCATGCTCCGCCATCTCGGGCTGGTCGCCGGGCAGCGCAGCGGGCGGGCCAGGATCTACGCGCTGTACGACAACCACGTCGCCATGCTGCTGGACGAGGCCGTGTACCACGCCGACCACCTCCGCCTCGGGCTGCGGGACGCGCCGGGCGGCGGCCGGCAGACGGCGTTACCCGCGCCCGCCCGCGGGCGGCCCGGCCAGGCGGCGCCTAGCGCCCGGCGACCACGGCCCACCGGGGATGGGTGCCGAGCAGGCCGTCCACCGGGCTCAGGCCCTCGGTGACGGCCCACTCCACGTCGCGGAGCCGCTCGATCCGCGCCCGGCCCCACGGGCTGGCTTCGACCAGCCGCACGGCCTCGTCCGGGGTCAGCCCGCCGTGGTAGGGCAGCGCGGCGTTCATCCGTTCCGTGTAGTGGCCGTGGTGGTCCGGCGCGGGACGGCGGACCACGGCGGCGAGCGCGCGGGCGCGAGTCCGGAGCTGGTCGGCGGCCGAGGCCCCGCGGTCGGCCCAGCTGCCCTCGACGAGCACGAGGCGCCCGTCCGGGGCGGCGGCGCGCCAGGCGGCGAGCGCCCCGGCCGGGTGGGGCAGCGTCCAGACCAGGTGCCGCTCGATGACGGCGTCGAACGGCCCCTGCGGCGGGTGCAGGGCGTCCGTCTGCGCGACGCTGATCGCCAGTCCCTGCCCGGCGGCCTTGGCCTCGAGCCGGGCGAGCATGGCGGGCGAGAAGTCGGCGGCGGTCACCCGGTATCCCTGGGCGGCCAGCAGCAGGGACAGGAACCCCGTGCCCGCGCCCATGTCGAGCACGGCCGCGGGCGGCTCGGGCAGCAGCCGGCGCAGCGTGGCGGCCCAGGCTGCCCGCTCCTGCGGGCGCTGCGGGTAGTGCGAGGGCGAGCTGTCGTAGGTGGCCGCGTCCGCGTCCCAGAAGCCGCGGATGTCGCCCGAGACGCCGTCCTCCGCGTCCTCGGCCGCCCCGGAACTCACGCGACCGTCATCAGATCCCATACCGGGAACGCTAATGCTCGGTGCACTCACCTGCAACCGGCTGGCGATAGCGCGCCGGGAATCCTCTGCGGTCCCCCGGCCGGCCCGGGACGGGAACGTCCCGTGGGCCATCCCGGGCGCACACAGCCCCCGTGCGGGCGTGATCGGTCCCAGCACCGCAATCCCCGTAATCCCCGGGCATCCGGCCCGGCTGTGGCCGTCCTTGCCCCAGCTTGCCGGGCACGTCAACATCCGGCGCGCGCTGCTGCCGGTCCCTGCGGAGAGCCCGTAGCCTCGCCCGGAAGCGCGCGCAGACGGAAGTGCCCAGCGGATTAGCGGCTTCGAGCATCGGCGGCAGTCGGCACCGCCACCAGGAAGCACGTTGCCGCTGTCCCGCATATCCCTGGTAGGCAACCCGTCGGCCTGGGGCGCCCGCGCCATCGGCGGATCCGCCATGAGTGGCCGCTTACCAGCAGGTTGCACTGAGCGTGACGGCATCGGAATAGCGGACTCCGGGCTCGCTCCCGGTGCCTGCGCGAGAGGTCTAGACCATTGGTCTACTAGGCCCGTGGGGCGTCGGCCGTGAGGGACGACGCGGTTCCGGAGCGCACGCCCCCGCGTCGGGCGCCGGATGGGCCGTTTTGGACAAGACCCGGATTGCTGGGTCCGTGCGCGCGAGCAACCACGGAGCAACCACGGGACAAAACGGACACGAAAAAAATGACCTGGGGTGATGAAACCCCAGGTCAGACCGGGTGCGCCGCCAGGGACTTGAACCCCGAACCCGCGGATTAAGAGTCCGCTGCTCTGCCAATTGAGCTAGCGGCGCCTGTGAACGCTCAGATGTTAGCAGCCGACCGAGGGCAAAGCGAATCGCCTCAGCCGCGTCACGGCCCCGCCGGGAGCCTGCCCGCCGCCCGGCCCGACCCACTCCCGTCACATATTTACACCGCCGAAATCACCGGGGGGTGCGGAGCGGGAGCAGCGAGTCAACGCGCGGCCACCGGGACCGCCAGTCCAGGCACGGCCCGCCGTCAGGCATCCTTAGAGACGTGCCAGTTGAGCCCTTGCCGCCGCCGCGGCACGCGTCCGGTCCGTACCGGGTGTGCTGCGTCTGCCTCGGCAACATCTGCCGCTCCCCGATGGCCGAGGTCGTGCTCCGCGCTCAGCTGGACAAGGCCGGCCTCGGCGGCCGGGTGGTCGTGGACAGCGCCGGCACCGGCGACTGGCACGTGGGGGACCGGATGAACCACGGCGCGAGGACCGAGCTGGCGCGGCGCGGCTATGACGGGTCCACGCACCGGGCGCGCCAGTTCGACAGAAGCTGGTTCGCCGAACGAGACCTCGTGCTCGCCATGGACGCCAGCAACCTCGTCACCCTGCGCGGGCTTGCCAGGCGCGCCGGAGACGGCGACGCGCAGTGGCGGATCAGGCTGTTCGGCGAGGTGGCCGGGTTGGGCGGCACGGACGTGCCTGACCCGTATGGCGGCGGTCCCGAGGAGTTCGCCCAGGTGCTCGACATGCTCGATACCGGCATGACGCGGGTGGCCGCCCAACTGCGGGCCGTCGCCCCGGCGCCGGCCGGCGGCCGCTAGCGGGCGTCGGCCGGGGAGTCCTCGTCGTCGATGTCGCCGGAGGCCTGGGCGTCGGGCGAGAGCGGGAGCCTGACCTGGAAGTCGGCGCCCTGTCCCGGCGCGGTGCGCACGGACACGGTGCCGCCGTGGGCGGCCACGAGCCCGGCCACGATCGCCAGCCCGAGCCCGGTGCCGCCCGATGCCCGGTTCCTGGCCTCGTCGGCGCGGTAGAAACGCTCGAAGACGCGCCTGGCCTGATCCGTCGACATCCCCGGCCCGCTGTCCGCGACGTCGAGCACCACGGCGGGCGGGCCGGATTCGAGCGCCCCTGAGGCGATCTTGACCCGCACCGGCGTGCCCGGCGGGGTGTGCGTGAGCGCGTTGCTCATCAGGTTCCCGATCACCTGCCGCAGCCGCGGCTCGTCGCCGTCCACGATGAACGCGGCGCCGGGCGCCACGTCGAGGTCGATCGGGCGGTCCGGCGCGACCATGCGGGCGTCCTGCACCGCGTCGGCGGCGAGCGTGAGCAGGTCGACCGGCGCGATGTTCAGCGGGCGCTGCTGGTCGAGCCTGGCCAGGGTCAGCAGGTCCTCGACGAGCACGCCCATCCGCGACGCCTCCGCCTCGACGCGCTGCATGATGCGGTCGAGATCCTCGGGAGCCAGTCCGCCCTCGGCGTAGCCATCGGCCGCTGCAGAGGCGCCATCTTCCGTTCCGGACATTCCGGACGTTCCCGAATCCCTCGGCAGATCCTCCTGCAGCCCGCCGCGCTGGCGGTAGTACTCGGCGAACCCGCGGATCGTCGTGAGCGGAGTGCGCAGCTCGTGGCTGGCGTCGGCGATGAACCGGCGCATGCGCTCCTCGGACTGGTGCGCGGCCTGTTCGGATTCCTCCTGGGCGTGGAAGGCGGTCTCGATCTGGCTGAGCATGGTGTTGAGCGAGTGGCCCAGGCTGCCGATCTCGGTGCGCGGGTCGCGCTCGGGGATGCGGTGGTTCAGGTGTCCCTTGGCGATCTGGCTGGCGGTCAGCTCGATGTCGTTCAGCGGGCGGAGATTGGCCTGGACGACGGCGATGCCGACGGCGGCCAGCACGAGGACGATCGCCCCGCCGACGATCAGGTCGAAGAGCACCAGCCTGTGGGTCATCGCGTTGATGTCGCCGAGGTCGACGGCCACCACGAACGTGAGCGTCTCCTGCTGAGACGACCCGGTGGCGGGGTTGAGGAACGTGTAGCTGCTGGTGCCCGCGATGACCCGCCAGCTGTCCGGGCCGGACTGCGCCGGCAGGGTGCGCAGCACGCCGCCGGGCGCGCTGGCCCAGTTCGCGCTCGTCGGCAGCTGCGGGAGGGGAGCCGTGTTGGCGCCGGGCAGGTTCCCCGTGTACCAGGTGACCTGGTTGCCCGGCTGCTGGAGCGCCACGATCTCGTCCGAGCTCGTGGAGTAGGCGTAGCCGGGCTGGATGGACTGCGAATGCGGGTCGTTGCCGAGGGTCGGCAGGCTGCCCTGGTCGAAGTAGGGGTAGAACGCCGCCTTCAGGTTGGTGTCCTGCCGGGTGGTCACGTAGCCGCGCAGCATGGCGACGCTGGCCACGCTGATCGCCGCCAGCGCCAGGATCACCAGCACGAGGACCGCGGTGATCAGCTTCGTCCGCAGCGGCGTGCGGGCCGAGGCGCTCCGCAGGAACCCCCAGCGTCCCTCCTGCCGCGGGCGCCAGGGCGGCGCCGGCGGCGCTGGCGGCTCCGCCTCCAGGTAATCGGTCTGGGTGTCCGCTCCCGACATCACCCGTCAACCGCCCGCCTACGACGGGAGCCGCAGCACGTACCCCACGCCGCGCAGGGTGTGGATCAGCCGGGGCTCCTTGGTGTCGATCTTGCGGCGGAGCACGGACACGTACGATTCGACGATGCCCGTGTCACCGCGGAAGTCGTAATCCCACACGTGGTCGAGAATCTGCATCTTGGACAGCACGCGGTTGGCGTTGCTCATGAAGTAGCGCAGCAGCTTGAACTCGGTGGGGGAGAGCTGCACCTGCTGGCCGCCGCGCCACACCTCGTGACTCTCCTCGTCGAGCTCCAGGTCGGCGAACTTCAGCCGCGGCGTCGGGTCGACCCCATCGCCGCGGGTCCTGCGCAGCACGGCCTTGATGCGCGCGATGACCTCTTCGAGGGAGAACGGCTTCGTGACGTAGTCGTCGCCGCCCAGGGTGAGGCCGCGGATCTTGTCGTCGGTGCTGTCACGCGCGGTGAGGAACACGACAGGGATCCTCGCCCCGCCGCCGCGCAGCCGCCGGATCACGTCGAAGCCGTCCATGTCGGGCAGCATGACGTCCAGGACGATCAGGTCGGGCCGGTGCCGCTGCGCGGCCTGCACCGCCTCGGTGCCGGCCGCCGCGGTGATCACCTCGAAGCCGGCGTAGCGAAGGCTGGCCGAGAGGAGCTCAAGGATGTTCGGCTCATCCTCGACGACTAGCAGCCTGGCGTCGGCCTGCTGGCGCGCCTCGGTGATCGTCGTGTTCATGATGAATATGATCACTCGCTATGCTGAGGGAAACCTGAAGGCTCTCTGGAGATGGCCTGTCCCTAGGTTATGCCCAGGACCGTCGCGGCTACCCACTGGCGCGGCCTGGCGACGCCTGCTCAGCGCCTGGGCGCGGCGCGGGTCGCCAGCCAGTGCGCGATCGCGGCGGGCCTGGAATCCACGCCGAGCTTGGAGTAGATGCGCCTGACGTGGTTCTTGACCGTCTTCTCGGCCAGGAACAGGTGCGCGGCGATCTCGCCGTTGGTGTGCCCGCCCGCGATCAGCGACATGACCTCGAGCTCGCGGGCGGAAAGTGCGGCCGCGCCGTTAGCCCCGTTAGCGCCGTTGGCGCCGTTGAACTGGGTGGTGTGTCCGTTGAGCCCAGTCGCCTCGCTGCCCGATCCGGGAACCCCGCTACGGCTCATGAGACCTCCGGTTTGCCGGCTCGCGCCTGACGCGTCCTGCCAGACGCGGCCAAGCACTGATACGTCCCGATGTCAAGACCTGTCTTTATAGGTACAGATACACCAAAACGCTGGTGCTCAAACCGCTGCGCACCGTAGCCCCGCGCCGCGCGGCGCCCCGGTCACCCCACCGTCGTGCCGCTCAGCAGCCCGGAAGGAACGCTCTTGTCGCTCTTCAGCGCGCTGAACAACTCCAGCGCCTCCGTCTGGTTCCACAGCACGGCTTCGCCTGCGTTCGACGTGAAGTAGGCGGCGTTGGCGATGGGCACCGTGCCGGTGAGCGGGTCGCGCAGCGCGAGCGCCGCCTGCCCCAGGTCGTACAGGCTGGTGCCCTTGTCGACCGCGATCGAGCTCGCGGCGGTCGAGGCGAACGGGTAGGAAGTGAACGGGTCCAGGTACACGCCCGGGCTTGTCGCCTTGTCGAGCAGCGCCTTCAGGAACGCCCGCTGGTCCTGGATGCGCTGCAGGTCCGAGGTGGCGAAGGAGTGCCGGTCCCGGACGAAGGCCAGCGCCTGGGTGCCGTTCAGGTTGTGGCAGCCCGCCGACAGGTTGACGCCGGAATACGAGTCGCTGATCGCGGTCGGCAGGCAGATCCGCACGCCGCCGACCGTGTTCACCACGTCGACGAGCCCTTCGAACCCGATCCCCATGTAGTGGTCGATGCGCAGCCCGGTGACGTTCTCGACGGTCTGGACGAGCAGGGTCGGGCCGCCGAAGGCGAGCGCCGCGTTGATCTTGTTCTCCCCGTGCCCGGGGATCGGCACGTACGAGTCGCGCGGGATGCTGATCAGCACCGGCCTGCCGCTGCCCATGTGCAGCAGCATGAGCGAGTCGGAGTCGCTCGTGCCCTCGTCGAACCCGACGTGGTCCTGGACGATCTCCTGCGTGGTCAGGCCCTGCCGGCTGTCCGACCCGACGATCAGCCAGTTCTCCCCGGCGGACTGCCCGGAGAACGCGGGCAGCGCGACGCTCTTGTTCAGCTTGCCGTCCAGCCAGAAGTACGTGCTGGCGAGGCCGGCGATCAGGAGCACCACGACCAGGCCGATGATCAGCGCTATCCGCCGCCCGCGGCGCCCCGGCTGTCCCCAGAACCGCCACCGGCGGCCGCCGCCGCCGTACTGCGTGCTCCGGTCGGGCGCGTCCCGCCCCGGCGCGGTGCGGGGCGGCGGCTGCGCGGGCCAGGCGTCCCGGCCCGGCGCGGTGGTCATGTCGTTGGTCGCCCCGTACCCGGCCCCCGTCGCGGACGGCTTGGGCGTGTCATCGGCGTACCAGCCCTGCCAGCCCTCTTCACTCATCGGGCAATTCCTCCCAGCGAAACTTCCCCCAGTAGATAAGACCCGTCCCCCGTACATAACGGACGACGCTGTGCGCGAGGTTCGAATCGCGTATGAATGCGGCCCGCGACGCACGCGAGCGCAACTAGACCGCGGATCCGGGACGGCGAGGGGTTCTGTGTCCCGCGCGCGGCGGGCTGAGCGGTTCGCGGATCGTCCGGCTTGGCCCCGAGTGTACTGGCCGTATCCGAGCGGGTTGGCAAAAGCGCGCCGCGCCGGCCAGCGCCAGTGCGGCCGGGGCGGCGCGTTCACCGCGGTTCGCTACACCCGCTCGGCCTCCCCGGCCCCGGCTTCGGTCCCGGCTTCGGTCCCGGCGTCAGCCCCGGCCTCGTCCCCCGGGTGCTCGTGCTCCGGCTCTGGCTCGCGCTTGCGCTGGTGCAGGATCCGGTGCAGGTTGGCGAGGTATTCCTCGGTGAACCCGCGGGTGCCCTTCTGGTGCCCGTCGCGCAGGTGGTCGAGTAGCGCCTGCTCGGTCCCGTCGTCCATAACGACGTGGATGGCCACGGTTCCCCCTTGCTCCGCCCCAGCCAAGAAGAACATCTTCCCGTCCCGTCGCGCTGGTAACCGTCCGCGGGCCTGCGGGCAGTCACCACGAGCCCGTTCGGGATTACCGGGATTTTTTTCCCGAACGGGCCCGTGCTGCCTCTCCCACCGCGCCCATGACCCGCGCCAGCCGGGCGACGCCCTCGGCGATGGCGCGCTCGCCGAGCTGACCGGCTGGCAGGATAGGGGGATGGCTGACACCCGGCGTTCCGGTCCGCGCGCGGCGCCACGGCATGATCGCGACGCCGGCGGCCCCGCGGACGTGCTGGCCGCGAAGGCCGCCCTCAGGGACGAGGTGTGGTCCGCGATGCGGGCCGCGAAGGTGGCCAGGTTCCCCGGCGCGGCCGGCCGCATCCCGAACTTCACCGGCGCCGAGGCCGCGGCGCAGCGGCTGCGCGCCCTGCCCGAGTGGCGGGCGGCGCGCACCGTGAAGTCCAACCCCGATTCCGCGCAGCTGCCCGTGCGCCAGCGTGCGCTCGAGGACGGCAAGACCGTCTACATGGCGGTCCCGCGGCTGGCCGGGCCGGAGCCGTTCTTCGCGCTCGACCCGGACCACCTGAGCGAGCCGCCGCGGAAGGCGGCGTCGATCAGCGGCGCGTCCCGGTCGGCGCGGCGGGTCAGCCTGGCGGACGTCGCCCCGGTGGACCTCGTCGTGATGGGCTGCGTCGCGGCCGGCGAAGACGGCGCCCGGCTGGGCAAGGGCGGCGGGTTCGCCGACCTGGAGTACGCGCTCGCCTCCGCCGCGGGCCTGATCGGCCCGCACACCGTCTGCGTGACGACGGTGCACGAACTCCAGGTGCGCCCCGCCGGCGCCATCCCGCTGACCGGCCACGACGTGCTGGTGGATTTCATCGTCACACCGGACCGGGTCATCGACTGCCGGCCCGGGCACGGTGCCCGGCCGGAGCCGGGCATCCGGTGGGACGACCTGACCGAGGAGAAGATCGCCGCGATCCCCCTGCTGTCAGCCCAGCGAGCCGCGAGCGGCCCAAGCTGACGCCAGCCCCGGCGCCTGATCTGGCCCTGTGGCCCACCGGCTCACATCTATTGGCCCTGTGTCCCACCGGGCCAAAACCCGGCGCGGGTACTGCTAGTCCTTGAAGGCGTCGCGGACGTTCTTGCCGGCGTCCTTCACCTGCTCGCCGACCTGCCTTGTGGCGCCTTCGATGCGCTCGCCCTGGCCCCTGGCCTCCAGGTACGGGTCACCGGTGGCCCGGCCCGCCTCCTGCTTGGCCCGGCCCCTGCCCATCTTGAACTTGTTCCGCAACTTGTCGACGAAACCCATGTCTCGCCCCCTCGCAACTAGGAGAAAGCCTTTACTCCCCCGATACGCGCGCTTTAAGCGCGGGACTACCGGGCCGCCGGGCCGCGGCCGGCCCGGTCAGGGGACACCGCCGGCGCGATGGTGGAACAGATGGTGCGGTTGCGGGGTGTGGGGGTGGGCTGGCCCGGGCGGGACGACCCGGGTGGCCAGCAGCCCGGCCAGCGCGAATCCCGCGGTCACGGACATGGCCACCGCCGTGCGGTGGTCGGCGCTGCCGCTGGTGGCGACCAGCGTCGCGGACACGATGGCGACGCCGAGCGCCGAGCCGCACTGCCGGGTGGCGGTGAGCAGCGCGCTGGCCGTCCCCTCGGACCGGGCGGCGGCCGGCCCGGACGTGCCGGCCAGGGTGGAGGAGACCTGGCTGAGCCGCGCCGCGACGCCGAGGACGAACTGGGCTGCCAGCAGCCCGGCCAGGGCGCCGGTCGCGATGGCGGCGGCCGCGCCGGCCAGCGCCACCAGCGCGATGAGCAGGGCGATGGCCATAGCCCGGCGCGGCCCGAGCGAGGGCACGATCCGTCCGGCCGGGCCGGCCAGCGCGAACGCCCCGGCCGCCTGCGGAATGAAGCACAGGCCGGTGAGCACCGGGCTGAGCCCCCGCCCGTCCTGCAGGTACAGGGTCGCCAGCAGAACCTGGGCGGCGCTGAACGCGCCGACGGTGATGATCGTGAGGTTGGCGCCGGCGACGCCGCGGTCCTTGAGCAGCGCTAGGTCGAGCAACGGCGTGCTGGCCCTCCGCTCCCTGAGCACGAACGCGCCGAGCAGGGCGATCGCGACCGCGGCCAGCAGCGCCGGCTGGGTGACCCGCAGCGTGTCGCCGGCCCTGGCGACAGCCAGGACGAGCAGCGCCACGCCGGCCGTCGAGGTCACCGCGCCGGGGACGTCCAGCTGGCCATGGCGGGCGGGCGGGTCGGGCGGCAGCAGCCGCACCGAGGCGGCCAGCAGCGCGATGCCGATCGGCACGTTGACGAAGAAGACCAGCCGCCAGGTGACCTCGGCGAGCAGGCCGCCGAGCACCGCGCCCGACGCGAAGCCGGCCGAGACGACCGCCCCGTAGGTGCCCAGGGCACGGCTGCGCTCCTGCTGCCCGGGCCAGCTGGTGACCAGCAGGGACAGGCCCGCGGGGGCCAGCATGGCCGCTCCGATCCCCTGCACCACACGCGAGGCGATCAGCAGGCCAGGCTCGACCGCCAGCCCCCCGGAGACGCTCGCCACGACGAACACGACCAGGCCGATCCGGTACAGCCGCGCCCGCCCGTAAGCGTCAGCCAGCCGCCCGCCGAGCAGCAGGAACCCGCCGAACGCCACCGCGTACGCGCTGATCAGCCACTGCAGTGTGGTGGTGGCCAGGTGCAGGTCGCGCTGGACGGACGGGAGCGCCACGTTGACGATGGTGAAGTCGAGCACGACCATGAACTGCGCCATCGCCAGCGACAGCAGCAACGCGAACCCGGGCGCGGGGGCGCCTCCCGCGGCCTCCTGCCGCGTCGCCTCCCCGCCGGCCGCCAGCCGCCCGGCCGGGACGTGATCGCCGGGACTCGCCATGGCTACCGGGCCAGCCGCTCGCGCACCGCGGGCACCACCTCCTGGGCGAAGCGGCCGAGCTGCCGATCGCCGTCCTCGCTCCAGAAGATGAAGGTGTCGAACCCGTAGGACACCGCGACGTCGCCGATCTCGTCGACCCACTGGCCGGCGGGTCCGCGGAACATGCCATCCGACGACCCGTCGGTGATCGAGCCCGAGACGTTGAGCACCCGTCGGACCGCGTCCGGCGCCCGGCCGGCCGCGGCGACGGCGTCGTCGAGGCGGCGGCTCATCTCGGCGATCTGGCCGATGTCGCCCCGGAAGGACGGTATCCAGCCGTCGGCCGCCCGGCCGGTGAGCTCGAGCGCCCGCGGGCCGTAGACACCCAGCCAGATGCCGATGGGGTGCGGCGGGACCGGCCCGGACTGGGCGCCGGCGAGCCGGTAGTGGGCGCCGTCGAAGCGCAGATTGCGCTCCCCGCTCCAGAGCATCCGGATGACGGTGATGGCCTCGCCGAGCGCCTCGAGCGCCTCGCGGGGGGCGCGGCGCGGGCCGCCGTACGCCTCGATGGCGTCCCAGAAACCGCCCGCGCCCAGGCCGAGCTCGAAGCGCCCGCCGCTGAGCAGGTCGATCGTCGCGGCGGCCTTGGCCATGACGGCCGGCGGCCGCAGCGGCAGGTTGGCGACGTCGGGAAAGACCCGCAGGGTCGTGGTCGACGCGGCGATCATCGCCATCAGCGACCAGGTGTCGGCGAAGCCGCGGTGGTAGGGATGGTCCTGGATGGCGGCGTAATCCAGCCCGAGCCGCTCGATCCGCTGCGCGGTGGCGATGAGCGGGCTGTCGGCGGCCGGGACGAGGAAGTACCCGAATTGGAGCGGCTGGTCTGCGGACGCTGACATGGTTCCTTTCATAGCACGCG
>Ga0335073_10002229_pt1 | contig 26451 bp, 23 predicted proteins | sample Lox_Sample_22_FD_207093 | JGI IMG/M metagenome (GOLD analysis project Ga0335073, IMG submission 207093) | Soil microbial communities from Loxahatchee National Wildlife Refuge, Florida, United States - Lox_Sample_2.2 | ecosystem: Environmental > Terrestrial > Soil > Wetlands | place: USA...
GGCCCGACCAGCTGGCCGACGAGCTCGCGTCGCTGCTGGCCTTCGTGGTGGGCCTGCTGCGCGACTTCGGGCTGACCGAGTTCGAGGCCGAGCTGTCGACCCGGCCGGAGAAGTTCGTCGGCGAGGTATGGGAGTGGGACGAGGCCGAGGCGGCGCTGAAGCACGCGCTGGACGCCTCGGGGCTGCCGTACGTGATCGCCGAGGGCGAGGGCGCGTTCTACGCGCCCAAGATCGACGTGCACGTCCGGGACGCGATCGGCCGCCGCTGGCAGCTGTCCACGCTGCAGGTGGACTTCCAGGAGCCGGGCCGGTTCGGGATCGAGTACCAGGCCGCCGACGGCACCCGGAAGCGGCCGTACATGATCCACCGGGCCCTGTTCGGGTCGATCGAGCGGTTCTTCGGGATCTTGCTCGAGCACTACGCGGGCGCGTTCCCGCCCTGGCTGGCCCCGGTCCAGGTGGTGGGGATCCCGATCGCCGACGCGCACGTGCCGTACCTGGAGGACGTCGCGGCCCGGCTCCGGGAGCGGGGGATCAGGGCCGAGGTGGACACCGGCGACGAGCGGATGCAGAAGAAGATCCGGCATGCACAGCAGCAGAAGGTGCCCTACATGCTGCTGGCCGGGGACGACGACGTGGCCGCGGGCGCGGTCTCCTTCCGCTACCGCAGCGGGGAGCAGAAGAACGGGGTTCCGGTGGAGCAAGCCGTGGCCGAGATCGTGGACGCGGTGGCGCGGCGCATCCAGGTCTGACTTGCCGCGCCCGGCCCCGGGGTCCCCGGGTAACCGGATGCCCCGGCCCCCGGGCGGCCGCGACCGCGGCCGGAACCGGACCTTTGTCGGCTTCGCACATAGTTCGCACGTATCAGGGGTAGACCTTTCACGCTCTAACTAGCACCCTAGGTAGGGGCGGACGAGCGGTCGTGCAGGCTAGGGGGCGCACCGGTGACCGATCGGCAGGATCTGCGGTGACGGGTGAGGTGGCGGGTCCTCCCGGCCAGGTGGCCGGGCCCGCGCCGGCTCGCGCCGAACCCGAGCCGATGCCGCTCGACGTGGAGGCGTACCAGGCGGTGACCTCCTTGTTCGCCGAGCACTACCGCACCCTGGTGGGCCTGGCGGCATTTCTGGTCCGGGACACCGCCACGGCCGAGGAGGTAGTCCAGGATTCGTTCGTGGCCATGCACTGCGGCTGGAGCCGGCTCAGGGACAGCGACAAGGCGCTGCCGTATCTGCGGCGGTCCGTGGTCAACCGGTCCCGTTCCGTGCTGCGGCACCGGATGGTCGTCGACAAGAACGCGCCGAGACCGCCGCCGGACATGCCGAGCGCGGAGCAGGGCGCGATCACGCAGATGGAACGCTCCGCGGTGGTCGACGCGCTGCGCGCGCTGCCGTTACGACAGCGTGAGGCGCTCGTGCTGCGGTACTACGCGGACCTGTCCGAGGGTCAGATCGCCGCGGCCATGGGCATCACCACGGGCGCGGTCAAGAGCCACACCGCGCGGGGCATGTCGGCGCTGCGGAGCGCACTGGAGAGCCAGGCGTGACCCAGCCCGATTTTGATCATGCTGAGCCGCTGCGCCGTGCCCTGCACGCCGAAGCGGACTCCATAGAGCCTGCAGGAGAGGGCCTGGAGCGGATCCGCGCCCGGCTGACCACGCCGCGCTCGGCGCCCGTCGCCTGGATCATGGCCGCGTCCTCCGCGGTGATCCGATGGACGCGGGGCGGACTGGAGTCGGCGTGGACGTGGCTGGAGACGGCGTCCGGCACCGCGCGGGAGCGATTCCGGTCGGCGCCGCCGGGCCCGCCGCCGGGACGGCCGCGCCTGGCGCGGCATCCCGCGGTGGTCGCCGCCGCCGCCGTCCTCGCCGCGGCCGTGGTCACCTTCGCGCTGGCTCCGCTGCCACGGCAGGCGGTCGCCCAGGCTGTCGCGCTGATCTGGTCCTTCGACGGCGGCGGGTCGGTCGGCGCGGCCAGCGCCCCGGCGGTGGCCGGTCACGGCAACCAGCCCGGCGCGGCGGGCGCCACCGGCGCCGCGCACGGCCAGCACCATCCCCGGAACACGGTCTCCGGCCACTGCGCGGCCAGCGCGGCCGCCTGCGCGAGCCCGAGCGCGTGCCCGCCGTCCGCGGTCAGCCCCAGCCCGTCGCCCAGCCCGTCGCCCAGCCCGAGCCCGAGCCCCAGCCCGTCGCCCAGCCCGAGCCCCTCGCCGAGCCCGAGCCCCAGCCCGTCGCCCAGCGCCAGCCTGTCGTCCAGCCCGAGCCCGTCACCCAGCGCCAGCCCGTCCCCGAGCGCCAGCCCGTCGCCGAGCCCTAGCCCGTCGCCCAGCCCGAGCCCCCGGGCCAGCGCCGCGACGGCCCCGTGCCCGAGCCCGTCACCCAGCCCGGACGCGGCGGCCAACTCAGGGCCGGGCCCGTCGGCCAGCTTCTCGCCGAGCACGACGATCACCCCCGCGCCGGCCACAACGCCCGGCCCCGGGTCGGGTTCGGCCAGCCCCGCGACGGGCTCGGCCACCTCCGGGCCCAGCCCGGCGGCTGGCCCCGAGCCCGCTCCCGCGCCGGGCCGGGCCGCGAGCCCCGGGCCCAGCCGTCGTACATGATGGCCGCGCGCGCCGGGACCGCCGCCGTGCCGGTCCGGCCGCTGCGGCGCCGGGAAGGCATGACCGCGCCGTCGGCGGCCGGGAGTGCCAGCCGGGCCGCGCGGAGCCGCCCCTATGCTGCATCCATGCCAGCAGCCGATTCCGACGAGCCGGCCCGGCCGGGTGAGGGCGCCCAGGGACGGCAGGGATCCACGCGGGACCCCGGCGCCCCGCCAGACGGGGCCGGGATCCCGGACGGGTTCCAGCGCCTGTGGATGCCGCACCGGATGGCCTACATCAAGGGTGAGGGCAAGCCCGAGGGAACCGACGCCGGCGATGGCTGCCCGTTCGACCGGATACCGAAGCTCAGCGACGCCGACGGGCTCATCGTCGCCCGCGGCGCGCTGGTCTACGCGGTGCTCAACCTGTACCCGTACAACGCCGGGCACCTGATGATCGTCCCGTACCGGCACGTGGCCGACTACACCGAGCTTGACCCGGACGAGACCGCGGAGCTGGCCAGCTTCACCAAGACGGCCATGACCGTGCTCCGGGCCGCGTCCGGTGCCCACGGCTTCAACATCGGCATGAACATGGGCTTCGTGGCCGGGGCGGGCATCGCCGGGCACCTGCACCAGCACGTCGTGCCGCGGTGGGGCGGGGACAACAACTTCATGCTGGTCATCGGGCAGACGCGGGTGCTGCCCCAGCTGCTGGCCGACACCCGCGTGATGCTTGCCGAGGCGTGGCCCCGCCCGTGAGTCAGCTCTGCTTGGAGGCGCTCACCACCTTGTCGGCCAGGTGCGACGGCAGCGGCTCGTAGCGCAGGTAGGAGCGGGTGAACGAGCCGGTGCCCTGGGACATCGACCGCAGGTCGATCGCGTACCGGGTGATCTCCAGCTCCGGTATCTCCGCCTTGACCAGGGTCCGGGCCCCGGGGACCGGCTCGGTGCCGAGCACCCGGCCGCGGCGTGACGACAGGTCGGACATCACCGCGCCCACGTAGGCGTCGGGAATCAGCACCGACACCTCGTCGACCGGCTCGAGCAGCAGCACCCCGGCCTTCTCCGACGCGTCGCGCAGCGCGGCCCGGCCCGCCTTCTGGAAGGCCATGTCGGAGGAGTCCACCGAGTGCGCCTTGCCGTCGAACAGCGTGACCCGGATGTCGACCATCGGGTAGCCGGCCAGCACGCCCTGCTCCGTCTGAGCCCGGACGCCCTTCTCCACCGACGGGATGAACTGCCGCGGCACCACACCGCCGACGATCTTGTCGACGAACTCCAGGCCGCTGCCGGACGGCAGCGGCTCGACCTCGATGTGCGCGATCCCGAACTCGCCGTGCCCGCCGGTCTGCTTGACGTTCCGGCCCAGGCCCTGCGCCTTGCCCGCCACGGTCTCGCGCAGCGGAACCCGCAGGTCCGCGGTTTCCACGGCGACCCCGTAGCGGCTGGACAGGCGGTCGAGGAGCAGGTCGACGTGAGCCTCGCCCATGGTCCAGAGCACGAGCTGGCGGGTCTCGGGGTTCATCTCCAGGCGCAGCGTCGGGTCCTCGGCCACGAGCCGGGCCAGCGCCTGCGACATCTTGTCCTCGTCCGCCTTGGACTTCGCGGTGATGGCCACCGGCAGCAGCGGCTCCGGGCTCGACCATGGCTCCATCAGCAGCGGGTTGTCCTTGTCCGACAGCGTGTCCCCGGTCTCTGCGCTGGCCAGCTTGGCCACGGCGCAGATGTCCCCGGCGGCGCACTGCGAGATCGTGCGCTGCTGCTTGCCCAGAGGCGAGGTCAGGGCGCCGATCCGCTCGTCCTGGTCGTGGTCGGCGTGGCCCCGGTCCGCCCGGCCGTGTCCCGAGACGTGCACGGTGGCGTCCGGCCGCAGCGTGCCGGAGAAGACCCGCACCAGGCTGATCCGGCCCACGTAGGGGTCGGAGGTGGTCTTCACGACCTCGGCCAGCAGCGGCCCGCGCGGATCGCTCGACAGGCCGGTGACCGGCTTGCCGTCCGGCGTGGTCACCGCGGGCAGCGGGCGCTCGCCCGGGGCCGGGAACGCCTGCGTCATGACCTCGAGCAGCTCGGGCATGCCGATGCCCTGCGGCGCGGCCGAGGCCAGGACCGGGTAGAAGCTGCCCTGGGCGACGGCCTTCTCCAGGTCCTCGATCAGCACCTTGGCGTCGATCGCCTCACCGGACAGGTACCGGTCCATGAGGCTCTCGTCTTCGCTCTCCTGGATGATCGACTCGATCAGCGCGCTGCGCGCTTCCTCGATCCGGTCGGCGTCGTCCAGGTCCGGGTCGCGCTCCTCGCGGGAGCCGCCCGAATAGTCGAAGAACCGCTCGGACAGCAGCCCGATCAGCCCGCGGATGCCGCCCTGGGCGTCGCTGACCGGCAAGTACAGCGGGGCGACCGAGTCGCCGAAGGCCTCCCGGCACGAGGCCAGGGCCTCGGCGAAGTCCCCGCGCTGGTGGTCGATCTTGGTGATAACGACGGCGCGCGGCATGCCGACGGCGGCGCACTCCTCCCACAGCATCCGGGTCAGGCCGTCCACGCCCTCGGTGGCCGCGACCGTGAACAGGGCGGCGTCCGCGGCGCGCAGGCCGGCCCGCAGGTCCCCGGTGAAGTCGGCGTAGCCCGGGGTGTCCAGCAGGTTCACCCTCACCCCGCCGAACGTCACCGGAGCCAGGGTCAGGTTGACCGAGCGCTGCTGCCTGACCTCGACCTCGTCGAAGTCGCTGACGGTCGTCCCGTCCTCGACCCGCCCGGCACGCTGGATCGTCCCGGTAGCGACGAGCAAGGCCTCGACCAGGGTGGTCTTCCCCGCGCCCGAGTGGCCGACAAGCACGACATTGCGGACGTTATCGGGCTGGCCGGCCGCGGATGCCCTGCCCGCGGCTCCTGAGGTGCCCGTCTTTTCCGCCATCCGATCGCCTCCTGGTTAGCTCTGTTTGGCTGCTGCACGACCAGCCTTTACCTGCCGGTTCCGGATCACAAGTCCTGAGCCGGAATCGCCTGATTCGCAGCGCGCCCGCGGACCGGCGCCAGGGCCGCGGTGAACCGCCCGCCAGTAGGATCAGACGGCCATGCTCAAAGCGCTGCGCCCGTTCCTCACCCGGCTGCTGAACCCGGTCGTCGGCGCGCTCGCGCGCACCCCGATCACGCCCAACGCTCTCACGATCACGGGCAACGTCGGGATGTCGGCCGGGGCGCTCGCGCTGTACCCCACCGGCCACCTGTTCGCCGGGACTATGGTCTGCTGGTTTTTCGTTACGGCCGACATGCTGGACGGGGCCCTGGCGCGGGTCAAGGGGACGACCGGAAACTTCGGGGCGTTCCTGGACTCCACCCTCGACCGGGTCGGCGACGCGTCGGTGTTCGCCGGGCTCGCGGCCTGGTTCGTGCTCGGCGGGCACAGCAGGCTGCTCGCCGGGGTGGCGCTGTTCTGCCTGGTGGCCGGCATGCTGGTGTCGTACGCGAAGGCGCGCGCCGAGGGCCTGGGGTTTCGCTGCGACGTGGGAGTGGCCGAGCGGACCGAGCGGCTGCTCATCGGCCTGGTGGCCGCGGGGCTGGCCGGGCTCGGCGTGCCGTATGTGCTTCCCGCCGGCCTGTGGGTGCTGGCGGCGGCGAGCGCGTTCACGTTCGGGCAGCGGATCCTCGCCGTGCGCCGGGAGGCCGTGGCTGCGGGAGCCACGGGAGCCGTGGGAGCCGACGCGCGCGGAGGTGGCGGATGCCCGGACTAAAGGACCGGCTGGTCGCCGCCGGCTACCGCCTCGGCTGGTCGGTCATCTGCCGGATGCCCGAGTCCTGGGCCCGGTGGGCGTTCCGGGCTGCGGCTGACATCGCATGGCGCCGCCAGGGGCCGCGCGTCCAGGTCCTGGAGGGAAACCTGCGCCGGGTGCTCGGCCCCGACGCCACCGGCGCCGAGCTGCGGGCGCTGTCCCGGGAGTCGATGCGCTCCTACGCGCGGTACTGGCTGGAGACCTTCCGGCTGCCGGTGATCCCGATCCGGCGGCTGGTCGACGGGACCGTGGGCTTCGGGGACATCCAGGTGGGCCTCGACTACCTCAAGGCGGGCCGCGGGGTGATCTACGCGCTGCCGCACATGGGCAACTACGACCAGGCGGGCGCGTGGATCATCGCGCAGGGCGCGGGATCGTTCACCACCGTGATGGAACGGCTGAAGCCGGAATCGGTCTATGACGAGTTCTTCGCGTTCCGCGAGAAGCTCGGCATGGAGGTGCTGCCCGCTACCGGGGGGACCGTGAACAGGTTCGGGACCCTGGCCCAGCGGCTGCGGGCCGGGAAGCTGGTGTGCCTGGTCTCCGACCGTGACGTCACCGGTACCGGCACCGAGGTGGAGTTCTTCGGTGAGAAGGCACGGATGATGGGCGGCGCGGCCGCGCTGGCCGAGCGGACCGGGGCGGCGCTTTTTCCTGCGATCCTGTGGTATGAGGGTGATCTCTGGGGGATCTTCGTCGACAAGGAGATCCCGGTGCCCGCAGAAGGGGACAGGAAGCAGAAGGTGGCCGCGATGATGCAGGAACTCGCGCGCAGCTTCGAAGCAGGCATCAGGGCGCATCCCGCGGACTGGCACATGCTGCAGCGGGTGTTCGTCGCCGACCTCGACCCGGAGCGGCTGGCCGCGGCCGACGCCGGGGCCGCGGCCGCCGAGGCCGAGACGGGCGGGCCTGAGGGGGCAGGCGGCCCCGGGACGGGCACCGGGACAGGGAGGGGGGGCGGGTGAAGGTAGGCCTGGTCTGCCCGTACACCTGGGAGGTGCCGGGTGGCGTGCAGGAGCACATCCGCGGCCTAGCCGAGGCCCTGATCGATCTCGGCCACCAGGTCTCGGTGATCTCGCCCGCGGACGACGACGCGCCGCTGCCCGGTTACGTGGTCGGGGCGGGCCGCGCGGTGCCGGTCCCGTACAACGGGTCGGTCGCCCGGCTCGCGTTCGGCTTCCTGTCCGCGAGCCGGGTGCGCCGGTGGCTCAAGGAGGGCGGCTTCGACGTCCTGCACGTGCACGAGCCCGCCGCGCCAAGCCTGTCGCTGCTGGCCTGCTGGGTGGCTGACGGGCCGATCGTGGCCACGGTGCACACCGCGATCCCGCGCTCGCGCGCGATGCACGCCGCCGAGCCGATCCTGCAGTCGGCCCTGGAGAAGATCAACGGCCGGATCGCGGTGTCCGAGGCGGCGCGCACCACGCTGGTCGAGCACTTCGGCGGGGACGCGGTGCTGATCCCGAACGGCGTCCCGGTCCGCAAGCTCGAGAAGGCCGACCCGCTGCCGGGCTGGCCGGGCCCGGGCGGCGCGCTTGGCTTCCTCGGCCGGATGGACGAGCCGCGCAAGGGATTCGCCGTGCTGCTGCGGGCCTTCGAGCTGCTCGCCGCGGCGCGGCCGCAGCTGCGGCTGCTGGTCGCGGGTCCCGGCGACGCCGATGAGGCCCTGGCCAGGACGCCGGCCGGCCTGCGGGACCGGATCGTGATGCTCGGCCAGGTCAGCGACTCCGAGAAGATCCGGGTCTATCACTCGGTGGACGTGTTCTGCGCCCCCAACACCGGCGGCGAGAGCTTCGGCATCGTGCTGGCCGAGGCGATGGCGTCGGGCGCCCCGATCGCCGCCAGCGACCTGGAGGCGTTCCGTCAGGTGCTGCACCGCGGCGAGGCGGGCGAGCTGTTCCCCACCGGGAGCGCGGAAGGGCTGGCCGCCGCGGCCGGGCGGCTGCTGGACCAGCCCGAGCTGCGAGCGGCCCGCTCGGCGGCCGCGTCCGCGGCGGTGCGCGCCTACGACTGGCCGGTCGTGGCCCGGGACGTGGTGCGCGTCTACGAGGCCGTGGTGCCCGGCGCCGGGCGCGTCGCGGTCGGTCCGGTGCGGGGGCACGGCCGGTGATCGCCACCATTCTGCTGGTGATCGTCGCGGCCGCGATCATCGGCGTGTACGTGTCCTGGACCGCGGGCCGGCTGGACCGGCTGCACGCCCGGGTGGAGGCGGCCCGGGCCGCGCTGGACGCCGCCCTGCTGCGGCGCAGCGCGGTGGCGCTGGAGCTGGCGGCCTCCGGCCTGCTCGACCCGGCCACCAGCCTGCTGCTGGCCTCCGTGGCGCACGACGCCCGGTCGGCCCTGAACGGCCCGGAGCTGGCGCAGAGCGACCTGACCCGCGCGCTGCGCGCCGTGTTCGGCCAGCCCGGCTTCCGCGCCTCGCTGAACGGCGTGGACGGTGCCGAGGAACAGCTCACTGAGCTCGAGAGCGCGGCCCACCAGGTGTTCCTGGCCAGGAAGTTCTACAACGACGCGGTCGCGGCGACCCGGGACGCCCGGCGCCGGCCGCTGGTCCGGCTGCTGCGGCTGGCCGGGGGCGCCCCGCTGCCGGAATTTTTCGAGATCGAGGATTCCCTGGTCGGGACCGGCGAGGTCGGCCAGGGCGCCGACATACCGCACCTCACCGGCTGACCGGCCAGATCCGGCCTGGCCGGCGCCCGGAACGCGGCACCCATCCAGGCCCGGCGCTGCCCGGGACGCGCCGGCCGCGCCGGGCCGAGCCGCCTGATCCGGCCTGGCCGGCGCCTACCATGGGGGCATCGGTGGATGACGATCGAGCGAGGTGGCCGTGCCATTCCCAAGTTCTGCCAGTCCCGCCAGTTCCGCTGGCCCCGCGAAGGCCGGCCGCGCGGTAGCCGAGACCGGGACGTCGCGCGTCAAGCGGGGCATGGCCGACATGCTCAAGGGCGGCGTGATCATGGACGTGGTCACGCCCGACCACGCCAAGATCGCCGAGGACGCCGGCGCCGTCGCGGTCATGGCGCTGGAGCGGGTGCCCGCCGACATCCGGGCGCAGGGCGGCGTGGCCCGGATGAGCGACCCCGACATGATCGACGGGATCGTCGCCGCGGTGTCGATTCCGGTCATGGCCAAGTGCCGGATCGGGCACTTCGTCGAGGCGCAGGTGCTGCAGGCCATCGGGGTCGACTACATCGACGAGTCCGAGGTGCTGACCCCCGCCGACGAGGCGCATCACGTCGACAAGTGGGAGTTCACCGTGCCGTTCGTGTGCGGCGCGACCAACCTGGGCGAGGCGCTGCGACGGATCGCCGAGGGCGCCGCGATGATCAGGTCGAAGGGCGAGGCAGGCACCGGCAACGTGGTCGAGGCCACCCGGCACATGCGCAGCATCCGGGCCGGGATCCGCGGCCTGTCGGCGCTGTCCGCCGAGGAGCTGTATACCGCGGCCAAGGAACTGCAGGCTCCCTACGAGCTGGTCGCCGAGGTGGCGGCCGCGGGCGAGCTCCCGGTGGTGCTGTTCACCGCGGGCGGCATCGCCACGCCGGCCGACGCGGCGATGATGATGCAGCTCGGCGCGGACGGCGTGTTCGTTGGTTCCGGGATCTTCAAGTCGGGCGACCCCGCGGCCCGGGCCGCCGCGATCGTGAAGGCGACCACCTTCCACGACGACCCCGACGTCATCGCCAAGGTGTCGCGCGGGCTGGGCGAGCCGATGGTGGGGATCAACCTGGAGACGCTCGCGCCCGAGCAGCGCCTCGCCGGCCGCGGCTGGTGACCGCCGCGCCGCAGGGCGCGCCCGGGCCGGCGTCCAGGGAAGGCCGCGGCGGGTGACCGCGTTAGTGAAAGGCGGCTAATCTCAGGTCAACCCCCCTGTCCGTCCTGGAGTGATACGTCGTGACCGTCTCCCGCAGCGTCGCGCGGCCCCGTGACCCGGCGCCGGGCCCGGTCATCGGCGTGCTCGCGCTGCAGGGAGACGTCGCCGAGCACCTCACGGCGCTGCGCGCGGCCGGCTCGCACCCGGTGCCGGTGCGCCGGCCAGCGGAGCTGGACGAGGTGGCCGGGCTGGTGATCCCCGGCGGCGAGTCCACCGCGATGTGGAAACTCGCGATGATCTTCGACCTGATGGAGCCGCTGCGCAAGCGGCTCGGCTCCGGCATGCCCGCGTTCGGCTCCTGTGCCGGGATGATCCTGCTGGCCGATCGCGTTGAAGACGGTATCGCAGGCCAGGAGACGCTCGGCGGGATCGACATGACCGTCCGCCGGAACGCGTTCGGCCGCCAGGTGGACTCGTTCGAGAGCGACATCGAGCTGCGGGCCGTGCCGGGACCCGAGTTCCGGGCCGTGTTCATCCGGGCGCCGTGGGTCGAGCAGGCCGGCCCGGGCGTCGAGATCATCGGGACCGAGGCCCGCACGGGTAGGATCGTCGCGGTCCGCCAGGGCCCCGCGCTCGCCACCGCATTTCACCCCGAGCTCACGCCGGACCTGCGCATTCACCAGCTTTTCGTAGACATGGTAAGGGAACGATCATGAGCGGCCATTCAAAGTGGGCGACCACCAAGCACAAGAAGGCCGTCGTCGACGCCAGGCGGGGCAAGCTGTTCGCCAAGCTGATCAAGAACGTGGAGGTGGCGGCGAGGACTGGCGGCGGCGACCCGGCCGGCAACCCCGCGCTGTACGACGCCATCCAGAAGGCGAAGAAGAGCTCCGTCCCGAACGAGAACATCGACCGGGCCGTCCGGCGCGGCGCGGGGCTCGAGGCCGGCGGCGCGACCTATGAGACCGTCACCTACGAGGGGTACGCCCCGGGCGGGGTCGCGGTATTGGTGCAGTGCCTGACCGACAACAAGAACCGGGCCGCCGCCGACGTGCGCACCGCGCTCACCCGCAACGGCGGCTCCATGGCCGACCCGGGCTCGGTCTCGTACCTGTTCAACCGCAAGGGCGTGGTGATCGTCTCCAAGGCGGACGGGGTCACCGAGGACGACGTGCTGCTGGCCGTGCTCGACGCGGGCGCGGAGGAGGTCAACGACCTCGGCGACTCGTTCGAGGTGGTCAGCGAGCCCCATGACCTGATCGCGGTGCGCCAGGCGCTGCAGGACGCCGGGATCGACTACGAGTCGGCGGACGCGGCGTTCCTGCCCTCGGTCGAGGTGCCGCTGGACACCGATCACGCCAAGAAGGTGTTCCGGCTGATCGAGGCCGTGGAGGACTCCGACGACGTGCAGGACGTCTACGCGAACTACTCGGTCTCCGACGACGTGCTGGAGCAGCTCGGCTGACCGGTGGACATCCGCCAGCTGGGCCCTGACGACGATCTCGAGGTCGAGGTCGACCTGGCTCGTCGCGCGTTCGGCCCGCTGGACGATCCCACCCGGCCCCGCCTGCTCGGCGAGGTCCGGGCGGCCGCCGGGGACGGCCGGTACTACGGGGCTTTCGACGGGCCGCGGATGGTGGCCACGGCCTGGTTCCACGACATGCGCCAGTGGTGGCACGGCCGCTCGCTGCGGATGGCCGGGGTGGGCGGCGTCAAGGTCGCGCCCGAGCAGCGCGGCCGGGGCGTCGGCCGCGCGCTGATGACCGAGCTGCTCCGGGTGATCACGGACCGCGGCTACCCGCTGTCGGTGCTCTTCCCGGCCACCGCGCCGCTGTACCGGTCCCTGGGCTGGGAGCTGGCGGGCGGCTTCTACGAGGCGGTGATCCCGGCCCGGTCGCTGGCCTCACTGCCGCCCGCCGGCGATCTCGCGCCGCCTAGCCTGCGGCGAGCGGGCCCGGGCGACGCCGAGCAGGTAATCGCGGTCATCGGCGCCGTGCACGAGTCGGCCCGGCACTGCGGCCCGGCGACGCACGACGCCGAGACGGTCCGGCGCTGGTGGCTGGGGGACGAGAACGTCTTCTGCTACCTCGCGCCGGACGGCTTCCTGGCCTACGGCTGGCACGGGGGCCACCGCGAGGTCCTGGTCCGCCAGGCGGTCGCCGGGTCGGCGGAGACGACCCGGGCGATCTGGTCGACCGTGGGCTCGCACGCCTCGATCGCCGAGCGGGTCCGCGCGATGGTCGGCCCGGACGACCCGGTCAGCTGGCTGACCCGGGAGCCGGACGTCGAGCTGGCCCGGCACGAGCCATGGATGCTGCGGGTCGCGGACGCGGCCGCGGCCATTTCCGGCCGCGGCTTCCCGGCCGCGGCCGAGCTCGCGGTCCGGCTGCAGATCGACGACCCGCGGCTTCCGGGCAACGCTGGCCTGTGGACGCTGGAGGTCAGCGGCGGAAAGGGATCACTCAGCGCATCCGCAACGGGCCGCCGCGCCGCGGCCGGGTCAGCCGGGCCGGCCCGGCTCGGCGCCCGCGGCTTCGCCGCGCTCTACGCGGGCACGCCCATGGCCACGCTGCGCCGCGCCGGGCTGGCCGCCGGCGGCGGCCCCAGCGCCGACGACGCGCTGGACAGCGCGTTCGCCGGACGGGCGTTCCTGCTCGTCGGCTTCTGACCGGCGGGCGACACGCCGGGGGAATTCGCGGCGCCCCGGGACGGCGAGCCGGTAATGTCTCGTCCGAACAGGTGTTCGCCAGCGATGCGCGGGCCGGTGACCGGGATGGTGAGCGATGCGGGTGCTCGGCGTGGACCCCGGCCTCACCCGGTGCGGGTTCGGGGTAGTTGACGGCGAGCCCGGGCGCCCGCTGGCGCTGGTGGCCACCGGCGTGGTGAGCACCAGGGCGAGCGACGAGATCGGCCTGCGCCTGCTCGCCCTGGAGGAGCAGGTCGAGCGGTGGCTGACGGACTACCGGCCAGACGCGGTCGCGGTCGAGCGGGTGTTCAGCCAGCACAACGTGCGCACGGTCATGGGCACGGCGCAGGCGGGCGCGGTCGCGATCGTGTGCGCGGCGCGCCGGAGCCTGCCGGTAGCGCTGCACACGCCGAGCGAGGTCAAGGCGGCGGTCACCGGCAGCGGCCGCGCGGACAAGGCCCAGGTGACCCAGATGGTGACCCGCCTGCTCGCGATGGCCGACCCCCCGCGGCCCGCCGACGCCGCCGACGCGCTGGCCCTCGCCATCTGCCACTTGTGGCGCGGCGGCGCCCAGCGCCGCCTGGCTCTGCTAGCCGGGGGGACGACCCCCCGGACCCCCCCTGCCGCCCGCTCGGGCCAGCAGGGCTGGCCCTCGCCGTCGGCACGGCTTTCGCCGGGCGCTCGCCGCCCGCACCAGCACGGGAGGATGACGTGATCGCTCACGTGGACGGGACCGTGTCCGGCGTGGCACCCGACGGCGCGGTGATCGACGTCGGCGGGGTAGGGCTGCTCGTGCAGTGCACGCCGGGCACGCTGGCCAGGCTGCGCACCGGCGAGCGGGCCAGGGTGGCCACCTCGCTGGTGGTCAGGGAGGACGCGCTGACCCTCTACGGCTTCGCCAGCGAGGACGAGCGGAACACGTTCGAGCTGTTGCAGACGGCCAGCGGGGTCGGTCCCCGGCTGGCCCTCGCGATGCTGGCCGTGTTCACCCCGGACGCGCTGCGCCGGGCGGTCGCCTCCGAGGACCTGGCCGCGCTGACCACGGTTCCCGGCATCGGCCGGAAGGGGGCGCAGCGCATCGTGCTCGAGCTGGCCGGGCGGCTGGGCCCGGCGGGGGAGCCGAGCGGGCCGCCCGGCCGTCCGGGGACCGCGGCGCCCGCGGCGTCGTGGCGCGACCAGGTGCGGGCGGGCCTGGTGAGCCTGGGCTGGCAGGCGCGCGAGGCCGACCAGGCGATCGCCGCGGTTGAGCCGGAGCTGACCGGCACGCCGGACGGCCAGCCGGTCGAGGTCTCCGTGGCGTTGCGGGCGGCCCTGCGGGTGCTGGGGCGCACGTGAGCGAGCCGGAGGGGCGGGGCGCCCCGCCCGTGCCAGCCGGGGACCAGCCGGACGCCGAGCGTGTCGTCTCGGCGATCGCCGACGCCGACGACCGGGTGATCGAGAGCGCGCTGCGGCCCAAGCGCCTGTCCGAGCTGGTCGGCCAGGTCCGGGTGCGCGAGCAGCTGGCCCTGATCCTGGAGGGCGCGCTGCGCCGCGGCAGGCCGCCGGATCACGTGCTGATCTCCGGGCCGCCCGGCCTGGGCAAGACCACGATCGCGATGATCGTCGCCGCCGAGCTCGGCGCGCCGCTGCGGATCACCAGCGGCCCGGCGATCGAGCGCTCGGGGGACCTGGCCGCGGTGCTGTCCACGCTGGCCGAGGGCGAGGTCGTGTTCATCGACGAGATCCACCGGGTCGCCCGGCCGGCCGAGGAGATGCTGTACCTGGCGATGGAGGACTTCCGGGTCGACGTGGTGATCGGCAAGGGCCCGGGGGCGACCGCGATCCCGCTGGAGATCGCGCCGTTCACCCTGGTCGGGGCGACCACGCGGGCCGGGCTGCTGCCGGCGCCGTTGCGGGATAGGTTCGGGTTCACCGCGCACCTGGACTTCTACGAGCCCGAGGAGCTGGGCATCATCGTGCGCCGGTCGGCCGGGCTGCTCGGCGTGGCGCTGCGCGACGACGGCGCCGACGAGATCGCCGGCCGGTCCCGCGGCACCCCGCGGATCGCCAACCGGCTGCTGCGCCGGGTCCGCGACTACGCGGAGGTGCGCGCCGACGGCGTGGTCAACCGGCCGGTGGCCCGCGCGGCGCTCGACCTGTACGAGGTGGACGAGGCCGGCCTGGACCGGCTGGACCGCGCCGTGCTGGCCGCGCTGGTCCGCCGGTTCGGCGGCGGCCCGGTCGGCTTGTCCACCCTGGCGGTGGCCGTGGGGGAGGAGGCCGAGACCGTCGAGGTGGTGGTCGAGCCCTTCCTGGTCCGGGCCGGGCTGATGGCCCGGACTCCGCGCGGGCGGGTGGCCACGCCCGCCGCGTGGGAGCGGCTGGGCCTGCCGCCCGGGGCCGCGGACCCCGCGGGCTCTGCGACCTTGTTCGACTGACCTCTTTAACGGAGAACGCATCAAGGGCAGGTCACGATCACGGCTCAGACACCGTAGCCTGTTGGTTAGCCGCTTGCGCGCGGCTACACTTCGGCAGTTGGCCTACGACAGCCGCCTGGCGCGGGTGTCGGCCTCGCGCAGGCCCAGCGCCCGGGCTGGTTTGCCCGGCCACTGCACAATCAACTGGAAGGATGCCCCGCAATGGGGAACACGATTCTCGCGGCCTCCTCGACGAAGTCGAGCAGCAGCCTCCTGCCGATCATCCTCATCGTCGTGCTGTTCATGGTGGTGTACCTGACGATGACGCGGCGCAACCGGGCGCGCCAGGCCCAGCAGGCGCAGAACACCGTCGTGCCCGGGACGCAGGTCCGGACCACGAGCGGGATGTACGGGACCGTGACGTCCGTGGACGGAGACGACGTCATGCTGGAGGTCGCCCCCGGGGTCAACGTCCGGGTGATGCGGCGGGCGGTGGTACCCGTCCCGCAGAACGCGGCCAGCGGCACCGGCCCCGTCCACGAGCCGTCCCCGGAACCCCCGGCCGACAGCAAGACTGACGACGAGCCCCGCGCCGACGACTGGAACCCCCAGGACCGGAACATCTAGCGGCGCCTAGGCCCGATCGATCTAAGGACAGACGAGCATTGGCTCCCCCTACTACCACGTCCCATCCGGGACGTTCCCTGCTGGCGCTGGTCGCGCTGATCGTCGTTCTCCTGCTCGGCGTCCTGGCCGGCACGGTGTTCCAGCCCGCGAACTGGCACACGCGGTTCAGGGTCGGCCGCGGCCTCGACATCTCCAGCGGCACCACCGTGACCCTGAAGGCGATACCGCCCAAGGGAACGACGCCGACCCAGCTCGCGGCGGACATGGCCACCGCGGTCTCGATCATGAACGGCCGGGTCAACGGCGCGGGCTTCAACGGGGCGTCGGTCACGTCGCAAGGCAACGACCTCATCAACGTCACCGTCCCGGGCAAGGGGTCGCAGGAGGTCGTCAACCTGGTGGGCACCACCGCCCAGCTGCGCTTCCGCCAGGTGCTGCTGGTGGCGCCCAACTACGCCACCTCGACCTCCCCCACTCCCACCCCGACGCCGAGCCCGTCGGCCAGCCCTAGCCCGACGCCGAGCCCGACCGCGAAGGCCAGCGCGTCGCCGACCAAGTCGTCATCGGCGCTGGGCGAGGGCTCGGGCAGCCACGGCCTGGCGGTGAGCGCCCAGCGCCTGGCCGGCGGGGCCGCGTCGGCGGCCAAGGCCAAGCCCAAGGCGAGCGCCTCGCCGAGCCCGTCGCCCAGCGCCTCGCCGAGCTCGTCCGGGTCGACGACCCCGAAGCTGGCCACGACCAGCGACCCCCAGGCCCAGGGCAACGCCGCCCTGCTCAGCCCCACGGTCAAGGCCCAGTTCGACAAGCTGAACTGCAGCAGCTCGGACTGGAAGAAGGAAATCTACGGCACGGACCCCAATAGCTGGGACAACCCGGACATCCAGACCGTCGCCTGCTACCAGGGCAGCAAGTACGCGCTCGACAAGGCCCTGGTCACCGGCGAGATGCTCAAGCTGGGCGGGTCATCGACCACGCTGCAGTCCAACGGCAACTGGTACGTCAACCTGACCTTCAACGGCGAGGGCACCAAGAAGTTCGGCCAGCTCAGCACGAAGATGTACGACAGCTACTTCGACGCCAGCACCGGGCAGCCGACCAGCGAGCTGGACTACTTCGCGATCGTGCTGGACGGCACGCCGGTCTCCGTGCCGTACATGGGCGCCGTGCTGGACACCGGGACGGCCCAGATCCAGGGCTCGTTCACCGAGAGCCAGGCCGACAACCTGTCGAACGTGCTGAACTACGGCGCGCTCCCGATCACGTTCCAGGAACTGTCGGAACAGTCGGTCAGCGCCCAGCTCGGCTCGTCCCAGCTGCAGGCCGGCCTGCTCGCGGGCGCGTTCGGCCTGTTCCTGGTGGTCCTCTACGCGTTCCTCTACTACCGCGGCCTCGGCATCGTGGCGATCTCCAGCCTGGCCATCGCGGCGCTGATCACCTACCTGTCGGTGGTGCTACTCAGCCTGTACGAGAGCTTCACCCTGTCGCTGGCCGGCATCGCGGGCCTGATCGTCGCGATCGGGATCACCGCCGACTCGTTCGTGGTGTTCTTCGAGCGGCTGCGGGACGAGGTCCGTGACGGCAAGACGCTGCGGACCGCCGTGGAGCGCGGCTGGCACCGCGCCCGGCGCACCATCCTGGTCTCTGACACCGTGTCCTTCATCGCCGCCGCGGTGTTGTACAAGTTCGCCATCTCCGACGTGCAGAACTTCGCGTTCACTCTGGGCCTGACCACGCTCGTGGACGTGGTCGTGGTGTTCCTGTTCACCAAGCCCATGGTCACGCTGCTGGCCCGGACCAAGTTCTACGGCGGCGGGCATCCGCTGTCCGGGCTGGACCCGGCCCGGCTCGGCGCGCGCTCGCCGTGGCGCGGCTCCCGGCGGCCGGCGGCGGCGCCGCAGCGGGGCAGCGCCCAGCCCGGCCGGGTGCCCGGCGGGGCCCCGTCCCCTGCCCAGCCCCGGACCGACCCCAAGGAGGCGTGATGTCCCGGCTCGGCAGCATCGGCGGCCGGCTGTACCGCGGTGAGGTCTCGTTCGACTTCGTCGGCAGGCAGAAGCTCTGGTACACGATCTCCGGGCTGATCCTGGTGATCAGCATCGTCGCGCTGCTGTTCCGCGGGTTGCACTACAGCGTCGAGTTCACCGGCGGCAACACCTTCCAGTTCCAGGCCCCCGGGGTCACCACGAGCCAGATCGCTTCCGTAGTGAAGGACGCGGGCGGCGGCGACGACCCGATCGTGACGCAACTCGGCCTGGGCCAGCAGGCCAAGTGGCAGGTGCAAACCAACAAGCTGACCTTCGCCGAGCAGAGCAAGGTCCAGGACGCGCTCGCCTCCAGCCTGCACGTGGCCGGCGGCCCCAACGCGATCAGCCCGTCGTTCACCAGCGCGAGCTGGGGGGCGCAGATCACGCACAAGGCCCTGGAAGGGCTGATCGTGTTCCTGGTCCTGATCGTGGCCTACCTGTCGATCGCGTTCGAGTGGAAGATGGCCCTGGCCGCGTTCGTCGCCCTGCTGCATGACATCGTGATCACGACCGGTGTCTACGCGCTAGCGGGCTTCCAGGTGAGCCCGGCTACGGTGATCGGGCTGCTCACCATCCTCGGCTACTCGCTCTACGACACCGTGGTCGTGTTCGACAAGGTGCGGGAGAACACCGCCGGGCTGCTCGCCACGCAGCGAAGTACCTACAGCCAGGCGGCCAACCTGGCCCTGAACCAGACCCTGGTCCGGTCCATCAACACCTCGCTGATCGCGCTGCTGCCGGTCACGGCGATTCTCCTGGTGGCCGTCATCGTGCTCGGCACCGGAGAGCTGCAGGACCTGGCGCTGGTGCTGTTCGTCGGCATGCTGTCCGGCACCTACTCCTCGATCTGCATCGCCACGCCGGTGCTCGCCGACATGAAGGAGCGCGAGCCGCAGTACAAGGACCTGGCCCGGCGCGTGGCGCTGCGCGCCTCCGGCGGGCGCGCCGCCCAGCGGGCGCGGGCCAAGGCGGAGAAGGCGGGAGTGGCCGGCCGCGGCCAGGACGCGGGGGACGGCAACGGGCCAGATGCTGCGGCCGGCGGCGGCCCGCAGGTCCCGGCCGGCAGTGCCGCGGACCCGGCCGCCGAGCCGCTCGACGACGATTACGCCGAGGCCAGCGCCGACGGCGATCCAGCGGACGACGGGCCCGCCGAGCCGGTGCCGGCGGCCCGGTCAGCGTCCGGCGGCTCAGCGCCGCGGGGCAGCCCCGGGGCCCGGCCGGGCCAGCGGCAGCAGCCCCGGAGGTCCAGCTCGGCCCGGCGCCGGCCCGCGGGCAAGAAGAAGCGCCGGTAAAGTCGCCACCGTGTCCAGCGGCCCCGCGGCCTCGGCCGACTCCGGTCTGCCCGAGCTGATCCGCGCCAGGATCCGGGATATTCACGACTACCCGCAGCCGGGGATCGTGTTCAAGGACATCACCCCGCTGCTGGCCGACGCCGCCGCGTTCTCGGCGGTGGTGACGGCGATCGCCGCCGGGCACCCGGATGGGCCGGGGGAGGCCGGCTGGGGCGAGATCCACAAGGTGGTGGGGATCGAGGCGCGCGGCTTCATCTTCGCCGCCCCCGTGGCCTGCTACCTGCAGGCGGGCTTCGTCCCTGTCCGCAAGCAGGGCAAGCTGCCGGCCACGTCCTACGCCGAGTCGTACGAGCTCGAGTACGGCCCGGCCACGATCGAGGTGCACACCGACGCCTTCGGGCCCGGCGAGCGGGTGCTGATCGTCGACGACGTGCTGGCCACCGGCGGGACCGCGGCCGCGACCGCCAGCCTGGTCCGCCGCAGCGGTGCGGAGGTCGCCGGCGTCGCGGTGCTGCTGGAGCTCGGTTTCCTGAACGGCCGCGCCAGCCTGCCTGGGCTCGAGGTCCGCTCGCTGCTGGCGGTGTAACCGGCGGGCGGCGTAACGCACCGCAAGGAGCCGGGCACGTCACGGATGGTCCGCCGATAGAATGTTCACTTCAGCGGACGTGAGGAGCGCATGTGGCCGGTGACGTTGCAACGGCCAGGACGGCCGGAACTGACGTCACCCAGGCCGACGCCGGGCAGCAGGACCAGAGCGGAGAGCAGCTGCCCGCGGCGGACGGTGGGGTGGCTGCGGATCCGGCTGCGCCCGGCCAGCCGCCATCCCCGGACGCCGCGCCGGACACTGCCTCCCCGGACACCGCCTCCCCGGACACCGCCTCCTCCGACACCGCCTCCCCGGGCACTGCCTCCCCGGACACTGCCACCCCGGGCGCAGTGCCACCGGTCGGCGAACCCGCCGCGCCGTCGCCCAGCGAGCCCGCCGCCGCCCCGCCCGCGGCCAGCGCCGGGCCCGCCGCGGGCAGACCCGGCCGGGCGTCCGGAACCCGGGGATCCACGGGATCCCCGGGGCGCGCGCGCAACAGCGCCCTGCCCAGCCGGGGCCGGGGCGGCGTCCTGCCCGCGCGGGCCGCGCCCGCGAGCGACACCGGCGCGGCCGCTGCGGGTACCGCGGCCGTCCGCCGCCGCCTGGCCCGGCTCGGGGCGCCCCGGGGTGGCGGCGCCAACCCGGTGCTCGAGCCCTTGATCAAGACGGTCCGCGCGACGCACCCCAAGGCCGACGTGCGGCTCATCGAGCGCGCCTACGACATCGCGGCCCGCCAGCACGTCGGCCAGGTGCGCAAGAGCGGCGACCCGTTCATCACCCACCCGCTCGCCGTGGCCACGATCCTGGCCGAGCTGGGCATGCCCGCCGAGACGCTCTGCGCCGCGCTGCTGCACGACACCATCGAGGACACCGACTACACGCTGGACGAGCTGCGCCGCGAGTTCGGCGACGACGTCGCGGCGCTCGTCGACGGGGTGACCAAGCTCGACAAGGTCAAGTACGGCGAGGCGGCCCAGGCCGAGACCGTCCGCAAGATGGTGGTCGCGATGTCCCGCGACATCAGGGTCCTGGTGGTCAAGCTCGCGGACCGGCTGCACAACATGCGGACGCTCCGCTACCTCTCGCGCGAGAAGCAGGAGCAGAAGTCGCGCGAGGTGCTGGAGATCTTCGCGCCGCTCGCGCACCGGCTCGGCATGAACACCGTCAAGTGGGAGCTGGAGGACCTGGCCTTCTCCATGCTGTTCCCCAAGCGCTACGACGAGATCGCGCGGCTGGTCTCCGAGCGGGCGCCGCGCCGGGACGTGTTCCTGCAGGAGGTCATCGAGTACGTCCAGGCGGACCTGGGCGACGCGAAGATCAAGGCGCGGGTGACCGGCCGGCCGAAGCACTACTACTCGGTCTACCAGAAGATGATAGCCAGGAATGTCGGTTTTGATGATATTTATGACCTAGTGGGAATCCGCGTGCTGGTTGACTCGGTCCGCGACTGCTACGCGGCGCTCGGCACGGTCCACGCCCGGTGGAACCCGGTACCCGGGCGGTTCAAGGACTACATCGCGATGCCGAAGTTCAACATGTACCAGTCGCTGCACACGACCGTGATCGGCCCCGAGGGCAAGCCGGTCGAGCTGCAGATCAGGACCTGGGACATGCACCGGCGGGCCGAGTACGGCGTGGCCGCGCACTGGAAGTACAAGGAAGAGACGATGGCGGGCGGCGTCCGCGGCACCGCGGACCTGCCCTGGCTCCGGCAGCTTGTCGACTGGCAGCGGGAGACCACCGACCCGGCCGAGTTCCTGGAGTCGCTGCGGTTCGACCTCGGCGCCGCCGAGGTGTACGTGTTCACGCCGCGCGGCGAGGTGATCGCGCTGCCGCAGGGAGCGTCGCCGGTGGACTTCGCGTACGCGATCCACACCGAGGTGGGCCACCGGTGCATCGGCGCGCGGGTCAACGGGCGCCTGGTCGCGCTGGAGAGCGAGCTCAACAACGGCGACACCGTGGAGATCTTCACCTCCAAGGCCCAGGACGCCGCGCCCAGCCGGGACTGGCTGCAGTTCGTCAAGAGCGCCCGCGCCAGGAACAAGATCAGGCACTGGTTCTCCAAGGAGCGCCGCGAGGCCGCCGCCGAAACCGGGAAGGCCGCGATCGCGCGGACCATGCGCAAGCAGGGACTGCCGCTGCAGCGGCTCGCCACCGGCGACGCGCTGCTCGCGGTGGCCCACGACCTGCGCTACACGGACCTGTCGGCGCTGTACACCGCGATCGGCGAGGGCCACGTCAGCGCGCAGTCGGTCGTGGCCAAGCTGGTCAAGTCCGCGGGCGGCATCGCGGGTGCGCAGGAGGACCTGGCCGAGACCACGCTGCTCACCCGCGCGCCCAAGCCGCAGCCCGCAGGCGACTCCGGCGTCGTGGTCGAGGGCTCGGCGGACGTGTGGGCGCGCCTGTCCAAGTGCTGCACGCCGGTGCCGGGCGACTCCATCACCGGCTTCGTCACCCGCGGCAACGGGGTATCGGTGCACCGCTTCGACTGCGTCAACCTCCGGCACCTGCTCGAGTCACAACCGGAGCGGGTGGTCAAGGTGCACTGGTCGCCGCGGGAAGGCTCGATGTTCCTGGTGGCCATCCAGACCGAGGCGCTGGACCGCACCGGCCTGCTCTCCGACGTCACCCGGGCCATCTCCGACCAGCACGTCAACATACTGTCCGCCTCGGTGACCACCACCCGGGACCGGGTCGCGGTCAGCCGGTTCACCGTCGAGATGGGCGATCCCAAGCACCTCGGCCACGTCCTGCGCGCGGTCCGTTCCGTGGACGGCGTCTACGACGTGTACCGCATTACGAACTAGCCGGAGAGCTCAGCGAGCGTGCGCTCGGCTTCGGCCAGCCAGGACCGCCGCGCCGCCAGTGCCTCCTCGGCCTGCTGCTGCGCCCTGGTGTCACCGTTCGCCTGGGCCCGCGCGAGCTGGGCCTCAAGCTGGCTGATCGCAGACCGGATCTGCTCCACCGTCCCGCGAGCCCGCGACAGGGCCTCCGGGTTCGACCGGCGCCACTGCGAGTCTTCGGCCCGGCGCACCGCTTCCTCGACCCGCCGCAACCCGCCCTCCAGCCGCTCGTGCGCTTCCCGCGGCACGGCTCCCGCCTGCTCCCAGCGCTCCTCGATGCTGCGCAGCGCGGCCCGGGCCGCGCGCGGGTCGGTTACCGGCACCAGCTTCTCGGCCTCGGCGAGCAGCTGCGTCTTGACGTCCGCGTGCTCGCGCAGCTCGGCGTCCCTGGCGTGCAGCACTTGCGCCCGGGCCTGGAAGAAGCCGTCCTGAGCCGTCTTGAACCGGCTCCACAGCTCCTCCTCGGCGGCGCGGTCGGCCCGGCCCGCCTCCTTCCACGACCGCATCAGCTCGCGGAACGCGGACGCGGTCGGTCCCCAGTCGGTGGAGGAGGCCAGCGCCTCGGCCTCCACGCACAGCTTCTCCTTGCGGGTCCTGGCCGCCTCGCGTTCCTCCTCCAGGCTGGCGAAGTAGGCCTTGCGGCGCTTGGTGAAGGCATTGCGTGCCGCGGATAGCCGCTTCCACAGCGCGGTCTCGGTCGCCCGGTCGCCGCGCGGCGCGGCCTTCCACTCCTCGAGCAGCTGGCGCATCCGCTCGCCGCTGACTTTCCAGTGCGTCGCCTCGGCCGCGATCCGCTCGGCCTCGGCGACGATGCGCTCCTTGGCCTCGAGGGCCTCGGTGCGGGCCTGCTCGCGGGCGGCCTTGTGCTCCTCCCGCCGGTGATCGACCAGCCCGGTCATCGCCTCCAGCCGGCCCCGCAGCCCGTCCAGATCGCCGACCGCGTGCGCGTCGGCCACCGCGGCCAGCAGCCGGTTGATCGTCGCCTCAGCGTGCGCGGGGGACAGGTCGGTGGTCGCCATCCGCTGCTCGAGCAGGCTGACCTCGGTCTCCAGGGCCGCGAACTTACGCTCGAAGAACGCGAGGGCCTCGTCGGGGCTGCCGGCCTGCCATGAGCCCACCACGCGCTCGCCCTCGGCGGTACGCACGTAGACGGTGCCGTCGTCGGCTACCCTGCCCCACGCATCGCTGGCCGTGCTCACCGGCGAACCTCCTGCTCAGGTGCTGGCCGGGGGAGGACCCCCGGAGCGCCCCGCCAGGTACCTGACGGGTGACGCCGCTCCAGTCATGTCTTCGTTATGGTCACGCTCTCGATTTCCACGCTCTCCTTGGGAGCTCCGCCGCCAGCCGAGTTGAGCGGTGGCCCGTATCCCCGCTTTCCTACATTCTGGAGGATATTAAGCCCACTGACGATCTTGCCAAATGGCGTATAGCTGGGCGGTAGCGACGAGTTCTGATAAACGAGGAAGAACTGGCTGCCGTTGCTGTCCAGGGCGCCCGAGTTGGCCATGGCCAGGGTCCCCGCGGTGTAGGTGGCGCCGGTGAGGTTCTCGCTTGCGAACTCGTAACCCGGGCCGCCGGTTCCCTTCCCGGTCGGGTCACCGCACTGCAATATGTAGAAGCCCGAGGTGGTCAGCCGCGGGCACGGGGTACGGCTGTAGAAACCGGCCGCCGCGAGGTGCACGAACGAGTTGACCGTGCAGGTGGCCTTGCTGTTCAGCAGGTCGATCACGATGGGGCCGCGGTTCGTCTTGATCGTCGCCTGGTACGTGGCCTTGTAGTCCGGCGTGGCCGGCGGGAGGCCGACCGGGCGCGCGGCGGGCGGGTTCGCGAGATAGGTGCAGTGGGTCGCGGGCTCGGCCACGGTGGACGGCGTGGGACTCGGCGTCGGGCTGGCGGTGGCGCTCGGGGTGGCCGCCGGCGTGGCCGAGGAGCCGGTGGACCGGCTGGCGAACAGGATGCCGCCCACGATGAGGCCGATCACCACGACGGCCGCGGTGCCGGCGATGACCTGTTGCCGGGTCCGCCGGTCCCGCCGGACCTGCCGGGCCTGCCGGCGCTCGTAGCGCTCCCTGGCCAGTTTGCGCTGGCGCTCTTTCTTGCCCGCCACCCTGCCGGTCCTCCTGTTGCCGTCTGCTGGCGCCCGTTCGCATCTGAGTACACTGATCAGCGAAACTTTCGCGAAGCGTACCTGCGCGCAGCCCCAGTTGGCGTGGCTGTTACCTGTTCGCCGCGCTAACCGCGTCCTGTCCGTGTCCTGACGGGCCGCCGGCGCTGACCCAGGTCGCCGCCGATAGCCTGTACGCACAGTCCCCGCGCGCCCTGAGGAGGCAGCCGTGCTTGTCGCCGGGTTCCCGGCCGGCTCGTTCGCCGCGAACTGCTATCTAGTGGCAGCCGCGCCCGGCGAGCAGTGCCTGATCATCGACCCGGGCCAGGACGCGGAGCGGGGCATCGAGGAAACCGTCGAGCGGTTCCGGCTCCAGCCCGCCGCGGTCCTGCTCACGCACGGCCACGTCGACCACATCTGGTCCGTGGCCCCGGTGTGCGGGGCCCGGGACATCCCGGCGTACATCCACCCGGCCGACCGGGCGCTGCTGACCGATCCGGGCCGCGGGCTCTCGCTGCAGCCGGGGCAGCAGCTGTTCGGCGGGATCACCTTCAGCGAGCCCGACGACGTCCGGGAACTCACCGACGGCACCGTGCTCGACCTGGCCGGGGTCCGGGTCGTGGTGGACCACGCGCCGGGCCACACCCCCGGCTCGGTGACGTTCCGGCTGCCCGCCGCCGACGAGCCGGACACGCTGTTCAGCGGCGACCTGCTGTTCGCCGGGTCGATCGGCCGTACCGACCTGCCGGGCGGAGACCACGCGACGATCCTGGACAGCCTGGCCCGGGTCTGCCTGCCGCTGCCGGACGAGACCGAGGTGCTGGCCGGGCACGGGCCCGCGACCACGATCGGCGCCGAGCGCCGGTCCAACCCGTTCCTGGCCGGGCTCACGGCACCTGGGACCACGGGGCCCGGGGACACGACGGCGACGATGCCGGCCGCGCGTCGGCCGACGGGGCTGTAAGCCATGATCCGCACCCGTGACGCAGGCGCGCTGCGCCCTTCGGACGAGGGCCAGGACGTAACGCTGGCCGGGTGGGTCGCCCGCCGCCGGGACCACGGCGGCGTGGTCTTCATCGACCTGCGCGACGCCAGCGGCGTGGTGCAGGTGGTGTTCCGCCAGGAGGACATCGCGCACGACCTGCGCGCCGAGTTCTGCGTGCTGGTCACCGGGACGGTACGGCGTCGGCCGGCGGGCAACGAGAACCCGGAGCTGGCCACCGGCGAGGTCGAGGTCGCGGTCACCGACATCGAGGTGCTGTCCGAGTCCGACCCGCTGCCGTTCCCGGTGGACGGCGCGGTCGAGCTCAACGAGGAGGTGCGGCTGCACTACCGCTACCTCGACATCCGGCGGCCCGAGATGGCGTTGGCGCTACGGGCCCGGTCGGCGGCGGCGTACCTGGTCAGCGACGTGATGCGGGACCACGGGTTCGTGAACGTCGAGACGCCGTTCCTGACCAGGTCCACCCCGGAGGGAGCGCGTGACTTCCTGGTGCCGGCCCGGCTGCGCCCCGGCCACTGGTACGCGCTGCCCCAGTCGCCGCAGCTGTTCAAGCAGCTGCTGATGGTGGCCGGGCTGGAACGCTACTACCAGCTGGTGCGCTGCTTCCGCGACGAGGACTTCCGGGCCGACCGGCAGCCGGAGTTCACCCAGATCGACCTGGAGATGTCGTTCATCTCCCGCGAGGACGTCATCGAGGTGGCCGAGGACCTGGTGCAGCGGCTGTGGGCGGAGATCGCCGGGT
>Ga0335073_10002231_pt1 | contig 26439 bp, 18 predicted proteins | sample Lox_Sample_22_FD_207093 | JGI IMG/M metagenome (GOLD analysis project Ga0335073, IMG submission 207093) | Soil microbial communities from Loxahatchee National Wildlife Refuge, Florida, United States - Lox_Sample_2.2 | ecosystem: Environmental > Terrestrial > Soil > Wetlands | place: USA...
GAATTGGTAGACAGGATAATCTTAAGATTTATTGATTTTTATCATAAACGTTCAAGTCGTTTTTCGGATAAAGACCCATTCGTCCAATGGTTAAGACAAAACTCTTTCACTGTTAAAATAAGGGTTCAAATCCCTTATGGGTTAATATATTTTTAAGGGGATATAGTTTAATTGGTAAAACTGTGATTTTGCATATCATTAATTTAAGATCAAGTCTTAATATCTCCAATAATATTCATTATTATTATTATTATTGGCTCAAAAAGCTCAATTGGTTGAGCGGAACTCTGAAGATGTTTAGGTTATAAGTTCGAATCTTATTTTGGGCATTTTTAATGGATATGCTGAAATTGGTAGACAGGTCTTGCTTAGGACAAGATGGTTATTACCATACAAGTTCAAATCTTGTTATCCATATATATATTACAGCAATAGGTGGATATAGTTCAATAGGTAGAACAACTATATGTGGCATAGTAAGTTCCTTGTTCAATTCAAGGTATCCTCCCTATTTTCTTATTTCAGCCAAGGTAGTTTAATTGGTTAAAACATTAATTTCATGCATTAATAATGAGAATTCGATTTTCTCTCCTGGCTATAAAAAATATATTATATAATAAAGGATATAGATAGGTGGTCCTATATTTTGATTGCAGATCATAAATTTAAAGTTCGATTCTTTTATATCCTTAAGGTTGGTATTGATATAATTTAAGATGTATTAGTTTCAACCTATTTAATGTAATCTATTACATTATTGTAATGAAGAAAATAATTAACACTAACTATGAAAAAAATAAAATATACTATTTATTGCATTGTAGTAATTTTCATAGTTTTATTTTATATATGTTTAAGATTATTAATTTCTGTTATAACAGAAATTAATTTTATATTAGCTAACTTAGTTAGTATATGAAATGGTAATTTAATGATGGATAATATTAGTTCGGCTTATCAGAATATAGGTAATATAGGTAGTTCTAATATAGATATAACTGACTCTTCTAAAATAAAAATTTCTCCTAATGATAAACCGCAAAATGTTCCTTTATTTAAAGTAAAGATTTGTTAAAAAGAAGTGTACATGTCGAATTTGTTGCTACATATGCTCATTATGATCATCTGTATGAAACCGTATATACTACATATGAAATAATTAAAAGTGAATATCCTGCTGATAAATTAACTTCTAAATTATTAAATATGGAGTTAATATGACATGAAAGATTTAAACTTCTTATTGTTACATATGATAGAGATTCTGATAAAATAAATCAAGATATTAATGCAGATATATACACTATCAGAAGCATATGTTCACAAACATCAGAATTCAGTACTAAATTAGGTGCTAAAACTTGTTGGTCTAATCTTAGTTTAGGTAAAAGTTCATCTAAACTTTTAGATGAATTGTGACATAGAACTAGTAAGTTTAATGAAATGATTAGTAAGAGTAATGAGAAAAATAATTAACTTTTTAATTTTTATTATAAATAAAAATATTATAATAAAATTATTAGATTAAATCTATATCTAAATATAGATTATATAACAATAATAATAAAAGTATGCAATCTAATAATTTTATTATAATGAGAATATTAAAAAGTCATCCTCTTCTTAAAATAGGTAATTCCTATTTAATAGATTCGCCACAACCCTCAAATCTTAGTTATTTATGGAATTTTGGGTCTTTGTTAGCTTTCTGTTTAATTATACAAATAATAACAGGTGTAACATTAGCTATGCATTATAATCCTAGTGTAACAGAAGCATTCAATTCAATTGAGCATATAATGAGAGATGTAAATAATGGATGATTAATACGTTATTTACATTCTAATACTGCTTCAGCATTTTTTTTCTTAGTATATTTACATATAGGTAGAGGTTTATATTATGGATCTTACAAATCACCAAGAACATTGGTTTGAGTTATAGGGACTATAATATTAGTAGTAATGATGGCTACTGCTTTCTTGGGTTATGTTTTACCTTATGGTCAAATGAGTTTATGAGGTGCTACAGTTATTACTAATCTACTAAGTGCTATACCATGAATAGGACAAGATGTGGTTGAATTTGTTTGAGGTGGTTTTAGTGTTAATAATGCTACACTTAACAGATTCTTTGCCTTACATTTTGTTTTACCTTTTGTACTTGCTGCTTTAGCAGTAATGCATATGATAGCTATTCATGATATAGCAGGATCAGGTAATCCTTTAGGTGTTTCTGGAAATTATGATAGAATACCATTTGCTCCTTATTATATATTTAAAGACTTAATAACTATATTTTTATTTATTATTTTATTATCAGTATTTGTATTCTTTATGCCTAATGTATTAGGAGATAGTGAAAATTATATTATGGCTAATCCTATGCAAACACCACCTGCTATAGTACCTGAATGATATCTTCTTCCTTTTTATGCTATTTTAAGATCTATACCTAATAAATTATTAGGTGTAATAGCTATGTTTTCGGCTATATTAATATTATTAATATTACCTATTACTGATCTCAATAAGTTTAGAGGTATACAATTTAGACCATTAAGTAAAATAGCTTTTTATATATTTGTGTCAAATTTTTTAATTTTAATGCAATTAGGAGCTAAACACGTTGAATCACCGTTTATAGAACTAGGTCAAATTAGTACCGTATTATACTTTTCATATTTTTTAATTATAATACCTAGTATATCATTTTTTGAAAATATTTTAGTTTACTCCACTTTAAATTATTCTGATAAGTATATAAATAAATAAAAAATTATTTTTAAATAATTAAAAAAAAAAATATATATATATATATGTACAAATATATAAAAAATAAAACTGTAAAAATTGCTGCAATATGGTAAAGAATAGATATTACATAGGTTGTAGTGTCCATCATTGTAAGAAGCAATTTTCAAGCTCATCCTTTTCATTTGGTTTCTCCTTCACCTTGACCTATTTTTACTGCTATAAATTTACTATCACTTACAACTAGTGGAGTTTTAACTATGCATGGTTTTAATTTAGCGTATAATTTTTTCTTTTGTGCCTTAACAGGAGTTGTATATTCTATGGGGTTATGATTCAGAGATATAATTTCAGAAGGTACTTATTTAGGTAATCATACTTTGGCTGTTCAAAGAGGTTTAAATATAGGAGTAGCATTATTTATAGTATCTGAAGTTATGTTTTTCTTAGCTATATTTTGAACTTTTTTTCATAGTGCTTTATCTCCTAATATAGAATTAGGATCTCAATGACCACCTTTAGGTACTCAAGCAATTAACCCATTTGAGTTACCTTTATTAAATACAGTTATATTGTTATCGTCAGGTGTTACTGTGACATATGCTCATCATTGTTTAATACAAGGTTATAGAAGTGGAGCTTTATATGGTTTAATATATACTATTTTATTAGCAATTATATTTACAGCTTTACAAGGTATTGAATATACTGTTTCTTCATTTACTATTACAGAAGGAGCATTTGGTTCTTGTTTTTATTTTGGTACTGGTTTTCATGGATTACATGTAATAATAGGTACAATATTCTTATCTATAGCCTTTTGACGTCTATTGGCTTATCATTTAACTGAAAATCATCACTTAGGTCTAGAAGCAGGAATACTTTATTGACACTTTGTTGATGTTGTTTGATTATTCTTATATGTATCTGTTTATTATTGAGGATCTTAAAATATATAAATATAAGTTTTTAACTAAATTTATATCAATGTAAAATTTTGAATGTTAATATCAAGTTTAAATCTATTATTATTATCTAATGCCGTATCTGCAAGACGAGATAAATCTATTTTATTTTCTAGAGTTACAAATATAATATTTATTTACTGTTCTTTATTATTAATTTTAAATTTAAAATTAAATTTTTTAGAAAAAGGTATAAGTTTATTAGGTGGATTACTTTTTTGTAAAAATCATACTCAAATTTTTTCAATTTTTATATTTGTTTTAGTAATTATAATATTAACATTAACTTCATTTTATCCTAGAAAAGCTTTACTTAAAAATAAAGTAAATACTGATTCAATGCATAATAATATAGATAAAAGTTATATTGTAAAATTATTAAATAAAAAAGGGGAACAGTTTAAATTAATAGAATATCCATTAATAATAATTTTTGTTGTTTCTGGTGCTATTTTCTTAATGGCTAGCAATGATTTAATAACTATATTCTTATCTATTGAATTACAAAGTTATGGTTTATATATAATCTGTACTATGTATAGAAATTCTGAACTATCTACTAATGCAGGATTAACTTATTTCTTACTTGGAGGTTTATCTTCATGTATTATTCTTTTAGGTCAAGGTTTATTATATGTAAATACTGGAAATACTTGTTTAGATAATTTATATCTTCTAGAAGATATTTTTAAAAATGTTTCTTTTGATTCATCAAATACATTATACTTTTATTTAAAAGATTATAAATTAATGTCCTTTGCAGATTTTTCTGTAATCTCTTCACATTATTCTATTCAAATTTCTTTAATTATAATGTCTGTTGGATTTTTATTTAAAATATCCGCTGCTCCATTTCATTTTTGAAGTCCGGATGTTTATGATGCAATACCTACAATAGTTACGACATTTGTAGCTATAATAGCTAAAATTTCAATATTAATTATTTTATTAGAATTAGTTTATTATACAAACAGTACTACTTTTAGTTGAACTAATAATTTAGTATTAAGTTCATTAATATCTTTAATAATAGGATCTGTACTAGGTTTAACTCAATTTAAAATAAAAAGATTATATGCTTATAGTACTATTTCTCATATTGGTTTTATTCTTTTAGCTTTAAGTATAAGTAATATAGAATCAACACAAGCATTTTTTTTTTATCTTATACAATACTCTATATCAAATTTAAATGCTTTTATCATATTAATAACTATAGGATATTCATTCTTTTCATTAGTATATAAAGATATTAATTTATCTAATGAAGATAAAGATTTAAAAGACATGAATAATTCACCTATACAGCTTATATATCAACTTAAAGGATTTTTCAAAATAAATCCTTTATTATCTGTTAGTTTAGCTATAACATTATTTTCATTTATAGGAGTACCTCCTTTAATAGGTTTTTTTGGAAAGCAAATGATCTTAAGCGCAGCGTTAGACAATGGTTATGTATTTATAACTTTTATAGCTATATTAACTAGTGTTATAAGTGCTGTATATTATTTAGTAATAATAAAAAATATATTCTTTGATAATAATGAATATAAAGTAAATTCTAATTTAAATGATAATAATAGTTTAATCATAACTGTATCAAGTTCATTAACTAATGTTATAGCATTAATAACAATGATTATTTTACTGTTTATATTAATACCTAAAGAATTCTTTAATTTAAGTAATATAGTTTCATTAATGTTATACTGCTACTAGATGAATGGCTTTACTTTTTATTTGTATTTTATACCTGTTTTAGCTATTATATTATTAATAGTAAATTTAATTTTAGCTCCTCATAATCCATATGGAGAAAAAAAAACTGCTTTTGAATGTGGATTTCATTCCTTTTTATTTCAAAATAGAACACAATTTAATATTTCTTTCTTTATATTTGCATTATTATTCTTATTATTTGACTTAGAAATATTATTAATATATCCTTATTCAGTAAGTAGTAGTAATAATAATATGTATGGTCTTATAATAATGTTAATTTTCTTTATATTATTAACACTAGGATTTATTTTTGAATTAGGAAAAAATGCATTAACTATATCATCTAAACAATACAAATAAACAAAAATATATTATAATAATAATATTATTAATAAACTGTAAAAATTTAATTTTGATATGGTTATTATATGTATATATATAAGAGAATTATGACTAATAGTTATAACATAAGTTATAAAAATGTAGTTTAATATAAAAAATTTTAAAATGAAATCTTTATTAAATGTGAAAAGATCACAAATATCCCTTTGAGCAGAAAGATGATTCTTATCATGTAATGCTAAAGACATAGGAACCTTATATTTAATTCTTGCCTTATTTTCAGGACTAGTAGGTACAGCATTCTCAGTTTTAATAAGATTAGAGTTATCTGGACCTGGAGTACAATATATTTCAGATAATCAACTATATAATAGTATAATAACTGCTCATGGTATAGTTATGATATTTTTTATGGTTATGCCCGCACTAATAGGAGGATTTGGTAATTTCTTAATGCCATTAATGATAGGAGGTCCAGATATGGCATTTCCTAGATTAAATAATATATCTTATTGATTATTACCACCTAGCTTAGGATTATTTGTATTTGCTAGTTGTATAGAAAATGGAGCAGGTACAGGATGAACTCTCTATCCACCTTTATCTGCTATACAAAGTCATAGTGGTCCTAGTGTAGACTTGGCTATATTTGCTCTGCATTTATCAGGAGTTAGTAGTCTATTAGGTGCAATGAATTTTATAACTACAATTTTTAATATGAGAGGACCTGGAATAAGATTACATAAACTGGCCTTATTTGGTTGAGCAACTTTAGTTACAGCTGTTCTTTTATTATTATCTCTTCCTGTTTTAGCTGGAGGAATAACAATGGTATTAACGGATAGAAATTTTAATACTTCATTCTTTGAGGTGGCTGGAGGTGGTGATCCTATATTATATCAACATCTTTTCTTAACAAGAACAATATTCTGTGTATATTCGTATTATACTATACTTAGTATTATATGATAAATTGATTGTTAATAATCCTATATCACAAATTGATTATAATGATTTAGTAAAATAACACCGTTTTTTAATTAATGAAGTTAATAATTTATCTAAAAAATTAGAGGATATTTCTTTTATAACATAATCTGATAAAAAATAATAAAAAAAAATAATGATTTAATGTTATGAAAATACAATTAAAAACATACACAATAGAAGGAAAACAGAAATTGATTCAGCGCAAGTTGTGATAAGTAATTAGGCAGATGTAAAATAAAATAAGACCTAATTAAATAAATAGTATTACAAATAAATGTATATCTATATCAATTTCTAGTCTTTATAATATAAACATATAGTTTGTTCTATCATGCAACTTTTAGAAGAAAATGATAGATATAAAGGCCATGCTAGTGAAAACGGTCAAAACTATCCTATAGCAAGACCGTCGGTTATCTAAATAATCGCGACAGACTGGGTCATTAGTGGGTGTCTGAAATGATGCTTAATGTACAGTCGAATTCCTCTTAATTAATTATAGGGTAATTATTATGGATATAATAGTTAATTACATAGATAAAGGATGAAACATATTTATGTAATAAGGAATTGGATTTTTTGGTCATCCAGAGGTTTATATATTAGTAATACCAGCTTTTGGTATAGTAAGTACTACTATATCAGCTGCCTCTAGTAAAAGTATTTTTGGATATCTTGGAATGGTTTATGCCATGATGTCTATAGGTGTTTTAGGTTTTGTAGTTTGATCTCATCATATGTATACTGTAGGACTAGACGTAGATACAAGAGCTTATTTTACAGCTGCTACATTAATTATAGCAGTACCTACAGGTATTAAAATATTTTCATGATTAGCTACTTGTTATGGAGGATCATTATATCTTACACCTTTTATGTTATTTGCATTAGGTTTTGTATTTATGTTTACTATAGGAGGATTAAGTGGAGTTGTATTAGCTAATGCTTCACTTGATGTAGCATTTCATGATACTTATTATGTTGTCGCCCATTTCCATTATGTATTAAGTATGGGAGCAGTATTTGGTGTATTTAGTGCTTGATACTTTTGAGTACCTAAAATGTTAGGAGTGGATTATAAAATTATATTAGGTAATATTCATTTCTGAATTTTATTTATAGGTGTAAATTGTACGTTTTTTCCTCAACATTTCTTAGGATTACAAGGAATGCCTAGAAGAATAAGTGATTATCCTGATCCGTTTACAGGGTGAAATTTAGTAAGTAGTCTTGGTTCAATTATATCAGTAGCTGCTACTGCACTATTTTTATTCCTTGTTTATGATCAATTAACAGAAGGAAAATATTCAGGTAGATTCTTTTGATATATAGCTGGATATTATATTGATACTTTACAAATTTTATTAAATAGAATTTATATAGGATTAGAATGAGGTTTAAACAGTCCACCTAAACCTCATGCATTTTTAAGTTTACCTTTAACTAGCTCAAGTTTACCTAGTACTGGGGCTACTTCTCAAAGTACGGCTCATTTTGTAAATATATATCCTGGTTATGTAGGTTGAGTTAACCGTAATGGAAGTAGTGGTACACTTACTGCAGCAGATACACAGCACTTACCTTCAGGGACATTAATAACAGAAATAAGAACAGATCAAGATACAAGACCTGGTGCACTAGTTACAACGCGTAATTGAACAAGAACAGAAAGTGGTCTTGTTCAAGGAGAAACACAAACTTGAAGAGAAGGTGATATGCAAGTTTCAGCTGTAACTACTACACAAGATGGTTCAACAGTAATTTCTGTTCAAGAACGTGTTGCTAGTGTTAGTACTCAAGCTAATACTACACAGACCGATGGTGGAAGTGCTAATGGAAATGCTAATGGTACCAATGGTCATGCAAACGGTAGTGCTGATAATACTCCTATGGATAATTTTACATCTAATTCCGATGTACCTAGACCTTGAGGATTATATTTCCAAGATAGTGGTAGCCCACAAATGGAAGCTATAGTTGAATTACACAATAATATAATGTTTTATCTTTTCATTATATTATTTAGTGTGGGATGAATATTACTTTCAATTATAAGAAACTATACACATAATAAACATATGATTAGTAATAAATATTCTAATCATGGTACACTTATCGAACTTATTTGAACTATTACTCCTGCTTTAATATTAATCTTAATTGCTTTTCCCTCATTTAAATTATTATATTTAATGGATGAAGTAACAGACCCTAATCTTACATTAGCTGTTGAAGGACATCAATGATATTGAACTTATGAATATGCAGATTTTATAAATGATGATGAAGAATTTATAGAATATGATTCATATATAGTCCCCGAATCGGATTTAGAATTAGGTGCATTTAGATTATTAGAAGTAGATAATAGAATTATATTACCAGAATTAACACATACTAGATTTATGATATCAGCAGCCGATGTAATACATTCATTTGCTTGTCCATCTTTAGGTATTAAGTGTGATGCTTATCCAGGTAGATTAAATCAAGTATCTGTACATATTAATCGAGAAGGTGTATTTTATGGACAATGTTCTGAAATATGTGGTATATTACATAGTTCTATGCCAATAAGTATACAATCTGTTTCCATTGAAAAATTCTTATTATGATTATATAATCAATAATTATTTATATAAATAATTAAAATATATAAATAATTAAAAAAAACTATTAAAGATTAATTATCTATATGTGATAAATATATATAAAACAATGAGTTTACCTTTAATATTATTTTTAATAGGTATATTAGGATTTGTATTAAATAGAAAAAATATTATCTTAATGCTTATTTCTATAGAAATAATGTTATTATCTATAACTTTTTTAATACTTATTACTTCATTGAATTATGATGATATATTAGGTCAAGTTTATGCTACATATATTATATGTGTAGCAGGAGCAGAATCAGCAATAGGTTTAGGAATCTTAGTCGCATTTTACAGATTAAGAGGAAGTATAGCGATAGAATACAAATAATATAATGTATTTATCCTTAATCTTTTTTCCTTTATTAGGTTCAATATCATCTGGATTTTTTGGTAGAAAAATAGGAGTTTCAGGAGCTAAGTTAATAACTTGTAGTTCAATTTTTATTACAACTATTTTATCCATAATAGTCTTTTTTGAAGTAGGATTTAATAATATAATAGTGACGATTAATTTGTTTAAATGAATAGATTCTGAATTAATAAACATTTTATGAGGATTTAATTTCGATTCATTAACAGTATCTATGTTAATACCTGTACTAATAATTTCCTTATTAGTGCATATATATTCGATAGGATATATGAGTCATGATCCACATAATCAAAGATTTTTTAGTTATCTAAGTTTATTTACTTTTATGATGATAATATTAGTGACAGCAAATAATTTATTAATAATGTTTATAGGTTGAGAAGGAGTAGGAGTTTGTTCATATTTATTAGTAAGTTTTTGATTTACTAGAATAGCAGCAAATCAAAGCTCTATATCGGCTTTTCTTACAAATAGAGTAGGAGATTGTTTTTTAACTATAGGAATGTTTATTATAATATGATCTATTGGTAATTTAGATTATACTACAATATTTTCAATATCACCTTATATTAATGAGAATATAGTTACATTAATAGGTATATGTTTATTAATAGGAGCTATGGCTAAAAGTTCTCAAATAGGTCTACATGTTTGACTACCTATGGCTATGGAAGGTCCTACTCCAGTTTCTGCTTTAATTCATGCAGCTACAATGGTTACAGCAGGTGTATATTTATTAATGAGAGTTTCACCTTTACTAGAATATAGCTCAATTACTTTAACATTATGTTTATGAGTAGGAGCTATTACTAGTGTATTTAGCTCTCTTATAGGTCTGTTTCAACAAGATATAAAAAAAGTTATAGCTTATTCGACTATGAGTCAATTAGGTATGATGGTTATAGGAGTAGGATTATCTTCTTATAATATAGCTTTATTTCATTTAATTAATCATGCTTTTTATAAAGGTCTTCTTTTTTTAGCAGCTGGATCAGTAATACATGCAGTGGCAGATAATCAAGATTTCAGAAAATATGGAGGATTAATTAAATTTTTACCTCTAACTTATTCAGTTATATTAATAGCTAGTCTTAGTCTAGTTGCTTTTCCTTTTATGACAGGGTTTTATTCTAAGGACTTTATTTTAGAATCCGCTTATGGAAAATTTTATCTTTCAAGTATTATTACATATTTTATAGCAGTAATAGCAGCTATTTTTACTACATTATATTCAGTGAAAGTGTTATATCTAACATTCTTAACTAATCCTAATGGACCTATAGTTAATTATAAACAGGCTCATGAAAGTGATATATTTATGAGCTTTCCTTTAATAATATTAGCTATATTTTCTATTTTCTTCGGTTATATAACTAAAGATATATTTATAGGTATAGGTAGTGGATTTTTTATTGATAATAGTATATTTATTAGTCCTCAACATGAAATTCTTATAAATACTGAGTTTGGTACACCTATTCTATTTAAAATATTACCTTTAATATTTACCGTTATATTCACTTTAATAGCTTTAATTTACTCTGAACTTACACCTATTAAAATAATTGATTTTAAATTAACGAGAATAGGTTATAATATATTTGGATTTTTTAATCAACGGTTTTTAATTGAACTTTTCTATAATAAATATATTACTAATCAAGTATTAAATATAGGAGGTAAAACTACTAAAATAATTGATAAAGGATCTGTAGAATTTATAGGACCTTTTGGATTAGAAGTAGCTTTGATTAATTTAAGTAAAAATATATCCAAACTTGATTCTGGGACAATTACATCTTATGCTTTATATATCTTGTCTGGTTTATTTATTTATATAGTTATTTCTTATCTTATGATTCTGTATAATAATATATTAATATTATTATTATTTGGATTTTTAATTATTATTAGAAATAATTACAAATCTAAATTAAATAATTAAATATATATATATATATATATATATTTATTGGGAAATTTAATGCATATTCTGTATGTTACTTTTATTATTAATTATACCATTATTTGGTATATTTATAATTTCAACTAATTTATTAAATTTTATTACTAATACGTATTTAAAATCAATTAAAATAATATCGTTAACCACATCTATTATTAATTTTGTATTATCATTAATAATATTTATATTTTTTGATTTTTCTTTTAATCAATTTCAATATGTACAAGAACCATATAATTTAATAGGACTTAATATATATTTAGGGATAGATGGGATATCAATATATTTTATATTATTAACAACAATGATAATACCTATTGCGTTATTATCAAATTGAACTTCAATATCATCAGATGTAAAATGATATTTAGTAATAATACTATTATTAGAAATGTTGCTATTAGCTGTATTTTTAGTATTAGATATATTTTTATTTTATGTTTTTTTTGAAAGTATATTACCTCCTTTATTTATATTAATAGGACTATACGGTTCTAATAATAAAGTTAGAGCAAGTTTCTTTTTATTTTTATATACTTTGTTAGGTTCATTATTTTTATTACTTTCTATCTTAGCAATATACAATATAATGGGTACTACTGATTTCGATGCATTATATAAAATTAATTTTAATTATTATACACAATTATATTTATTTTGTGGTATTTTTATAGCTATGGCAGTAAAAACTCCTGTTATATTTTTAAATATATGGTTATTAAAAGCACATGTTGAATCTCCATTAGGAGGTAGTATCCTTTTAGCTGCAATAGTATTAAAACTAAGTTTATATGGAATTATCAGATTAATGTTACCTATATTACCTAAAGCATCTGTATATTGTACATATATAGTATATACTATAGCAGTAATTACTATAATTTATGCTAGTTTTAGTACTTTAAGAACTATTGATATAAAAGAATTAATTGCTTATAGTTCTGTTTCTCATGCAGCCGTATATATACTAGGAGTATTTAGTAATTCTATTCAAGGAATCGAAGGAAGTATTTCTTTGGGATTAGCTCATGGGTTTGTTTCTTCTGGATTATTTATATGTGTAGGGGGTATTCTATATGATAGGTCATCTACTAGACTTATTACCTTTTATAGAGGTATATCCCAAGTAATGCCTTTGTTTTCTATATTATTCTTTATATTGTGTTTAAGTAATGCGGGAACCCCGTTATCGCTTAACTTTATAGGAGAATTTTTAAGTTTATATGGGGCTTTTGAAAAGTTACCTATATTAGGTGCTTTAGCTAGTTCTTCTATTGTGCTATCAGCAGCATATACAATTTATATGTTTAATAGAATATCTTTTGGAGGTAAATATTCTAAACTATTTAAAGTGAATATTCCTGATTTAAATAAACGAGAATTTTTTATTTTATTAACATTAGTTTTATATACCATAATATTAGGTATATATCCTATACCTATCTTAGATGGTTTACATTATTCTGTATCTTCTTTAATATATTAAAATATTATGAATATAAGTAAAATATATAGTAATATTTACAATTATTTTGTAATAGTTAATTGCTATTTTAGGTAAGATATTTACTACATATCATATATAAATATTAAAGTTAATATTTGTAAATAGAAATTATAACGTTAAAAAGGAAAATCTAACGCTTAATTAAATTTTAAAGATAAGGATCTATATTAGTGTAAAAGAAAATATCAAACATATAATATTTTTATATCAAAGTCGAACATTATAATATATTTTAAGTTTTAATTAAATAGTATAATATTATATAACAATAATTAGGTTATTTTTATTTATAAATTAGAACAATAATAATAATATATGTATATATATATATATATAATAATATCAAATTAATATTAAGTAGTAATTGATAATTTAATTACTATATTTAATTAGTAAGTTATGGTTATTAATAAATATTATTAATAATAATAATAATAATAATTATAATAATAATACAAAAAACTATATTTATTAAAATATAATAAAATGTTACATTCATCAATAATAATTTCAGTATTTGAAGTAATATTATTGATTATACCTGTGTTATTAGCAGTTGCTTATGTTACAATAGCAGAAAGAAAGACAATGGCTAGCATGCAAAGAAGACTAGGACCTAATATAGTAGGTTATTATGGTCTACTGCAAGCTTTTGCAGATGCTTTAAAATTATTATTAAAAGAATATATATCTCCAACTCAAGCAAATATTATACTATTTTTTGCGGGTCCTATAATAACATTAGTTTTTTCTTTATTAGCATATGCTATTATACCATATGGGCCTGGATTAACTATCTTTGATTCTAATTTAGGTATACTATATTTATTAGCAGTATCTTCTTTATCTACATATGGAATTTTATTAGCAGGATGATCAGCCAACTCAAAATATGCTTTTTTAGGCTCATTAAGAAGTACTGCTCAATTGATTAGTTATGAGTTAATATTAAGTTCAGCTATATTGTCTGTAGTTTTTTTAACAAGTAGTTTAAATATAACTGTTATTATAGAATATCAGAAAATAATATGATTTATTATACCTTTGGCTCCTATTTTTATTATATTTTTTATAGGAGCTATAGCAGAAACTAATAGAGCACCTTTTGATTTAGCTGAAGCTGAATCAGAATTAGTTAGCGGTTTTATGACAGAACATTCTTCAGTAATATTTGTATTCTTTTTTTTAGCTGAATATGCAAGTATTATGTTTATATCTATATTAATAACTATATTATTTATAGGAGGTTATAATATAAATATAATGTTTATATTATATTTATATTATATTTTAAGTATTATTTTTGATATAATTTTAGATAGTATATTAATGCTTTATAGTATAATAAATTCTATTTTAATATTTGTTACCCAAAATAACTCTCCTTTTATAAATATAGATGATAGCTATTATGGTATATTTGTAAATATTGATATGTTTATAGAACATACTATTAATAATTGAGAATATATGGATGAAGATTCTATATTAACATATATATTACCAAGTATAATATTGGCAATAAAATCAGGTACAATAGTATTTATATTTATTTGAGCTAGAGCTAGTTTTCCTAGGATTCGTTTTGATCAACTAATGTCGTTTTGTTGAACTGTATTATTACCTTTAGTTGTTGCTTTTATATTATTAATACCTTGTATTTTATATTCTTTTGAAATAATACCTAATAATATATTACTATAATAATTATTATAATATAAAAAGGAATTAGCTTAATTGGTAGAGCAACCGTTTTACACACGGAAGATTAAGTGTTCAAATCACTTATTCCTTAATACTATAAACTATAATTTATATAAAAAGAATATAAAATATTATAAATGAGTTTGGTGATGGCTCTGATTGAACGCTGTTCAAATGCTTGACACATGCTAATCGTACGTTATCTTATTTTAGATAAAGTGGTGTACAGGTGAGTAAATAATAATTTAACTACCCCTTAGTAAGGAACAAATTCCTTATATAAAAAGTATAGAATATATTTATATATACATACTTATAAAAAATTAAAGAAGAAATTCGCTTTGGGTCAAGTATAATTATTTTAAATAGGTATTAATTAAAGTAATTTTTTAATTAGCTTATATTTATAGTTAAAACTGAGAGGTTTATTAACCACATTGGGTCTGAAAAAACCCCAATACGTATAGTACAGCAGTGAGGAATTTTGGTCAATAGTCTAACGACTGAACCAGCAATTTGAAAGAATTAATATCCTATTTTTAATATATTTTTAATATAAAAAATAATATATTTATATATATATATAAATATTTTTGTGATATTATATTCTAGATATGAATTTGATAAATGACAAAAATATATCTATAAGTCTTGACCAAATCTTGTGCCAGCAGTCGCGGTAATACAAGAAAGACTAGTGTTATTCATCTTTATTAGGTCTAAAGGGTACCTAGACAGTATATTAATCTTTAAAAGCATATATATTACTAGAGTTTTGATATAGGAGGTAAATATAAGTACTATTAGTGGAGAGATGAAATTCTTTGATACTTTTGGGACTGGTAAAAGTGAAAACGAACCTCTATGTATAAACTGACGTTAAGGGACGAAGGCTTGGATAACGAATAGGATTAGATACCCTAATAGTCCTTGCAGAAAATGATGAATGCCATAGGCTAGTATACTAATATTATGTAATTAGTCTATAAATGAAAATGGAAGCATTCCACCTCAAGAGTAATGTGGCAACACATAAACTGAAATCACTAGACCGTTTCTGAAACCAGTAGTGAAGTATGTTATTTAATTCGATAGTCCTCGAAAAACCTTACCATAATTTGAATATTAATTAATATTAATTGATACAAGCGTTGCACGGCTGTCTGCAGTTAATGTCGTGAGATTTGGTTATCCTTTAAATTAACGTAAACCTGACTTTTATTTTGACATAAAGATGTTCATCATTATATTGATATAGATTATAGGGACTAAGACAAGTCATCATGACCTTAATTTAATTATGGGCTATAGACGTGCTGCATATACTTAAACAAAAAGATATAAAATTGTGAAATTTAAGTAATCTTTAAATTAAGTTATAATATTAATTATAGTCTGAAACTCGACTATATGAATAAGGAATTACTAGTAATCGTAAATCATTTAATTACGGTGAATTTTATCTCAGATAGGTACTAACCACTCGTCAGGCGCCGAAAATTATATGTGCAATAAGTTTGGTTGTTATTTATGTCTATATTATAACAAAGTATTATTATACATTAATAAATAATCTTCGTATGCATGATTTTAATTGGTGTTAAGTCGAAATACGGTTCGTGTAGTGGAAATTGCACGGGATTTATTAATATTAACAATACCCCCTCCTCTTTTAAGTACAAGGGCATATACGTTGGTAAATATATATATAATATATATGTATATATTTTAGATATAATATCTAATATGCCCACATATATATATATATAAGTATGTATATATATATATATGTTCACACACATATTTATATATTTTATAGTATATATAAATATGTACTAGCATCATACATGTTTATATATTTTCAGACAAAATATGATATAATATATAAATATGTATTAGCTTCATATTTTGTCTGGTTATTAATTTTAATATTAATATTAATTTTAATTTTAATTTTATTTATAAATAGTTTAGTATAATATTATGGTATTATTCTTATATTTATATATATTGGGAAATTTAATGCATATTCTGTATGTTATTTTTATTATTTAGCTTAGTTAAGAAACTACGTAGAATTTTATTTATATTTTTTATAGGTTTTTTTTCAAGATACATAATATTAGAATATTATAATGTTAATGTATTTTCGGAATATACAAATGTGTATTCGATATTATATTACTTTATAATGTCTATTGTTTCAGTATTATCATTTGAAATATTCTCTTATTTAGATTTTCCTAATACGGATGTAAATCCTGATCCTAAAGAAAGATTTTTTACAAAAACAAATTATTTAGCTTCTAATCAAAATAGTCCTGAGGATTTTAATACTAATGATGATGAAAATCTAGAATTATATGAAGATTATATTAAATCTCAAGCTAATAGTAATAATAATACTAATGTTGAAGATACTAATGTTGAAGATACTAAAGAACCTACATATAATTTTAATAAAGATTATGAATCTAATAGTGAATTGTCAGTTGATAATGAATTAAACGAGGAAGAAAAAATCAATGTTAAATATTCACGTAGATTTGATAGTATAGAAGAATATAAGGAAAGAAATGAGATATTACGTAGTTCTGAAGTAAAAGACGTAGTAAAAAAACTAGATGCTGGAGAGGAATTAAATGATGAGGAAAGAGATAAATTAGATGCAGTTATAAATAATAGTATGGATCAACATTTTAGTAAGTCTCGTCGGGATGGTCTACATCTTTATGGTTTTGGTGAAGAAGTACAAACAGAAATCACAGATAACGAAGAAAGAATAAAACATCATGAGGAAAAGTTAAGAGAATACGAGAAACGCTTAGAAGATTTAGAATCTTCTAGATCTAATAATAATGAATCCCAATCGGATTCAGTTAAAGAGGTTAGTACTGTTAAAGAAGTTGGTACTGATATAGGAAGATCAGATAATGGATCATAATAAAGTAATTTTTGTATATATATATATATATACGTAGTTGTATAATTTGGTAAAATTTAATATTAGGTTAAAATTATACATTACTTAATATATAATTTTTTTTGACTTACTTTACTTTGTTGCTTTTATTTATATATATATATATAATATATATATATATATATAATAATGTAGTAATCTATATATAATCTATGTTTTTTATATGTATTTTATACTATTTATATACATTATTATAATATAAAAAAAGTGTATTAGTTTAATTGGTAAAACAGTATTGTACGGTAATATAAATATAAGTTCAACTCTTATATGCACAAAACTAGTTCTAATAAATTAATTTATTTATTTTTTAGAAAAATAAATACTCATTTATTCTCATTAGCTCAATGGTAGAGCATAATAATTCTAATATTACTATATAAGTTCGATTCTTATATGAGATTTTAAATTATATGTTAAAAGGAAGATTCCGTTTGTTGGTATAACGGGTTGAGCTGTAAACTCAATAGCATTTGCTGTCAAAGGTTCAATTCCTTTTCTTCCTATACATAATAATAATGCCTTTATAGCTCAAAGGTAGAGCAAAATACTGTTAATATTTAGGTTGAATGTTCGACTCATTCTGAAGGCTTTAAATTTAAAGTATTATTTAAAGAAACGGTTGATATCATAAATATAACTATTTATATCTCTTATTTTTAAATTTAAAAATAATATAATTAAATTATTATGAGAATATTAAATTAAATTATTATTAATATATTGAATAATTTACATACTATTTTAGATAGTACCATTAGTGGATATAATAATGAATATTTAGAATTATTATCAATAATTTCTATTGTTTGCGGAATTTTAGTTATTGTTAGTAAAAATCCTATAATTTCTGTTCTATTTTTGATATGCTTATTTTTATGTGTATCGGGTTATTTAATATTTTTGGGACTTAATTTTATAGGGTTATCTTATCTTTTAGTATATATAGGTGCAGTATCAATTTTATTTCTGTTTATATTAATGTTAATAAATGTTAGAATCTCTGAACTACAAACAGAAACTAAAAATAGTTTAGCTTTGGCTGTAATAGTAGGTGTTTTCTTATATTATTTATTATATATAATATTACCCTCTGCAGGATCTAATATTGATAACAATGAATTATTAACCAGTTTTATAAAATTAAATAGCAATTCAATTTCTTATGTAACTTCTAATGTGTGAGATAATAATTTAATAGAAAATTCTCATATTATAGCTATAGGAAATATTTTATACTCTAACTATTTTATATGATTAGTAATAACATCTATAATTTTATTATTAGCTATGGTAGGTGCTATTATAATAACTATAAAATCTTAAATATTTTTTTTAATATTTATTTATAAATAAGACCTTGGTTTAATGGTAAAACATATGCCTTTTAAGCATTAATATCTAGGTTCAAATCCTAGAGGTCTTATAACAATTAATATAATGTTATTAACAGCTATAAGTTAATGGTAAACTAGTCGGTTTCCACCCGATGTATGTCGTTTCAAGTTCGACTAGCTGTAATGTAGGGTTAATAGTTAATAGGTAAACAACTTTCTTGTCACGAAAGGATATATCGGATCGAAGCCGATTTAACCCGGTAATATATATATATATATATATATGTATATAATATTATTATATAGGAAGAGTTGCCATGGGTAAGGTAAGATATTTGCTAAATATTGTGTTTATACACTTGGATGTTCAAATCGTCTCTCTTCCGTAAAAGTATAGTTTAATCGGTAAAACAGGAAGCTTCAAACTTCATATTTCTTGTTCAAATCAAGATGCTTTTGTGTAATTTTTATCTTTTTTTTAGATTTCTTAACTTAATAGGTAAAGTGTACTTTTGATAAGAGTATTTTCGACGTTCAAATCGTCGAGAAATCAGTAAAACAATATTATTACTTTAAAAGAGAATTGACTGAGTGGTTTAAAGTGATAAGCTTGAAACTTATTTGGTTTAATAAACCACATCCGTTCGAATCGGATATTCTCTGATAACAGGTTAGAGCCGGGTTGGTTAGGCGCCTTATTTGGGTTAAGGATTTTTTATGTTCGAATCATAATAACCTGATATATAAAATTATTATTCTAATATATATTAGAATATACGATATGTAATATATAATTTCATTATATATATATTAATAATGATAAGTATATAAAGAGACTATTATGAATAAATCGCTATATATTAAAGAATATTATTAAGGTAATACCTATATAATATTATAATATTATATGTATAAAGGAATATATGGATATATTCATATATTATACCTATTTTTTTCTTAGATAAATTAAATTATAAATAAACAAAGTGAATTGAAATATCTTATTAACTTTTGGAAAGAAAATCAAATGAGATTCTATTATTAGTGTGAATGAAAATAGAAAAGCTTTAAATTTAATAAATAATAATAATATTACTTATTAGAATATAAAAAATAAAATAGAGTAAAATCTGTTTGAATAAAGGAGAACCTTCTTCTAAAGCTAAATATAATATATAAGCAATAGCGAAATTTTTAATAAAAGTTATAGTACCGTGAGGGAAATTTTTGAAATAGTAGTTTTATGAGTAGCTCAAATTATATTTAGATAATAAATAAGAGCGTACCTTTTGCATAAGGGGTCAGCAAGTTAATATTAAATGCAAGCAATATATTCATATTAAATTTTTATTGCTTAGATAAGTCAATTATTAAACAATAATTAAGTATTTAAATTTAGACCCGAAGCCTAGTGATCTTACTATAATCAGGATTATAAAAGTTCGAATGGGTTATCGTTGTAAAGATATCCAAAGAATTATGGTAAGTTAGTGAAAGACAAAACTGACTAGGATAGCTGGTTTTCTGCGAAACCTATGTAAGTAGGTAATTTAAATAATATCTTAGTAGGTACATTATTTTATCTCGGTAAATTATATTTATATAATTTACATATATCGGGGGATTTTAACGATTTTATCGGAGTGAAAAAGATCTCGGAAGGATTAAGATATTAATTAAATAATCAGACATAGTACGATAAGGTTGTATGTCAAAAGGGAAACAGCCCAGAACAAGAATTTAAGGTTCCAAAATTATTGTTAAGTGAAAAAAAAGGAGTTTTTTTTCAAATACAACCAGGAAATAGGCTTAGAAGCAGCCACTTTTTAAAGATCTCGTAACAGAGCACTGGTCTTATTTAATATTAAAATATATTTATAGTTAAAAGCACTAAAAATATAACGGATCTAAACAATATACCGAAATCTTGTATATATATATATATAAGGTAGCAGAACATTGAATAAATAAATTTTATTATAATAATAATATTATGTATGATATTATTATCAATATATTTCAAGCGAAAATGCTGACATGAGTAACGAAAAGATTTTTTCTCGCCTAAAGCTTATGGTATTATAACAATTAACGGCCTCTAAGCTAATATGTATATATAAAATTGTTATTGTGATGAGACTTATAATAATAAACATTTTATGTGTAAGAATGTTCTGGAAATATTATTATATAATAACCGTACCTAAATACTAACACTAGTAAGCAAGTAGAGAATACGAAGGCGTTTGAACTAATAATCATTAAGGAACTCGGCAAATTGACTCCGTAACTTAGGTATAAGGTGGGCCATTATTATTAATTAATATTAATAATAAGAGGAGGCACAGAATGATGTTGTACGACTGTTTAATTAAAACAAAGCACTTTGCATAAGATATATAATCAAAGTATTGAGTGTGATTTCTGCCCCATGTCGGCTGGTTAACGAATTTTCTTTATTTACTAAAATAGGTTAGGTTTTGAAGGAAACCCCGATTAATGGCGGCCTTATCTATAAGGGTCTTAAGGTAGCGAAATACCTTGGCCGTTAAATGCGGTCTTGCATGAATGATGTAACGATACAACAGCTGTCTCAATGATTAGTTCAGTGAAATTATAATAGCAGTGCAGATACTGCTTTCCTTTAAATGGACGAGAAGACCCTATACAGCTTTACTGTTACTAATTACTGGATATAATATAACAAGTTTTAGAGTATAAGGTAATAGATTTATATACATGAAACACCTTTACTTAGTTTATTATATAATAATATCATATTATAAGTATTTATAATATGTGCTAATCTTAATATTTTTATAAGAAACAGTTACTAGTAGATGGTTTATGCGGGGCACAGATCCCATAAAAAGTACCTGGGTATATCCAAAATTCATTTGGTAAAATATTATATACTTTTATAGTATATGTATTTATTATAACATATAATATATTTAAATTTTTATTTATTTGTTAATATTTAAATATTAATTCATTTATCTTTCTATTTAGTTAGAGTTTTTAAATTTAAAATAAGTAAGATTTTTTTTATATGGAAAATAATTGTATAATAAGTATTAAACATTTAATATTTATTAATTATTTTATTAATATTTAAATTAATAAGATGATTTATGTTTATACATAAAAAGTTTAATGGCTTAATCTTGCTTTACTGATTTACTTACGTGTTTTTCAGTTGCGTAAGCAGGGCATATGATCACAAGATGTAATAAGGAAAGGTCTTGGGTTATTGAAAAAGCTACGTTAGGGATTAATAATTAGTCCTTCGATATTAATTTATCGATAAATTAACTGAAGAAATTTCAAGAAAAACTTATTAAGTATACTTGAAGCGAAGTTTAACATTATATATATATATATTGCTGAAAACGTTCAACGACTATAAAACTATATTTAAGAATCTTTCTTAAAAAAATTAAAATTTTTAACATTCAGCTTTTATTGTAATACAACAACAAATATATATATAATACTAATACAGTATATAATACAATGTTATATAAAATATTTATAAAAAATATGTTTATTTTAAAAAAAGAATTTAAAATTTCACATAAAACTAATATTATAAATTTTAATAATATAAATAAAACTTCTATTAAAAGAAATAATCTTATACATTATCCTAATTCTACAAAAGAATGATATAATAGTGTATATAGTTTTTCTAGAAAAAATTCAATATATATTAATAATATAGATATATATTCACTTTTATATAATTATTTTAATTATATAAAAATAAATCCTCATAAAATATCAGAGGTATTTTATGAAAAGTTATATATGTACAGAACATATATAACTAATCCTGAAATTAGGTTATTTAATAATAAGGTAAATATTACTATATATGTATACAATAAAAATATTATATATTTATATAATAACTTTATATTATATAGTAAGTTGCTTTATAAATTAAATAAATTTATAGAAAAGTATAATAAAAATAGTAACATATATAATATATATAGCCATATATTATTTAAATATGAATCAATTAAATTAAGTATTATATTATATAAAAATAGATTTGGTATTAAGAATTTATTATATTTAAATAGTATATTGAGTAATTTGTATGATAAGAAAATAGAACTTAATATAATTAACTTAAAATATCTATATTTAGATAGTAATATATTAGCTATATCTGTAGCTAAAAAATTAAAATATAAAAGAATATATGTATTAGGTATAATAAGATTAGCTTTAAATTTATCGAAAAAATCTTATGAAAATAATTATTATAACTATTTTATAAATAAAGATGATATAGATAATATATTAATTAGTAAAAAATTCGAATTATTTTGTAATAATAATAATAGATTTTTAAATTCTAATATAATAAGTAAACCTTATAATTATAAGAGTCGTATTATATTTTATTATTTAAATAATAAAATAGTTAATGGTATAAGATTACAAACTACAGGTAGATTAACTAAGCGTCTAATAGCTTCAAGATCTATGATTAAAACTGATCAAATAGGTAGTTTAAAAAATAACAAATCTTCTTTAAAAGGTTTATCAACTATTATGCTCAAAGGTTATGTTAGATCTAATTTACAATATACTAATATTAATTCTTATAAACGTATAGGATCATACGGAATAAAAAGCTGAGTTAGTAATACTTAATATATATATATATATATTAAGTACAATATAATGAAAACATAGTCTGAACCATTATAAAATAATGGATTTAAGAAAAAATATCTTAATAAAACAGATTGAACAGGCTGATTGCGCCAGAGAGTACAAATTGAGTGCGCAGTTTGGCACCTCGATGTCGGCTTAGCTCATCCTCATGAATGCAAAAGTCATGAAGGGTACGACTGTCCGTCGATTAAAGAGCTACACGAGCTGGGTTAAATACGTCGTGAGACAGTATGGTTTCTATCCTTTAAAGGAAAATATAGTAAAATAAGAATAGCCCTTTCGTACGAAAGGAGTTAGGTATATTAATCCATGGTTTATTTGTTGTTCATTATATGTCTAATATTAAATGTTATATAACATTATAAAAAAATAAAATATATAATTATCTTTTTATATAGAGTATTATAAATATGTAATTATAATATTATAATTATATATTAAATGGGCATGGCAAAAAAGCTATATTAGTTTAAAATAAATACTGAATGCATATAGGTATGAAATTTATCTTAAGATACTATTAAATATTTGTAATATAATATTACAAAAAACTTATAGGCTTTAACTATAATAATCTTAAAATTATTAGGTGAAAAGTACTAATTTAATTAAAGACTAAATTATAAACATATCAAACTATTAAAATTAATCTTTTATGTTGTAGACTAATAGGTAAGTCATAAATTTTTGGTATTTATATATAAGTGTTCGAATCACTTCAACATAAATATAGACATATATCTATTTTTTTAAGATATTCGAATGCATATATACATAAATTAATGAATAATAATAATAACGAAAATTTCAACAATAGCAATAATGAAACTAATAATAATAATGATAATAATAATGAAACTAATAATAACAATGACAATGTTAATACTAATGAATCTCAAAATAATCAAAATAATCCTCCTTATAGTGAAGAAGTTGATTCTGAATATCAAAAACAGTTACATTTAAAAACAATAGGAGAATGTGAACATGAAAATTTAGACGTTTATGTTCCAGGACCTGGAGACGTATGTGATTTTTTTGGAGATTTTGGTCGTCCACATCAAGTAGCAGAAGCACAAGTTTCATCATTAGCTTTTGTGTGTAGAGATTGTTTTGGAATAATGTGCCATGATTGTTATCAAGAATATGGAGAGTTTACAGAAGCTCCTATAGAAGAGGCAAATAGCGTATTAGATAGTGAACATACTGTACAAGAGGAAGCTTGAAATAATGATGACAATGGAGAAGGTAGTTCTGCAAGTCCGTTGGATCAATTTGAATTAAGAGACATATTAAGTATTAATCTTTTAGATAATCTTGGTATATCATTGATAAATATAGGATTATATTTAATAATATCTTTTTTTATTCTATTAAGTTTTCATATTTTAGTTAATAATTTTAGTAAAATAATGTATAATGCATATTATGTAGTGAAAGTATTATTATACGACACTATATATAGTATAGTTATTAATCAGATAAATACAAGAAAAACAGGTAAAGCTTTTTTTACATTTATGTACTGTTTATTTACTATTATACTTGTAAATAATTTAATTGGTATGATACCATATAGTTTTGCATCAACAAGTCATTTTATATTAACTTTTTCATTAAGTTTTAGTATAGTGTTAGGAGCAACTATATTAGGTTTTGCAATACATAACATAGGTTTCTTTTCATTACTTGTACCTAAAGGATGTCCTTTAGGATTAGTACCTTTATTGGTTCTTATAGAATTTATATCATATTTAGCTAGAAATATATCATTAGGTTTAAGATTAGCTGCAAATATATTAGCTGGACATATGTTATTAAACATATTAAGTGGATTTACATATAATATTGTTAAGACTGGTATACTATTTTTAGTTTTAGGTGTATTACCTCTAAGTTTTATAATGGCATTTTCTAGTTTAGAATTAGCCATAGCATTTATACAAGCTCAAGTATTTGTAGTACTTTCATGTAGTTATATAAAAGATGGTCTAGATTTACATTAGATTTTATCTAAAATATTCTATATATATATAGTATAAGCCTGATTAGCATAAAAGTAATGTTACCGTTTTGTAATCGGTAGAAGTAAGTGCAATACTTGCATTGGGCTTATACATGCGGATTAATGTAATGGTAACATATTTGGCTCATGACCAATTAATATAGGTTCAAGTCCTTTATCCGTTTAATGGCTGTAGCTTAAAAAGGTAAAGCAAGCTGCTCATGACAGTTCAGATGAATGTTCGATTCATTCCAGCCTTAATATTACCTTAATATTACATATATATATAATATATATGTAGTAATAGTTTAATCCGAATGCTGGAATTGGTAGACAGGATAATCTTAAGATTTATTGATTTTTATCATAAACGTTCAAGTCGTTTTTCGGATAAAGACCCATTCGTCCAATGGTTAAGACAAAACTCTTTCACT
>Ga0335073_10002233_pt1 | contig 26421 bp, 19 predicted proteins | sample Lox_Sample_22_FD_207093 | JGI IMG/M metagenome (GOLD analysis project Ga0335073, IMG submission 207093) | Soil microbial communities from Loxahatchee National Wildlife Refuge, Florida, United States - Lox_Sample_2.2 | ecosystem: Environmental > Terrestrial > Soil > Wetlands | place: USA...
CGCGGCCGCCCGCCCGCTCCCCCACCGACCGCAGCTTGCGCCCGGCGGGAAAGGCGGCGCCGCCGCGCCCGGTCAGCCCGGACCGCTCGACCTCGGCGACGAGCGCTTCGCCACGCAGCCTGGCCGGCCCGTACCGCTCGTCGTGCGCTCGCAGGCTCCGCACCGGCACCCGCGGCAGCAGCCGCGGCAGGCCGGCCGGCCCGGCGTCGGCAGGCGATGTCTCCATCTCGATCGTCACTGCTCCCCCTGGCCCGATACGCTCCGCTGGTCCGGCGCGGCCGCCAGCGTCCCTGTCACCGCGGTGCCCGACTGGGTGAGGTCGATGACGAGCGCGAGCCGCTGCCCGGCCCCCGACACGATGGCCTGCATCGCGCTCCCCCGCAGGGCGACCAGGCGGCCGCTGTACCGGGACGGCGCCGCCGGCGGCCCGAGCGTGACCTGGCTCGCCGTCATCTCGACGCCGCCCGGCACGGGTGGCCCGCTGACCGTCACCCGCAATCGCGCCACGGTCCCCGCGGCGGTCTGGATAGTGACCGTCCGCTGCCCGGGACGCGGGCCGGACCCGATGGTGACCGTCCCGGTAAGAGGTAGCCGGAAGGGGACGGCGGGAAAGACCGATTGTCCCGAACGGGCCGGGGTGGCTCCCGCGGTCCCGCCGCTGCGCGCGAGCAGCGAGGCCGGCGTTCCGGCCCGGCGAGCCCAGCCAGGCCGCAGCGGGCCGGCCCGCAGCCAGGCGACTGTGCCGAACGCCAGGAGCGCGGCGGCGGCCGCCGCGGCCACGCGCCGCGCCGCGTGCGCGGGCCAGCCGGCGGCCAGCCGCCATGCCCCGGCAGCGGCGACCGCCAGGGCGCACGCGGCGGTGACCGCGAGCACCCAGCGCGCCGCGCCGTCGGTGCCGGTGCCGAACCCGTGGATCAGCGCGACCGGCCAGCAGGCGTACCCGGCCCAGTGCACCAGGCGCCAGGTCCGCACGCCCACGCGCACCCGCAGCAGGCTGGTGACCAGCACCGCGAGCAGCAGGTCAAAGGCCACCGCGCCAAGGCCAAGCCAGACCCGCCTGTAGGCGGAAGTGAACGGAACCACGGCGGAAACCACGCTGATCGACGCGTAGGGGTCGGTGACGGTGGTGAGCACGTGCAGCCCGGTGAACGCCAGCGCGAGCAGCGACAGGTTCCTGTGCAGCGACACGGTGACGAACCGGGGCCAGGCGGGGCTCGCGAAGCGTACCGAGGTCATCATGCCGAGCACGACCGTGCCGGTGAGCAGCACCAGCGCGGTAAGTCCTGTGGCGCGGGTGGCGAACCACAGCGGGCTGGTGGCGGTCGCGACGGCGGCTGTCGTCATCGGCGGGCGTTCACGATCCGCCGCTGACGGCCTGGCCGGCGCCGGTGGCCGGCGTGACGCCGGACGAGGAAGGCAGGCCCGAGGACGAGCCCTGCGACGAGCCCTGCGACGAGCCCTGCGACGACGAGGTCCGCGGCGTGCCGGACTCGTCGGCGCCCGGCAGGTGCGGCAGCGCGGGCGCCAGGTGGGCGAACCGCGCGAAGATGACCGCGGACCCCGCGGCGGCGAGCAGGAATGTCCGCCAGGTCAGTTTCCTAATACGGCGCAGGCCCTCATCCCTGGCCCGCAGCGCCGCGGTGTGCTGGGAGCGTGTCACGCGTTCAGGTTTGCCCGCGATCCTCTGGAACCGCGCGCAAACCTATTCAGTACTGGTAAAGAATCCTGCTGAGTTTCCTCAGCGCCCGGAACGCGGCCTACCGTGTAGGAGTGAATTCTCCGCAGGTCTCCGTGCTCGTCGTAGAAGACGATCCGGGTATCGCCACGCAACTGGTCCGCGGCCTTGAACGGGCCGGCTACACGGCGGACAGCGTGGCCATGGGAGCCGAAGCGCTGCGCCGGCCCCCCTCCGACGTCGTGTTGCTCGACCTTGGGCTGCCCGACATCGACGGCGTCGACGTCTGCCGCCAGCTCCGGCAGTCCTCAGGCGCGGCGATCATCGTGGTGACCGCGCGCGGCGAGGAGGCGGACCGGGTGCTCGCCCTCGACGAGGGCGCCGACGACTACCTGGTCAAGCCCTTCGGTCTCGCCGAGCTCCTCGCCAGGATCCGGGCCGTGCTGCGGCGCGGCCAGCGGTCGGGCGTCGAGCTGCTGCGGCACGGGCCGCTCACCGTCGACATGCGGACTCGCAAGGTGACGGTGAACGGCAACGACGTGGCGTTGACGCCTAAGGAGTTCGCCATACTCGAATGCCTGGTCTCCGATCCTGGCCGGCTGGTCAGCCGGCAGGAGATCGTCGAGCGGGCCTGGGACGAGCACTGGTACGGGCCGACTAAAGTGCTGGACGTGCACCTGGCAGCGCTGCGGCGCAAGCTCGGCGACCCGACGCTGATCGAGACCGTCTACGGACACGGCTTCCGGCTCGCCGACCAGTGACCCGCAGGATCGTCCTCGCCCTGCTGACGCTGACGGCGGCGGTGCTGGCCGCGGCGGTGGTGCCGCTCGCCCTCCAGGCGGCCGCGCACGAGCGGGACGCGTACGTCAACTCCGCGCAGGGCACCGCCCGCGCGATCGCGGCGATCGCCGAGGCCAAGCTCGATGAGAACGCGGAGGACCCCGCCCTGACCAAGGCGATGGTCCAGGATGCCCACGAGCAGGACGAGCTGCTCGTGCTCAACGCCCAGCGCCAGGTGGTCGCCGCCCAGGGCACCCCGCACGACGTGTGGAAGCAGATGGCGGCGGACGCCGAGCAGACGGGCGCCTCGACCACCAAGCTGACCAAGGACCGCGTCGTCGTCGTCGAGCTGGTCTGGAGCGACGGCAAGATCCAGGGCGCTCCCATCGGGATGGTGATCCTCGAGCGTCCGCTCGGCCCGCTGAACGAGACGATCACGAACCTGTGGGTGTACCTGGGGCTGCTCTGCGCCGGCGCGATGACCGCCGCCGCGCTGATCGCGATCTACTTCGCCCGCTGGGTGAGCCGTCCGCTCGCGACGCTGGACTCCGCGGCGCGGCAGATCGCCGACGGCAAGCTCACGGTGCGCGCGAGCACCGGGGACGGCCCGCCCGAGCTGCGCCGCATGGCCGCTACGTTCAACATGATGGCCGGGCGCCTCGAGACGCTCGTGCACGGCCACCGGGCCATGCTCGCGGACGTCTCGCACCAGCTGCGGACCCCGCTGACCGCGCTCCGGCTGCGGCTCGACCTGCTCGCGGTGGACTCGCCGCCGGCCGACGCCGATGAGCTGGCCGGCGCGCAGGAGGAGATCGCCCGGCTCTCCCGGCTGGTGGACGGGCTGCTTGCCACGGCACGGGCGGAAAGCGTGACTGAGCAGCTTGAGAACATCGACGTGGTGGCGGCTGTCGCCGAACGCGTCGCCGCCTGGCAGCCGGTCGCCGATGGCCATGGCGTCAAGCTCGTGGCCGAGCCGGCCAACGCAGACTTCAAGGGCAAGGACAAGGACGCTGACCGCCCCCGCGTCGCGCTCGGCGCGGGGCACCTGGAGCAGATCCTCGACAACCTGCTCGACAACGCGATCGACGCGATCGCCGACAAGGGCGGCAGCGTCACGGTGTCAGTGGCCAGCTCTGCCACGGGCACGACGCTGACCGTCGTCGACGACGGTCCGGGCATGACCGCGCAGGAGCGGTCCCGCGCGTTCTTGCGCTTCGCCAGCGGGAGTCCGGGCGGCACCGGCCTCGGCCTGGCCATCGTGCACCGGCTCGTCACCTCGAATGGCGGCACGATCAAGCTGGAGGACACCCCGGGCGGTGGTCTGACCGTCGTGCTCCAGTTCCCCGGAACGGCCCTGTACGAAGGTTCCAACCCGGCTGGGTGAGTCCGCCCAGGTTCAGGGTGGAGTCCATCGTCGTCACCCCCTCCGGTCGCAATTCCGCAACGACGCAGCCGCAGAGTCGATGATCCTCTTCCCAGGGGGCACAATCACGATCTAATCTGCGGGCAGTCTGGGCTCGGGGGGGAAGCCCCGTGACGCCTGGGCACGAGGCAGCAATCTTGGTCCAGTGGAGGAGACGGTGAAACACACCGCGTTGGTAACGACTGCTGCGGCAGCGGTGGCTAGCCTGCTGCTCGCCGCCTGCGGCAGCAGCACGTCAAGCGTCAGCAGCACCCCGTCGACGAGTGCTTCATCGTCGACGTCGGCGCCGGCGGCGACATCTTCGAGTTCAAGTTCGGCGCCAGCCGCGGCCAGCAAGTTCCTTGGCTGCATGGTCACCGACACCGGCGGCATCAACGACAAGTCGTTCAACGCGTCGGCGTGGCAGGGCATGCAGGAGGCCGCCGCCGCCAACCCGAACATCACCGTGAAGTACCTGCAGTCCACCACCCAGAGCGACTACGTGCCGAACATCAACACGTTCCTCGGTGAGAAGTGCGGGATCATCGTCACCGTCGGCTTCCTGATGGGCGCCGCGACGGAGACCGCGGCCCTGGCGCACCCGACACAGCCCTTCGCGATCGTCGACTGCTCGTACGCCTCAGAGTGCATCACGGGCAAGAAGGCGACTAACATCGACCAGCTCGTGTTCAACACGGTGCAGGACGGCTTCCTGGGCGGCTACCTGGCCGCGGGCATGTCCAAGACCGGCAAGGTCGCCACGTTCGGCGGTGAGGACTTCGGCACCGTGACGATCTACATGGACGGCTACTGGGACGGCGTGCAGTACTACAACCAGCAGCACCACACCAACGTCCAGGTGCTCGGCTGGGACGAGCAGACCCAGAAGGGCGAGTTCACCGGCGACTTCACCAACCAGACGAAGGGCGAGACGGTCACCCAGACGTTCATCAGTGAGGGCGCGGACGTCATCTTCCCGGTGGCCGGAAACGTGGGCCTGGGCGCGGCCAAGGCGGTCCAGGACGCGGACAACGCCGGCGGGCACGTCAACATGCTCTGGGTGGACACCGACGGCTGCGTCAGCGCCGCACAGTACTGCAAGTACTTCATCAGCAGCGTGACCAAGGGCATCCAGTCCGCGGTGAAGAACGCGGTGATGTCGGCGGCCTCCAACTCGTTCAAGGGCGGCACCTACGTCGGCACGCTGGCCAACGGGGGCGCCGTGCTCTCGCCGTTCCACGACTTCTCCAGCGTGGTCCCGGCCGCGCTGCAGAGCGAGCTGAAGACGATCGAGACCGGCATCGAGAACGGGTCCATCCAGACGCCGACCAAGAGCCCGGTCTAAGCGCAGTCGAACGTGGAACTTGAGCTCAGGGGCATTACCAAGAGGTACGGCCTGCTCGCGGCGAACGACGGGATCAGCCTGTCGGTGGCCCCTGGCCAGGTCCACGCCCTCCTCGGCGAGAACGGGGCGGGAAAGACCACGCTGATGAACGTCCTGTACGGGCTGACCCAGCCCGACGAGGGCGAGATCCTCATCGACGGCGAGCCGGCGAAGTTCGGCTCGCCGCGCGACGCGATCGCGGCCGGCATCGGCATGGTGCACCAGCACTTCATGCTGGTGCCGGTCTTCACGGTCGCGGAGAACGTCACGCTGGGCATCGAGGAGGCCGACAGGATCGGCCTCCTCGACCGGCGCAAGACCCGCCGCGACGTCGCCGACCTGTCGCACCGCTACGGCCTCGACGTCAACCCCGACGCACTTGTCGAGGACCTGCCTGTCGGCATCCAGCAGCGCGTCGAGATCGTCAAGGCGCTGGTCAGGCAGGCGAAGGTGCTCATCCTCGACGAGCCGACCGCGGTGCTCACCCCGGCGGAGAGCGAGGAACTGTTCCGCATCATCCGCCAGCTGCGGGACGGCGGCACGTCCGTCATCTTCATCTCGCACAAACTCAAGGAAGTCCAGACGATCGCCGACACGATCACCGTGCTCCGTCGCGGCAAGGTCGTCGGCCAGCGCACGCCGCCCGCCACCGAGGACGACCTCGCCACCCTGATGGTCGGCAGGGACGTCCAGCTGCGGGTCAGCAAGGAGCCGGCCCGGCCAGGCGATGTCGTGCTCGACGTCGCCGGCCTGACCGTGGCGGACGAGCACGGCCTGCCGGTGAACGGGCTGTCCTTCCAGGTCCGGGCCGGAGAGATCCTTGGGATCGCCGGCGTGCAGGGCAACGGGCAGACCGAACTGTGCGAGGCACTGATGGGCCTGCGGCCCACCGCCGCGGGCTCGGTCACGCTGAACGGCCGCGACCTCACTCACGCGTCGCCCCGGGCCCGGCTGCGGGCCGGCGTCGCCTACGTCCCTGAAGACCGCAAGGAAGACGGGCTCGTGGGATCCTTCTCGGTAGCCGAGAACCTGATTCTGGACACGTACAACCGGCCGCCGTTCGCGTCCGGCATCAACCTCAACCTGCCGGCGATCCGCGCCAACGCGACCGAGCGGATCGAGGAGTTCGACGTCCGCACCGGGTCGGCCGCCACCGCGGCGGGCACGCTATCAGGCGGCAACCAGCAGAAGGTCATCCTGGCCAGGGAGGTCGGGCGGGAGCACAAGGTGCTGATCGCCAGCCAGCCCACCCGCGGCCTGGACGTCGGGTCCATCGAGTTCGTGCATCGCCGGATCGTCGCACAGCGCGACCACGGCGTGGCCGTGGTCATCGTCTCGTCCGAACTCGACGAGATCTACGCGCTCGCTGACCGGATCGCGGTCATGTACGAGGGCAAGATCACCGGATTCCGGGATCCCGACGTGCCGACCGCAGAACTCGGGCGGCTGATGGCCGGCGGCGCTGACGGCGGCCACGCGCTCGCACCAGGCCCCGTGCCCGATCTGGACGGCAGCGGGACACCAGACGGTGCCACGGCGACGGGTGCGCAGGAAGCCACCGCTGCGCAGGAGGACTCATGACCACACCGCCTCCCGCGACCGAGCCCGCGGCGACGCCCCCGCCCGCGGCGGAGAAGGACGGGCAGGGCAGTAGCCACCGCTCGTTCGGGGAAATCCTCCGCCAAGCCATCCAGGAAAACACCGTCACGGTCACGGTGCTCGCGCTGCTGTCCGCCACGATCATCGGCGGACTGCTGACCGCGTTCACCAACAGCACCGTGCTCAGCGCGTGGGGCAACTTCTTCTCCGCGCCAGGGAACGCGATCGGGCAGGCCTGGGATGTCGCGTTCGGCACCTACTGGGCGCTGTTCGAAGGGTCGATATTCAACCCGCACACGGTCTCGGCGCTGTTCCAGCAGGCCTCGATTTCCGCCGCCATCCACGACGGCTTCCTCTCCGCTGTGTTCAACCCGCTGTCAGAGACCGCGGTGCAGGCGACGCCGCTGATCCTGACCGGGCTCGCGGTCGCGCTGCCGTACCAGGCCGGCCTGTTCAACATCGGCGGGCAGAGCCAGTTCATCGGCGGCGCCATCATGGCCGCGTGGCTCGGTTACGCCTACAACATGCCGTTCTTCGTGCACGTGGTCGTCTGCGTTCTCGGCGCGTTCGCCGGCGGCGCCGCGCTCGGCTGGCTGGCCGGCGAGATCAAGGCGCGCACCGGGGCCCACGAGGTGATCGTCACGATCATGCTCAACTACGTCATGCTGTACTTCCTCGCCTACCTGCTGACCTCGCACTCGCTGCTGCAGGCGCCCGGAGGATCCAACGCGATCACCCTGCCGATCACGTCCAACGCCCACCTGCCGCTGCTGGCAGGGACGCACCTGCGCATCAACGCCGGCTTCCTGATCGCTCTGGCCGCCGCCCTCGCGGTGTGGTGGCTGCTCAACCGGACGACCATCGGGTTCGAGTTCCGCAGCATCGGCGCCAACGCCAGCGCCTCCCGGGTCGCCGGGATGAACGTGGAACGCAACTGGACACTGGTGATGACGATCGCCGGAGGGCTCGCCGGGCTGGCCGCGGCCTCGGTCATCCTGGGCACCGACTTCACGCTCAACCCGCAGAGCTACGGCACCTACGGGATCGACGCGATCACCGTGGCGCTGCTCGGCCTCGGGCGACCGGGTGGCGTGGTCGCGGCCGGGCTGCTGTTCGGCGCGCTGCACGCGGGATCGCCCGGCATGCAGACGGCCACCGGCACGCCGGTGCAGATCGTGCAGGTGATCCAGGCGCTGATCGTGCTGTTCGTGGCGGCGCCACCGCTAGTCAGGACCATCTACAGGCTGCGCGCGTCCAGAGCCCGCGGGGTCAGCACGAGCATGTCCAAGGGGTGGAACGCGTGACTACTCCTGCTTCAGCGGAGCGGCTGCCAGTCCTGCTGTCACCTGGCCCCTCGGGCGGCGCCGCGGCCGCACGGTTCGGCGGCCGATTCGCGGCGCCGATCACGTACGCGGTGCTCGGGCTGCTGAACATCTTCGTGTTCGGGCTGCACTCGCACGGGGACGCGACGTTCTCGTTCACGCCCGAGTTCGCCAAGGTCACCGTGCCGAACCTCTCGCTGGCCGCCGCGGCCACCTGCTACGTGTGCGGCGCGCTCTCGCTGGCGCTGGCCGCGGTGCGGACGCTCGACGTGCTGGGCGTGGTGCGGCTGAGCCGCGTTTGGCGGCGGGTGATCGTCGGGGTCGTGCTGTTCCTGTTCATCATCGCGTTGTGCGCCTGGGCCGACGGCGGGCAGTCGATCGCGTTCAACGTGGTGAACTTGCTGTCGGGCACGCTGAACGTCTCGATCCCGATCATGCTCGGCGCGCTCACGGGCGTGATCTGCTCCAGGTCGGGCGTCATCAACATCGCGATCGAGGGCCAGTTGCTGCTCGGCGCGTTCTGCGCCGCGATCGCGACGTCCGTGACCGGGTCGCTGTGGCTGGGGCTGTTCTGCGGGGCGCTGGCCGGGTCGCTCGTCGCTATCTTGCTCGCCCTGTTCGCGATCGCCTACCGGGTCGACCAGGTTGTGCTCGGCGTCGTGCTCAACACGCTCATCCTCGGCCTCACCGGGTACCTCTACAACGCGATCATGGTCCCGTACGGCAACACGATCAACAACCCGAACACCTTCAATCTGTACAAGATCCCGCTGCTCGGCGACATCCCGATCATCGGGCCCGTGTTCTTCGACTCGACCGTCTTCCTGTACATCACGTACCTCGTCCTCGCCGGGGTGCAGATCGGGCTGTCCCGGACCCGCTGGGGCCTGCGCACCAGGGCGGTCGGCGAGCACCCGGTGGCGGCCGACACCGTGGGCATCCGGGTGCTGGCGTACCGGTACCGCAACGTCATCCTCGCGGGGCTGATCGCCGGCATCGGCGGGGCGTACTTCACGATCGGGTCTGTCGGCTCGTTCGGGCCCGACATGTCCTCTGGCGAGGGGTATATCGCCCTGGCGGCGATGATCTTCGGGCGGTACACGCCGTTCGGCGCGATCGGGGCGGCGCTGCTGTTCGGCTTCACGACGCAGCTGCAGTCGATCCTGTCAAGCATCAACGTGCCGATCCAGTCGAACCTGCTGCTCCTCACGCCGTACGTGGTGACGATCATCGTCGTGGCCGGACTGGTCGGCAAGGTCCGCGGGCCAAAGGCCGAAGGCGTGCCGTACGTCAAGTCCTGAGGCCGGATTACAGCCCGTTGGCGGGTGTGGCGTTCGTCGCGAGGCGGATTTCTCGCCGTTCTCTGGCCCGGAGAAGACGTGGGATGGTTTGGGTAGCTATGGCTACACTTTCCATCCCGCATCCTTGTCGGGTGTCGGGATATCCATACTCGTGGGGTAGGAGTGTTCGCTGGGGTTAGATGTTTGTGGTCAGCCAGGCGGCTGACCCGGACGGACCCGGCCGGCTTGGCGCCATGGGCTGTGCGGGACTGGCGAGGGCATAGATCATGGAAGAAGACCCGAGGCTGCGGGGGTGGGATGGCGATCAGCGCGCAGTTGCGCGAAGCGGTCGAGGCGTGGATCGCGGACGACCCGGATCAGCGCGACCGGGAAGAGTTGCGGGGGCTGCTCGACCGCGGCGGCGACGCCGAGGCGGAGTTGCGAGACCGGTTCGCTGGGCGGCTGACGTTCGGGACCGCGGGGCTGCGCGGGGCCGTCGGGGCCGGGCCGAACCGGATGAACCGCGCCGTCGTGCGGGCCGCGACAGCGGCGATGGCGGGGTGGCTGCTCGACGCCGGAGCAACCGGGGCGCCGGCGGTTGTTGTGGGGTGTGACGCGCGGCATCGGTCGGCGGAGTTCGCGGATGAGGTGGCGCGGGTGCTGGCCGGGGCTGGCATCCGGGTGCACCTGCTCCCCCGGCCGGGGCCGACGCCGCTGCTCGCGTTCGCCGTGCGGCACCTGGGCGTCCAGGCCGGAGTCATGATCACCGCGAGCCACAACCCGGCCGCGGACAACGGATACAAGCTGTACCTGGGCGACGGCGCGCAGGTTATACCCCCCGTTGACGCCGACATCGAAGGCCGCATCGCCGGCCTCGGCCCGCTGGCCGCGGTCCGGACCGCGCGCCTTGACGACCCGCTGGTCACCTGGCACGGCGACGAGGTGGCTGCCGCGTACCTGGACGCTGTCGCGGGAGGCCTGGCGGCGACCGCCGCCGAGGCGCACTTGACCCTCGTCTACACGCCGATGCACGGGGTGGCCGGTGACCTCATGGTGCGCGCGATCCAGCGGGCGGGGTTCGCCGCGCCGCAAGTGGTGGCGGCGCAGGCCAAGCCCGACCCGGATTTCCCGACGGTCGCGTTCCCCAACCCGGAGGAAGCCGGAGCGCTTGACCTGGCGCTGGCTGACGCGCGGGCGCTGGAAGCCGACCTGGTGCTGGCCAGCGATCCGGACGGGGACCGGCTGGCGGTGGCGGTGCCAGCGGCCACACCGCAGCGCTGGCGGCAGCTGACCGGCGATCAGCTCGGCGCGCTGCTTGGCGCGTATCTGCTGAACGGGCAAGCGGCCGAGGGCCCAGGACAGCGGCTCGTCGCCACCACGATCGTCTCCTCGACGCTGCTGGCCACGGTGGCCGCGGCGGCCGGGGCACAGTGCAAGCGGACGCTGACGGGGTTCAAGTGGATCGCGCGGGCGGGCGATGACGAGCCGGGGGCCGTCCTCGTGTTCGGCTACGAGGAAGCGCTCGGCTACGAAGTCGGGCAGACCGTCCGCGACAAGGACGGCATCGGCGCCGCGCTCGCCGTGCTGCGGATGGCCGCCGCGGCCAAGGCCGCGGGCCGCTCACTGACCGACGAGCTCGACGCCCTGGAAGCCCGGCACGGCGTGCACCTGACGCAGCAACTCTCGCTGCGCATCCCCGATCCGCCTGGCGTCATGCGGCGGATCAGGGCCGCGCCGCCAGGACAACTCGGCGACGAGCCCATCACGGCCGTCACTGACTACGGCACCGGGGACGTGACTGGGCTGCCGCCTTCCGACGTGCTCAGTTACGCGCTCGACCACGCCCGCGTCGTCATCCGCCCGAGCGGCACCGAACCCAAGATCAAGGCGTACCTGGAGGTAGTGGAACCGGCAGCCGGCAACCTAAGCGCCGCCCGCGCGGCCGCCGCCCGGCGAATGGCACCACTACGCGCCGCAGTGACCGAACTACTCGCCCCGTAGAATCCCAAGGTGGCACAGCCCTGGTGGAAACCTGTCTGGTCGGTCCCCGCCGCCATGCGCGCCGTGCGGGCCGCCGTGGTCGTTCCCGCACTGTTCGCGGTCACCGACAAAGTCATCGCCAACCCCCAGATGGCCCTGTTCGCCACCTTCGGCGGGTTCGCGACGCTTGTCATCGCGAATTTCGGCGGGTCACGGAAAGACAAGCTGGTCGCGCACTCCTGCCTCGCCGTCGCGGGCAGCGTCGCGCTGATCATCGGCACGCTTGTCAGCGGCACCACCTGGCTCGCCGCGCTCGTCACGATCCCTGTGACGTTCGCGATCTTCTTCGCCGGTGTCGCCGGGCCGAACGCCGTGTCGGGATCTACCGCGGCCATGTTCGCCTATGTGCTGCCGGTCGCCTCCGCGGGCGGTGCCGCGACCATCCCTGACCGGCTCGCGGGCTGGTGGCTAGCGTCGGTGGCGGGCACCATCGCCGTGCTGCTGCTGTCCCCGCGCACTCCCGGGGACAGGCTCCGGACCGCCGCCGCCGCGCTCGCGGGCGAGCTCGCCAGCCGGGTGAACGCGGCCGCCGACGGCGAGATCACGCCGCCGGACACCATGCGAGCGGCCAAGGAGAAGCTGAAGACGACGTTCCTCGCGGCACCGTTCCGGCCCACCGGACTCGCGATCGCCGACCAGGCGCTGAACAGCCTCGTCCAGTCGCTCGACTGGACAGCCTCGCAGGTCGCCGACGCGTTCGACGGCCATGTCAAGCTGTCGATGGCGTGCCCGCAAGACCGTAACCTGCTGCGGGCCGCGGCGGCGATGCTGTCCGGTGTAGCCGCGCTGCTCACCGGACGGGAAGCCAGCCCGGATTTCGCAGCGCTTGAGCAGGCGCGTGCCGAATCCGCGGCGCATCTTCGCGACCTTTCAGGCCGTCCTGGCGAACCGGATGCACGGGTCGCGGCGGCGCACGCAGTGCACGCACAGGCGCTAGCGGTCACCGCCCGCGATGGCGCCGCCGACGCGCTCATCGCATCCCGCCGCGCCGCACCGGAGACGATCGCCGCCGCACGCCGCATGTGGTACGGGCAGGAACCTGCCGCGCCGGCCGCCGGCGCAGCTCAAGGTCCCGCAACGGTGAGCTCTGACGGAACGCGCGGCACGACGGCCAGTACTCTCCCCGTTATTCCGAACGGCCAGGGCCGTCTGTCCAGCCTCAGCTCCTCCCCGCGGGTGGCCGGCCTGGCGGGAGCGACGGCTGTGGTGGCCAGACACGCCACGATTCGTTCGGTATGGTTCCTCAACAGCCTGCGCGGTGCGCTAGCTCTCGCGGCGGCGGTCGCGGTCGCCGATGTTAGTTCCGTGCAGCATGGGTTCTGGGTGGTCCTCGGGACGCTATCAGTGCTGCGGACGAGCGCGGCGTCGACGGGAGGCACCGCGTGGCGAGCGCTACTGGGGACGGTCGTCGGGTTCGCCGTGGGCGCGGCGTTGCTGATCGGGATCGGGACCGCGCAGGCAGCACTGTGGGTGGCGCTGCCGCTGGCGGTGCTCGTCGCGGCGTACGCGCCCGGCACGACGCCCTTCCTCGTGGGGCAGGCTGCCTTCACCGTGACGATCGTGGTGCTGTTCAACCTGCTGGCGCCGGCCGGCTGGAAGGTCGGGCTGCTGCGGGTCGAGGACGTCGCGATCGGCTGCGCGGTCAGCTTGGTGGTCGGCGTGCTGTTCTGGCCACGCGGCGCGTCGTCCGTGGTCGCCGAGGACCTCGCTGACGCGTTCCGCAGTGGCGCCGAATATCTGCGGCAGGCGGTGGACTGGGCGCTGAGCGAGCTGATGATACCGCCCGCCGCCGCGGCGGCCGCCGTCGGCGCGGGCATCCGGCTCGAAGACGCGATGCGCGGTTACCTCGCCGAGCAGGGCAGCAAGCGGATGTCTAAAGAGGACCTCTGGACGCTGCTCAACGGGTCGCGGCGGCTGCGGCTGACCGCGAACACGCTCGCCGGGCTGCGCCAGCCCGAGACGGCGCCGGGCCTGCCTCCGGGAGCGGCGTGCCTGCCGCTAGCCGGGTCGGACGAGTATGCGGGTGCGCCGGCGTGTGTCACGCTCCGCTCGGAGACGGCGGCGCTGGCCGGGTTCTACGGAGAGGTGGCCGACGAGGTGGGGCGCACGGGGCGGGCGGCGCGCGCGAGTGAGCCGGCGCGAATCCCGGCGCCTCCGATCATGGCGGCGGTGGTGCCACGGGCGGGGGTAGCTCCCGCGGACGGCGCGGAAGCCCTGAGCAGGGCGGCCGCTGCTCACGGTGGGGGTGCGCCGCCAGGACCTGACGCGGGTTCCTCCGCAAGCGCTGCCGCGCCTGTGGATGGCGCGTTTTCCATGGGGGCTCCGCTCGCGCACGTGATGCCGCATCCGCACTTGCTGTGGGTGCAGGAGCATCTGCGCCACCTGAGCCAGAGCGCGCAGATGGTCAGCGACCCCGCGTTGCGGGTCGCGGAAATCCGCCGCCGCCCGTGGTGGCGGTAGTCAGCAACCGGTGCCCGAAAAGTAATCAATTCGGATATATCCTGACATAATGCTCTTCTAGTGTGGTGTCCAAAGGCGTGCGCCCGGACCGGCCAACACGAGAGGTGGCAGCGTGGAAGGCGACGACATCGAGAGCATCGTCAACGCCGCGACGCGCCTGGCGCTCGAGGGCATCGTGCGGACGTCCTACACCCAGGCCGAGCGTGAGCGGCTTGAGACCGCCGCGCGAACCGGTGAGTGGCACCCGTTGCCGCCGTCAGGCGTGTAACGCGGACACGCGTCAGGTCTGCCAGTAGACCGTGTAGTTCTCGTGCTGGGCGCGGGCTACCGGGACCATCGTGATCTGCTGGGCGTTGGCGGTCGCCGTGAAGGTCATGGGCTGGGCCGTCGTGCGCCTGACCGAGGTCGTGTCGAGCACGGGCAGCGGCTCGGTCGCCTCTTGGCCGGGATCGGCGTCGGCCGCCGCGTAATCGGCGCCGTAGAGGCCGCTGAGGACTACCGGGCCGTAGGTGACGGCCTGGACGGTGGGGTCATCCGGGGCCTGTGTGAACGCCAAGCGCATGGGCAGCGTGACCTCCAGGCGGTCGCCTGGGCGCCAGTGGCGGCTGACCGCCACCCAGCCGTCGGGGGTGCCTGGGGGGTTGTATGTGCCGGGGGCGGCTTGGGAGTTGTATGTGCCCGGGGCGGCTGGGACGCCGTTCAGTAGCACCGTGGGCTGGCCGGCCGTCCAGGACGGCACCCGGACACGCAGGATCATCGGGGCGGCGCCGCGCACGACGGTCAGCCTGATCACCGGGTCGTCGGGGAAACCCGTCGTCTGCCGCAGCGTGAGGCCCTGGTCGGCGCAGTGCACTTCGGACGGGATGAACAGGTTGACGTACACGCCGCGGGCGTCGCGCGTGTAGATGGTGTCGGCGAACTTCGCCGGCGTCTCAAGGCCGGTGGCGTTGTCGCAGGTGAAGTCGTCGTAGTCGGTCGAGTACACGTCCGGGTCGCCGCGCGGGAAATAGTTCAGCGGCTGCTGCTTGAAGGCGCCGGCCGACAGGCCCGTGTAGTAGCAGACGAAGCCGTGCGGGGAGTCGGGGTCCTGGGTGCCGAGCATCTGGTTGAACAGACCGCGCTCGTAGTAGTCAAGCAGGTCGGCCCGGGACAGGTCGTGGAAGTGCAGCAGCCGCGTCAGCTTGAGCATGTTGTAGGTGACGCAGCCCTCGCAGGTGTAGTTGGACAGGGCGCTTGCCACCACGTCGGGCGGCCCCCAGTGCTCGTGGTCGCCCTGGCCGCCGATCACGTACGAGTGGTGGCGCGTGGCGATCTGCCAGAAGTTCTCGGCGATCGCGCGGTACCTCGGCTCGCCGGTCTCCTCCCACATCCGGACGCAGGCGATGATCTTCGGCACGTTCACGTTGCACTGCTCGCCGTTGAGCAGGTCGTCGCCCGCCGCCAGCGGATCGAGGAACCGGGCGTGGTAGAACCGCTGCGCGGTCTGGAGGTAACGCTCGTCGCCGGTGATGCTGTACAGGTTCGCGAGCGCCTCGGGCAGCCCGCCGAACTCGTTCTCGAGCACTTGCTGCATGTGCGCGTAGCTCAGCCGGGACGTCCGCGCGTCCACCCAGTCCGCCAGCCGGGTCGCCACGTCGAGCGCCTGGCCGACCCCGGCCAGCTGATACTGGTCGATCATGCCCGCCATGTACTTGTGGATCATGTAGTACGGCGACCAGACGTGCTTGCCGGCCTCCAGCCAGTCGAAGTAGTACTCGGGGAACGCCGACAGGTACCCGGGTGCGTATCCGGCGAGCGGGGCGGCCGCCTGCAGCTGCGCGAGCTGGCCGACCAGGTACTCCCCCGCCGCCTTCGCCTGCGGGCTGCCGGTGCTCGCGTACGACAGCGCCAGCCCGGACAGCAGGTGGCCGGTCGTGTGCCCGCGGACCTCCATGTTCGGGGCTTCCCAGCCGCCGCACGGGACCGCGGCCGACGGCCGCCCGTAGTTCAGCCTGAAGGTGTGCAGCATCCGGTCTGGGTCGAGGAACAGCAGGTAGCTCAGGTTCCGCAGCTGGTTGGACAGGAACGGGCTCGGCTGCAGCCGCACCGCGGCCAGCGGATAGGCGGCGGTCCGGCCGGCCGTGCCATCTGGCGCGTAGCCGCTGTCCCCGAGCGGGTAGCCCGGCGCGTAGTCCGGACTATCCGGCCAGGTGGAGGCGAAGCCCTCGGGCACCGCGGGGCCGGCCGCGGCCCACCAGGAGGCTGGCCGGCGCAGGGCCAGCCAGGCCGATTCGGCCGCGAGTGCCGCGCCGCCGCCGAGCAGCGCGATGGCCTGGCGCCTGGTGAGACCCGACCCTCGCACGCCGTGATGGTACCTCCCGCGCCTGCGGAGGCAAATGCCCGGCGCGCGGGCATGATGGTGCCGATGTCGAGAATCACCGGGCGGCGTCGTACCAGTCGTGAAAGCCGCCCGGCGTGAAGTGCCGGGCAGACGACTGCGCGAGGAGCAGGACCATGAAGTACATGCTCATGATCTACGGCAACGCGGAGCTGTGGAGCTCGATCGACCCGGCGGGCTTGGCGACGGAAATCGCCGCGTTCGACGCGTTCAACAAGAAGTACTACGACGGCCGGGAACGTTCGGGATAACTGATCTTCTTTCACCATGGCAGCTCGCCGTACTGATCAGCCTCGGGCGCGCCCCAGCGGTGGCCCCAGAGCGTCCCGGTCGGGCCGTCGTCGGGCAGCGTCGCCAGGTGGACGCTGACAGCGGCGCCCTCGGCGGCCGTCCTGAACCCGCTGTGCCGGTTCAGGTCGGTCGCGCAGTAGCCGGGGTTCGCCGCGTTCACCTTGGCCGTGGTGTCTCGCAGTTCCTTGGCGTACATCGCGGTGACCATGTTCAGCGCGGCCTTCGACGCCGGGTAGGCGACCGAGGCCGGCAGCTGCCACACGGGGCTCGCCGCGTCGGTCATGAACGTCACAGAACCGAGCTCGGACGAGACGTTCACGACGCGGGGCGACGGGGCCTCGCGCAGCAGCGGCAGCATCGCGTTCGTCACGGTGATCACGCCGAACACGTTGGTCTCGAAGACCTCCCGCAGCGCGGCCAGCGGCGTCTCGCTCGGCGGGCCGGCCGATACCGCGATGCCCGCGTTGTTGACCAAGACGTCGAGCTGGCCGTAGGCCGCGGCGATCCACTCCGCGGCCTTGCCCGCCGACGCGGCGTCGGTCACGTCGAGGACGACATGGTGCGCGTCGATGCCCGCGGCCCGCAGCGCGGCCCGCGCCTCGCGGCCGCGGGCCTCGTCGCGCGTCCCGGCCAGCACCGTCATGCCGCGGGCGCCGAGCTGCCGCGCGGTCTCGAAGCCGATTCCCTTGTTGGCTCCCGTGATGAGAGCGATCAGGTCCGTCATGACGTTCATCGTCAGGCCCGGCTGTGGCGGAGCGGGAGAGCCCGCACGAGGCTGGGACTGGCGGTACCACCCACCGCGCGCGGCTAACCCGGCGCGCGGTGGCAAGCTGGACCCATGCTCAACCGGGCCGAGCTGGCGAAGTTCCTGCGCACGCGGCGGGAAAGGCTGCACCCGCGCGACGTGGGCCTGCCTGACGGCCAGCGCCGTCGCACGCCCGGGCTGCGCCGCCAGGAAGTCGCCCAGCTCGCCGGGCTCTCTGTCGACTACTACATCAGGCTCGAGCAGGCGCGCGGCCCGCGCCCGTCACGCCAGGTGCTGTCCGCGCTGGCGCGGGCGCTGCTGCTCACGACCGACGAGCGGGAGTACCTGTTCCGCGTCGCGGGCGAGGAGCCGTCACCGGCGCCGGGCCCGCGGCGCGACGTTCCGCCCGGCATCCGGTACCTGCTCGGCGCCCTCGTCGCGACCCCCGCCTACGTGGTGAGCGCCAACTACGACATCCTCGCCTGGAACCAGCTCGCCACGTACTTCGTCGGCGACCTTTCCGCGGTCGCACCCGACGACCGGAACATGATCCGCTGGATGTTCGGCAGGCCGGCGGACGATTCGCACTGGGATGACGAGCACACCGTGGCGTTCACCCGGTCGATGGTGGCGGACTTGCGCGCCGCTTACGCTCGGTACCCGGGTGAGGCGTCCATCGCGGCCCTCGTGGGCGAGTTGCTCGCGCTGTCGCCCCGGTTCGCGGCCATGTGGGCCGAGCACGAGGTGGCCGCGAAACACCCCATGGTCAAGCGCGTCGACCACCCGCTCGCGGGCCCGATCGAGTTCGAATGCCAGGTCATGCACATCCAGGACACCGATCAGCGGCTGATCGCCTACGTGGCGGCGCCGGGCTCGGCGACGGCGGCGGCGTTCCGGCTACTCGCAGTGCAGTCCCCCCATAAGTCACTTGAAAACGCCGTGGCATCCTTGGAAACGTGAGCATCACTAATCACTCTCCCCCTAAGGGTGCGTCGTATAAGCGCCAGCTGATTACTTTCTGTAGGATTCCTGGATCGCCCGCAATCCCAGGCGAGTCGCTAGTACTCTCAATTTCGGCATCTCGCCCGCCTTCCCCTCTTGACTGGATGAGTGTTCGGGGGTTCCGGGGGTAGTCGCACCCAGAACCAGCTTTACCGGGGCATGGCGGATCAGTGCTCTTTCATATTCACGAAGGGGACAAATGGCGCCGACGATAGGCATCACCACCTACCACACCAACGCCGACTGGCGTGGCTGGTCAGAGGAAGGTGCCCTGCTGCCGTGGACTTACGTGACCTCCATCAGGAACAACGGGGGCCGACCGGTCCTGCTCCCGCCCGGTGGCGACTCGGCCGAGGCCGAGGCGACGGTAGCGGTGCTCGACGGCGTAGTCATCGCGGGCGGCGGCGACATGGACCCGGCCATCTACGGGGCCGCGAGGCACCCAAGGACCGAAGTGAACGCGCCCGACCGCGATGCCTGGGAGCTCGCGGTGGCCGAAGCGGCGATCAAGATGAACGTGCCGCTGCTCGGCATCTGCCGCGGCATGCAGGTGCTGAACGTCGCCTGCGGCGGCACCCTGCACCAGCACATCCCCGACCTGGTCGGCCACGAGGCGCACAGCGGCCTGCCGGCTGGCTTCGGCACCCACAAGGTGCGCGTCACGAGCGGCTCCATGGTCACCTCGATCCTGCCCGGCGGGGAGTACTTCGAGGTGCCGACGCACCACCACCAGGCCGTGCACAAGATCGGAGACGGCCTGGCCGCGGTCGCCTGGGCGGACGACGGCATCATCGAGGCGATCGAGGCCACCACCCCGCACGACTTCATCGTGGGCGTGCAGTGGCACCCCGAGCAGGGCGATGACGCGCGGCTGTTCACCGCTCTGGTCACGGCGGCTGAAATTCATGCGTCCGAACGAGCCGTGGAGTCTCTGCCGCCGTCCTTGCTCGCCGGGGCCTGAGGCTCGCTGGGCCTGAGGCTCGCCGGGCCTGAGCTAGGCGCGGGCGGCTATCAGGGCCGTCAGCAACAGAGTCACCGCGGCGCCCAGCGCGTGCAGCAGGAGCAGACGCGGCGGAAACGACAGCGCGCTCGATGTCGACGCTGACGGGTGCGTGCTGTCGCCGTCGCCCTCGGGCTGGGCGGCGAAGCGCCTGGCGGCGCGCCCGTTGCTGGTGACCCAGGTGATGCCCGCGCAGATCGCGCCGAGCAGCACGCCCAAGCCGATGGCCAGGAACAACCGGTCGCGGCTCAGCACGTAGGCGAGCCAGAAGCCGAGCCCGATGATCGCGAGCGCCGGGTGCGCGAACTCGGCGAGCGCGCGCAGGCCCGGCAGCGGCTCGTTCTTGGCGCGGGTCAGCGAAGGCGGGTCGAAGCGGTCCTTGTCGCGGCGCGCCTTCGCCGTCGTGGTTCCAGGGGCCCCGCCGGTGCCAGGGGGCACGGTGCCAGGGGGCACGGTGCCAGGCGGCGCGGTGCCAGGAGGCGCCGCGGGCGCGCGGGCTACGGCAGCGGACGCCACCTCGGCGGCCACGGTCGCCGCGGTGACGCCGGACTCGGGAACCCCGGCGTCTGGCTGCCTCGGCGCGTGCACGCGCGTGCCCGTCGCGAGCAAGTACGCGCCCGCGGCGGCGGTGCACATCCACAACACGAGTGCGGCGATAGCCACGCGCTGTCTCCTCTCGTTCCGGGTCGAATCTACCCGTACCGCCGCTGAGCTGGAACGACGGCCCGCCCGCAGCGTCAGTGTCGCAGGTGAGGCGGCCTTTTCGCCTTATGCGCTGGCGCGGAATGGCGCAGACAATATGGGGTAAGGGCAGTTCCCGCTCGATTCGGCCTTAGCAACTGTGGCGATCCCGCGTTATCAATAGGATGCTGGTGGACAAGCGGGGATTGTCCTGTTTCGGGTGGCTGGCATTTGGGGGTGGGGATTGCCTGACCGGTTGCTTGTGGACTTGCGGGGGGACGGCCAAGCCGTTGTTCAGTCGTGGCCGGATGGCGGGCTGCCCGAAGAGGTGTCGCGGGCGGCGCTTTCGTGGCCGCTTGATGCCGACGCGCTCGAGGACCTGCGCTGGTATGTCGAGGATTACCTGCTCGCGCCGTTCGGGGTGTGGGAAGACAGGGGCCCGGCGGTGCGGGGCAAGCTTGCCGCGTGGGGGGACGAGGTCTTCGGATCGGTGTTCGGCGGCGGGGCGGCGCGGTATGAGTATGAGCGTGCCAGGGACCGCGGGCTTGAGCTGGTGTTCCGCTCGGCCGAGCCGGGCTTGCTCGCCTTTCCGTGGGAACTGATGCGCGACGGGGCGGGGCCGGTGGCGCTGGGCGCGGGCGGGATCTCCCGGAGCCTTCCTGTGGCCGGCAGCGCGGGGACGCTGGAAGTGCCCGGCGGCCGGCTGCGGGTGCTGATGGTGATCTCCCGCCCGGCGGGCGCCCGGGACGTGGGGTACCAGATGGTGGCCCGGCCGCTCCTTGAGCGGCTCGAGGCGGTCCGTGGCGACGTCGACCTGACCGTGCTGCGTCCCCCGGCCTTCGACGCCCTTCGTGACGTGGTGGCGCGGGCGGCGCAGGCGGGTGAGCCGTTCCACGTGGTGCACTTCGACGGACACGGGATCATGCCCGGGCGGCCGACGGGCGGCGCGGCGGCGGGGGGCCGTCCGACGATGATGGGGGGCACGGGCGAGGGGGTGCTCGCGTTCGAGCAGCCCGGCGGCGGCAGCGACCAGGTCGGGGCGTCGAAGGTCGCCGCCGTGCTGGCCGAGGGCCGGGTGCCGGTGGTGGTGCTGAACGCGTGCCAGTCAGGCGCGGTCGGCAAGGAACTGGAAGCCTCCGTCGCCACCGCGCTGCTCAAGGCCGGGTGCGCGGCCGTGGTGGCGATGGCCTACAGCGTGTACGCGGTCGCCGCGGCCGAGTTCATGGCCGCGTTCTACGAGTCGCTGTTCACCGGGGCGAGCGTGGGGCAGGCGGTGGGCGCCGGGCGGCGGCGGCTGTTCGAGCATGACGGCCGGCCAAGCCCGAAAGGGGACATGCCACTGGCCGACTGGCTGGTGCCGGTGCATTACCTGCGCAGGGAAGTGCGCTTCCCGCAGGCCCGGACCAGCCGCCCCGCCGCGGCGCCGTCGCTTGAGGAGGCGCTCGACCAGATCCGCGCCGCGCCGTCCGCCGCCGCGGCCACGCAAGACCCGCTGGCGGCGGTGGGCGCGTTCGTCGGCCGCGATGACCTGTTCTACGAGCTGGAGACGGCCGCCAGGCTGCAGCGTGTCGTGGTGCTTGCCGGGCCGGGCGGGACGGGGAAGACCGAGCTGGCCAAGGGGTTCGCCCGCTGGTGGCGGGACACCGGCGGGGTCGATGACCCGCGGCTCGTGCTGTGGCACTCCTTCGAGCCTGGGGTGGCCACGTTCGGCCTCGACGGGGTGATCACCGGGATCGGCCTGGCCGTGTTCGGCGCGGACTTCGCGCGGCTGGATCCCCCGCAGCGGCTGGACGCCGTCAAGCAGCTGCTGGCTCGGTACCGGGCGCTGCTTGTGTGGGACAACTTCGAGTCGGTCAGGGAGATGCCCGACCCGGCCGGCGCGACCGCGCCGCTTGACGAGGACGGCTGCGCCCAGCTCCGGGAGTTCCTTGACTGGGTGCGCGGTCAGTCGGCCAGCGCGGTGATCATCACCAGCCGGGCGCGCGAAGACTGGCTGGGCGAGGTCCGCCGGATCGGTGTTGGCGGACTGAACCGGGCCGAGGCCGCCCAGTACGCCGGGTACCTGCTCGCCCCCTACCCGGCCGCGCAGGAGCGCCGGGAGCGCCGCTCGTTCGGGGAACTGCTTGAATGGCTAGACGGCCACCCGCTGGCCATGCGGCTCACCCTGCCCCGCCTGCAGACCGCCGACCCGGCCGGGCTGCTGGCCGGACTGCGGGGCACCACCCCCCTGCCCGCCGAGGACGCCGGCCAGGGCAGGCTGTCCTCGCTTGGGTCGTGCATCACCTACTCCTTCGCCCACCTGACAGAACGCACCCGCCGCCTGCTCCCGGCCGTCAGCCTGTTCCACGGCATCGCCGACGGGAACCTCCTCATGCTCCTGTCCGCCTACGAGGGGATCCCCGGCCGGTTCGCCGGGATCAGCCAGGAGGAGTGGACGGCGGTGCTTGAGGACGCCGCCCGGGTCGGCCTGCTGACCGGCATCGGCGGCGGCCTCTACCGCATCCACCCGGCCCTGCCCGGCTACCTCGCCGCCGGCTGGCAGGCTGAGGACCCCGCCGGGTACACGCAGGAGCGGGAGGTGTGCGAGCAGGCCCTGGACACCGCCTGCGCCGCCTACAGCCAGTGGCTGACCGGGTTCCTCTCATCAGGCGACGCCGGCCTCGCCTACGCCGTCATCGGGCTGCAGCGGCGCACCCTGGGCGCGATGCTCGGCCATGCGCTGGACCGCCAGGCGTGGAGCGAAGCGGAGAGCATCCTGCGGGCACTCGATGAGTACTGGGACACCCGCGGCCTCGGGGGCGAAGCCGACGCCTGGGCCTACCGCATCCTCGACGCTATCGTGGGCCACGGCCAGGCTCCGGAGCTATCCTCACGCTCGCTGTGGCTGTACACCACCATCCGGCAGGCCAACCGGCAGAAGGACGCCGGGCACCCGGACGAGGCCGCGCGAACATACCGGCGGGCCCTCGCCTACCTGCAGGACCAGTCAGCGACCGAATGGACCCGGACCAGCGTCTCCGTCCTGTACCACCAGCTCGGCATGACCGCCCAGGACCGCGGGCTGCTCGACGAGGCCGAGGACTGGTACCGGCAGTCCATCGAGATCCGCGAAGAACTCGGATTGCAGGCCCTGCTCGCCACCGATTACCACCAGCTCGGCATGACCGCCTACCTTCGCGGGCGGCTTGACGAGGCAGACGACTGGTACCGCAAATCCCTCGCCATCGAAGAAGAACTCGGCAACCGCTCCGGCATGGCGACCACCTATCACCAGCTCGGCATGACCGCCAGGGACCGCAGGCGGCTGGACGAGGCCGAGGAGTGGTACCACAAAGCCCTCGCCATCAAGGAGGAACTCGGCGACCGCCCGAGCATGGCGCTCACCTACGGCGAGCTCGGCACCACCACCCAGGACCGCGGTCGGCTCGATGAGGCGGAGGACTGGTACCGCAAAGCCCTCACCGTCTTCGAAGAACTCGGCAACCGCCCGGGCATGGCGATCGCCTACCACCAGCTCGGCGTGACCGCCCAGGCCCGGGGGCGGCTGGATGAGGCGGACGACTGGTACCGCAAATCCCTCGGCATCGAGGAAGAACTCGGCAACCGCTCCGGCATGGCGAGCAGCTACCACCAGCTCGGCAACACCGCCTACCTTCGCGGGCGGTTTGACGAGGCCGAGGAGTGGTACCGCGGATCCCTGGCCATTACCGAGGAATTCGGCCACCGCCCCAACATGGCGCTCACCTACGCCCAGCTCGGACGGCTCTTCGAGGCCCGGTCCCAGCCACTCGTGGCACTGGAGTGGAACATCCGGTGCGTGGCTTTGTTCGATCAGGTCCCCAGCCCGCTGACAGGAACCGGGCCGGCGGCGCTCGCCAGGCTCACCGGGGAGCTCGGCCTGCCAGCCTTGCAATCGGCCTGGCAGCGCGTCACCGGCCAGCCCTTGCCGCAGGCGGTCCGCGACTACGTCACGGCCGCGGGCGCCGGACAGAAATAACCCGCACGAGGGCACGCGGTATGGCGCCGCGCGGCGCGCCGGGGAAAATCGTGATCTTGACACCGTTCCATCCGTGATGCGTCAATTTGTCTAGCTGGGGGGGTCGTCGCCTCTCCATTCACTCCAATATGCCGGGGAGGTCCCGTGGCGGCAGACGAGACCACAGCGCCCGTGATCACAGATGATCAGCAGCGCCTGCACGAGCTGGGATACGCACAGGAACTGCGCCGGCACATGTCCGGCTTCACCAACTTCGCGGTGTCCTTCACGATCATCTCGATCCTTTCCGGGTGCCTGACGCTGTACGGGACGGGCATGAACTCCGGCGGGCCGGTCATCATCGTCTGGGGCTGGCCGTTCGTCGGCGTGATGACGCTGTTCGTCGGGCTGTCCATGGCCGAGGTCTGCTCGAGCTATCCGACCGCCGGCGGGTTGTACTACTGGGCGGCGAAGCTGGCGCCTGAGAACCCGGCGGCGTGGTCGTGGTTCACCGGCTGGTTCAACTTCCTTGGCCAGGTCGCGGTCACCGCGGGCATCGACTTCGGCGCGGCGTTCTTCCTCAACGCGCTCCTCGACCTGCAGTGGGGATTCGACACGCGGCCGTGGCACACGATCGTGCTGTTCGCCGCGATCCTGGTGCTGCACGGCGTGCTGAACCAGTTCGGCGTCCGGCTGATCGCGATCCTGAACAACGTCAGCGTCTGGTGGCACATCACCGGCGTGCTGATCATCGTCGGCGTGCTGGCGTTCGTCCCGTCCCAGCACCAGTCGGCCTCCTGGGTGTTCGGGCACTTCGTGAACAACACCGGCTGGGGCAGCAAGTTCTACGTCCTGCTGCTCGGACTGCTGCTCGCCCAGTACACGTTCACCGGGTACGACGCGTCCGCGCACATGACCGAGGAAACCCGGAGCGCGGCACGGTCCGGGCCGCGCGGCATCGTCACCTCGATCGTGGTCTCGCTGTTCGCCGGCTGGCTGCTGCTGATCGGGATCACGTTCGCGATCACCAAGTACTCCGGCGAGGCCTCGTCCGCGGTGCCCGCCGCGCAGGTCTTCATCGACGCGCTCGGCGCCACCGGCGGCAAGCTGCTGCTGCTCGTCGCGATCGGCGCGCAGCTGTTCTGCGGCATGTCGTCGGTCACCGCGAACTCTCGGATGATCTACGCGTTCTCCCGTGACGGCGCGCTGCCAGGAAGCAAGCTCTGGCACCAGGTCAACCCGAAGACACGCACCCCGACTAACGCGATCTGGCTGGCCGCGGGCGGCGCGCTCATCCTCGGCCTGCCCTACCTGTGGAACAACACCGCCTACGTCGCGGTGACCTCTATCGCGGTCATCGGCCTGTACGTCGCTTACGTGCTGCCCACGTTCCTGCGGCTGCGGCAGGGAGCGAACTTCCAGCCGGGCCCGTGGCAGCTCGGCGGCTGGTCGCGGCCGATCGGGATCATCGCGGTCGTCTGGGTGGTGTTCATCTCCATCCTGTTCATGCTGCCTACCGCGTCGCCGATCACCCACACGAACTTCAACTACACCGTGGTGGCCGTGGTGGCCGTGCTCGGCTTCGCCGGGATCTACTGGCTGGTGTCCGCGCGCAAGTGGTTCACCGGGCCACGGGTCCAGGGCACCGCCGAGGAACTGGCCGCCATCGAATCCGAACTGGAGTCGCTCGCCTAGAAAGCGAACTACATCGTGAACGTCGAAGCGCTGCGCGAGGCAGTGCGCATGCACGAGATCGACACCGTCGTCGTCGCCCTCACGGACATGCAGGGACGGCTGCAAGGCAAGCGCTTCCACGCACGGTTCTTCCTCGACGAGGTACTGGCACACAACACCGAGGCGTGCGCCTACCTCCTCGCGGTCGACACCGAGATGAACACCGTGGACGGCTACACGATCACCTCATGGGAGGCCGGGTACGGCGACTTCATGCTCATCCCGGACCTGTCCACCCTGCGGGTGATCCCGTGGCAGCCGGGGACCGCGCTTGTGCTCGCCGACGTCGCCGCCCTGGACGGCACGCCGGTCAGGCCCTCGCCGCGGCAGGTGCTGCAGGCCCAGCTCGAGCGGGCGGGCGCGCTCGGCTGGACCTGCCTGGCCGGCACCGAGCTCGAGTTCATCGTCTACGAGGGCAGCTACGAGCAGGCCTGGGACCGCGGCTACCGGGACCTCACCCCGGCCAACAGGTACAACGCCGACTATTCGGTGCTCGGCACGGGGCGGATCGAGCCGCTGCTGCGGGACATCAGGAACTCCATGGCGGGCGCGGGGCTGACCGTCGAGTCCGCCAAGGGAGAGTGCAACCTCGGGCAGCACGAGATCGCGTTCCGCTACGCGGACGCGCTGACCACCGCGGACCACCACACGATCTACAAGACCGGCGCCAAGG
>Ga0335073_10002234_pt1 | contig 26419 bp, 28 predicted proteins | sample Lox_Sample_22_FD_207093 | JGI IMG/M metagenome (GOLD analysis project Ga0335073, IMG submission 207093) | Soil microbial communities from Loxahatchee National Wildlife Refuge, Florida, United States - Lox_Sample_2.2 | ecosystem: Environmental > Terrestrial > Soil > Wetlands | place: USA...
ACGGCAGGGGTGAACTTGAACTCCGGGCCGCCATTGAGGGCCACGAACTCCGTGCCCGAGAGCTTGAATGCTACCGTCATGACGGAGCCCTTGGGGCCGGGGCCCGCCTCGCCGTAGCGCATGACGGTCTCCACCTTTGAGCCCGGGAACAGCGACACGTAGAACTCGGCGGCCTCCTCGGCGTCGCCGTCGAACCAGAGGAACGGTTTGATCTTCTGCATGGCGTGAGCTCCTCGGAGCAGGTGCTGGGCCGTGTGCGCGCCTGGGTGGCGGCGCCGGGCGAAGGGTAGGGCTCGGCTTGCGGCTTGGGAAGCCCTATGTTAGAGCTGGCGCGTCCGGTAGGCCGTCTCGGCTCGACCGCTTGCCGGAGTTGAAAATACACACACTTCCGGATCGTTCCGGGGTTCCCTGAAGCGGTGGGGCCTTCCGAGGCCTCGCTTTCGCCGCAGGGCCCGGCGCGAGTGGATGGAAGTGGCGGGCAGTCACACACAAACACGGAAAGGCAGTGGCAAGCACATGAACGAGATGCAACAGGCGATGGCCGCGACGACGCCGTCGCAGATCACCATGAAGCAGCTGCTCGAGGCGGGCGTCCACTTCGGGCACCAAACGAAGCGCTGGAACCCCAAGATGAAGCCGTACATCTTCGGGGCGCGCAACGGCATCTACATCATCGACCTCCAGAAGACCGTGCAGCTCGCGCGGTCGGCGTTCCGCTTCGTCTCGGACGTCGTGGCGCACGGCGGCTCGGTGCTCTTCGTGGGCACCAAGAAGCAGGCGCAGGACGCGATCGCCGAGGAGGCGAAGCGCTCGGGCCAGTTCTGCGTGACCAACCGCTGGCTGGGCGGCACCCTCACGAACTTCAAGACCATCAAGGCCGGCATCGACCGCCTCAAGACCATCGAGAAGATGGCCGAGGACGGCACCTACGAGCGCCTCCCCAAGAAGGAGGTCGCCGCGCTCGAGCGGGAGCGGGAGAAGCTCGAGAAGAACCTGGGCGGCATCAAGGAGCTGCAGAAGCTGCCCGCCTGCGTCTTCATCGTCGACCCGAAGAAGGAGCACATCGCGGTTCACGAGGCGCGCCGCCTCGAGCTTCCGATCGTGGCGCTCGTCGACACCAACTGCGACCCCGAGGGCATCGAGTACATCATCCCGGGCAACGACGACGCCATCCGCTCGATTCGCCTCTTCGCTGGCAAAGTCGCCGACGCGTGCATCGAGGGCGCGGCGCGCCACCAGGCGATGCTGGCCGAGCGCGGCGGGGCAGCCTCCGAGGAAGAGGAAGGGCCCAAGGAGGGCCGGCGGAGCCGCCGCAACGACGATCGCGGATCGCGGGTCGAGGTGATCCGCAAGGCGCCTGGCCAGGACGAGGAAGCCGCGCCCGTCGAGGAAGGCGGCGAGGGGATCGAGGGGCCTCTGAGCGAGGCCGCCGTCGCCGAGAAGACCGAGTAAGGAGAGGCCATGGAAGTCAGCGCAAGCGCGGTGAAGGACCTGCGGGAGAAGACCGGCGCGGGGATGATGGACTGCAAGAAGGCGCTCGTCGAGGCGGGCGGGGACTTCGGGAAGGCCGAGGAGTGGCTGCGGCAGAAGGGGCTCTCGGCGGCCGCGAAGAAGGCCACGCGCGTCGCCAGCGAGGGCGCCATCGGCAGCTACGTCCACATGGGCGGCAAAATCGGCGTGCTCGTCGAGGTGAACTGCGAGACCGACTTCGTGGCGCGCAACGAGGTCTTCCAGCAGTTCGTCAAGGACGTGGCGATGCAGGTGGCCGCCACCGCGCCGCTCTACCTGCGCCGCGAGGACGTCCCCGCGGACGTGCTCGAGAAGGAGCGCGCCATCTACCGCGAGCAGCTTCGCGAGCAGGGCAAGCCCGAGAAGGTGTGGGACAAGATCATCGAGGGCAAGCTCGACAAGTTCTTCAAGGACACGTGCCTGGTGGATCAGGCATTCGTGAAGGACCCCGACAAGAGCATCAGCGAGCTGACCACCGAGATGGTCGCGAAGATCGGTGAGAACATCCAGATCCGCCGCTACGTGCGCTACCAGCTCGGCGAGGGGCAGGAAAAGAAGGCCTAGCCGGGAGCGAGCGGTTTGACACCCTCCGGCGGCACGCTCTAGCAACAGTGCCCGTAGCGCTCAGCCGTAGGACTCGTAGTTGATGCGGTTCTTCTCGATCCGCATGGCCGCGAGGTCGGCGATGACGGACTCGAGGAAGCGCGGTCTCGGCTCGGCCCCCTGCGCTCGGGCGGCCTTGCGCTCGAACGTCGTGATGCCGGGGCCGCATGCGTAGACGAGCGCGGTCCGGCGGTCCTCGATGAACTCCTCGAGGAGGGCGCGGTCGATGCGGCCGGCGCGGTAGGAGGATCCGTGCTTGCTGGCCTCCTGCTCCCGGCTGAGCGCGTGCACCACGCGCAGCTGCTGGGGGTGGGCGCGCTCGAGCGCCTCGAGCTGCGATCGAAAGATGATGTCGTTGTGGGTCTTGTTGCCGTAGAGCAGGGTGTGGCGCAGCTTGGGATGCTCGTGCAGCGCCGACTTGAGGATGCTGAAATTCGGCACGATGCCGCTGCCCGCGCACACGTGCACCAGGTGGTCGGTCTGCGCCTCGACGTCGTCCGGGAGGACGTAGGGGCCAGTGAAGCCGATGACCGTGAGGCGCTGCCCCGTCTGCAGCCCGTGCACGAGGACCGGGCTCAGGAGGGGCGGGTAGGGCGTGTGCCCCGCCTCGAACAGCTCCTCCTTCACGGTGACCGCCAGCTGCCGCTCGTGGGGCGCCGAGGACATGGAGTAAGCGCGCGTGGGTTCGCGGCGGCCCTTCACGTGCTCGAAGTAGGCGAGCTGGCCGGCGAGCTGGGGGAACTGGTGCGGATCGATCGTCAGGAAGTGGCCCGCCCGGTACGCCAGGGTGTCGTTGCCGGTGAAGAATACCAGCGTGACCGTGTCGTGGGTCTCGCGCACGATCTCTGCGATCATGACCTCGAGCGGCTTGATCTGCTGGCGAGCGTCCATGGTGAGCATCCTAGGGTGGGCCTGCCTCGAATGCCACGCAAACGAGCTTGACTCGCCGCCGCGGCTAGATTAGAAGCTCTCCAAACAAGCTGCGCGCATGCGAGCCATCGAGCAAATCGTCGAACGTTGCCGGGAAGCGGGGATGCGGATGACGCCCCAGCGCCTCGCCATCTTTCGCTACCTCGAGGGCAACAGCGGCCACCCGACGGCGGAGGACGTCTACCGTGCGGTGCGCCGCAAGTACCCCGGGCTGTCGCTCGCCACGGTCTACAACACGCTCGAGACCTTGAGCCGCCTGGGAGAGGTGGCGCGGCACGACCTGGGCGGCGGTGCCGAGCGCTGGGATCCCGAGGTCCGGCCGCACCACCACTTCACGTGCGAGGGGTGCGGCGGCGTCCGCGACGTCTTCGCCGAGCTGCGCCTGCCCGAGTTCGAGGGGCTCGGCGCCGCTACCGTCCACCGCGCCCAGCTGCAGCTCAGCGGGCTCTGCGAGGCCTGCCAGTCCACCGTGAAGCACCGGTCCGCGCGACGCGGGCCGCAGTAGTCCGTTCGAACCACGAAAGGAGAAGCGCCCATGCCGCAGCTGCAGAAGAGCCACAAGACGTTCGAGAACCTGAAGACCGCCTTCGCGGGCGAGTCCCAGGCCAACCGCCGCTACCTGTACTTCGCCAAGACCGCCGACGTGGAGGGGTATCCGGACCTCGCCGGCCTGTTCCGTGACACCGCCGAAGGCGAGACCGGCCATGCCCATGGCCACCTCGACTGGCTGAAGCAGATCGGCGATCCGGTGACCGGCGAGCCCATCGGCGACACGACCAAGAACCTCAAGTCGGCCGTCGCGGGCGAGACCTACGAGTACACGCAGATGTACCCGGGCTTCGCGAAGACCGCGCGCGAAGAGGGCCACACTGAGATCGCGGAGTGGTTCGAGACGCTCGCCAAGGCCGAGAAGAGCCACGCCGGCAGGTTCCAGAAGGGGCTGGACTCCCTCAAGTAGGGATCGCCGGGCGGCCAGGAGGCTCACCTCCTGGCTGCCCGTGTGCGGACCATCCAGATGAGCGAAGAGACGCGCGGCTACCGCATCGACGACCCGGAGTTCTGGTCGCCCACACACCTCGAGACGGAGCTCCGCCGCGTCTTCCAAATCTGCAACGGCTGCCGGCTCTGCTACAACCTCTGCCCCTCGTTCCCTGCGCTGCTGAACCGCGTCGACGAGCTGGATCCGCATCGGGCCGACGCAGAGGGCAAGCTCCTCGCCGAGGGCGCGCCCATCGCAGAGCACGAAGCGGCGAAGGCGCTCGAGGGCGTTCACGTCGCCACCGACAACCCGGTCGATCGACTGGGGAGGGTCGACCTGAACCGCGTCGTCGACCTCTGTTACAACTGCAAGCTCTGCTTCCCGATCTGTCCGTACGTGCCGCCGCACGAGTTCGCGGTGGACTTTCCGCGGCTCATGCTGCGCGCGAAGGCGGTGCGGGCCCGGGAGGATGGCGTGACCCTGCAGGACAAGTTCCTCGGTGCGACCGAGCTGGTGGGCTCGGTCATGACCAAGGTGCCCGGGCTCGCGAACTGGGCGAGCCACAACGGCTTCAACCGCATGCTCATGGAGCACTCCGTGGGCATCCACCGGGAGCGGAACTTGCCCCCATGGACCGACGAGACGTTCGAGGCCTGGTGGTCGGATCGCCGTGTCGGGAAGGGCGCCGAGGTGCCGGTGGCCGGCGGCGAGACGCCGCGCGCGGTGCTCTTCTACACGTGCTACGGCAACTACAACGACCCCGAGGTCGCCCAGGCCGCGGTGGAGGTGCTCGAGCGCAACGGCGTCACGGTCGCGGCGCCGCCGATGCGCTGTTGCGGCATGCCTGCGCTCGACGGCGGGGACGTCGAGCACTGCCTCGCGCAAGTGAAGGACAACGTGGCGCGCCTCTTGCCATGGGTCCGCGCTGGCTATGCCGTGATCTCGCCCGGGCCGACCTGTACGTTCATGCTGCGCCAGGAATACCCCCAGCTCCTGCCGGGCGACGAGGCGAAGGGCGTCGCCGCGGCGGTGCGCGACCTGGGAGAATTCCTCTTCGAGCTGAAGCGGGCAGGCAAGCTCGATCGGTCCCTCGCCCGCGAGAAGCCGCTCAAGGTGGCGTACCACTTCCCCTGCCACCTCAAGGTGCAGAAGATCGGGCCGAAGAGCCGGGACCTGCTGCGGCTGATCCCCAACGTCCAGGTGGAGACCGTCGACCGCTGCTGCGGCATGGACGGCACCTGGGGCATGAAGAAGGAGTACTACGAGCTCTCGCTGAAGGTGGCCGAGAAGGCGACGCAGCAGATCACCGGCCTGGCGCAGGCGGCGGGCCCGGACGGCGGACCCCCGCCCGAGCTCGTGGTCTCGAGCGACTGCCCGCTGGCCGCCCTGCAGCTCGAGAAGACCACCGGCCGCAAGGGCGTCCACCCGATCGTGCTCCTGAGGGACGCCTACCGGGCCGCGGACCGCGCCAGGGCCGATGAGCCCGCCCAGGTGGCGGCGGAGGAAGGGCGATGAAGAAGCTGACCCGGGCGGACATCTGGCCGAACGCGGTGTACGAGAAGGCCCGCGACGAGTTTCGCGCGCGTATAGTCGCCGAGAAGGCGCCCCGGCGGGTCCAGCTCGGCGACAGCGTGACCCTGGTCTTCGAGAACCGCGACACGGCCAAGTTCCAGATCCAGGAGATGATCCGCATCGAGGGAATCACCTCGCCCGAGGGCGTCCAGGCCGAGATCGACGTCTACAACGAGCTGGTGCCCGCCGAAGGCGAGCTCTCCGCCACCCTGATGATCGACGTGACCGAAGAGGAGAAGATCAAGGTGATGCTCAACCGCCTCGTGGGCATCGAGGACTCGCTCTGGCTCTGCTTCGGCGGCCGCGAGGTGAAGGCGCTCTTCGCGCAAGGGCAAACCGACGGCGCTCGCGTTTCCGCAGTGCAGTACGTCCACTTCGCGCTCGGGAGCGAGGAGCGGCGCGTCTTCGCGGGGGCTGCCGAGGCGACGCTCGAGCTGCGCCACCCCGCCTACCGCGCCACGGCCCGGCTCTCGGCCGAGTGCCTGGCCTCGCTGCGTCGCGATCTCGCGAGCTGATCGTCTTGGACGGCGTCCGCCCGCCGCTCTCGAGGAGCGCCGCCACCGCCGTGGTCCTGGCCGTGCTGGGCCTGGCGCTGTTCCCCTTGTCCCTGCTGGCCCTTGGTTTCGGCGTCGTCGGCCTCCTGGCGACGCGGTCAGGTGCGAGGCGGGGAAAAGGCCTCGCCATCGTCGCGCTGGTCCTGGCGCCGCTGACCGTGGTGACCACGGGCCTCGAGGGCGCGCAGCTGATGAAGACATTCGGCCGACCCGAGGTGGCGATGATGACGCTGGAACCGCGCGCGAACCTGCCGGTGCTCGTCCGCGCGGTCGAGGCGGAGCGACGCAAGGACGGGAAGCTGCCGGCCGCCCTGGCGCGAACGCCAGCGCAGGTGCCGTGCGGCGCCGAACCCGAGCCTTGGCCAGCGGACGCGGCTCCCGGGTGGAAGGCGCTGGGGTTCGCACCCGCCGAGCCCCTGCGCTTCGCCTACGAGTACGTACCCGATTCGGACGGCAAGTCCTTCACCGTTCGGGCCTACGGCGACCTGAACTGCGACGGCAAGAACTCGCTCTACGAGCTGCGTCCCGGGGATGTCGTGCCCCGCACCGAGAACGCGCTCGAGTAGCGCGCCGCCTCACACCTCCATCACTTCTTTTTCCTTGCGGGCGAGCATCTCGTCGACCCTGGCGATGCCCGCGTCCGTCTCCTTCTGGACGCGCTCCTGGCCACGCTTGTGGTCGTCGGCGGAGATCTTCTTCTCCTTCTCCATGGTCTTCAGCCGCTCGTTGGCGTCGCGGCGCAGGTTGCGGATGGCGACCTTGTGCTCCTCGCCCTTGGTCCTCACCTGCTTCGCGATCTCGCGGCGGCGCTCCTCGGTGAGCGCCGGGATGGGCAGGCGCACCACGGTGCCGTCGTTGGAGGGCGAGAGCCCGATGCCCGCCTCGTTGATGGCCTTCTCGATCGCCGGGATGGCGCTCTTGTCCCAGGGTGTGATGGCGATGAGGCGCGCGTCGGGGACGTTGAGCGTGCCGACGCCCGACAGCGGCGTGAGCGTGCCGTAGTAGTCGACCTTGATGCCTTCGAGCACGGCGAGGTTCGCCCGCCCCGTGCGCACCTTGGCCAGATCGCGCTGCAGATCCCCGAGCGTCCGCTCGATGTGAGCCTTCAGCTCCTTGACGACGTCTTCCATCGCTGCCTCCTAGACGTGGGCGTTGGGTGGCCGCGTGGACGCCCGTTCCGTTTTGTAGTTGCCGACGCGCGTGCCGATGTCCTCGCCCATCACCACCCGCTTGATGTTGCCGGGGACGTGCAGATCGAAAACCACGAGCGGCAGCGCATTGTCCATGCACATCGAGATCGCGGTCGAGTCCATGACCTTGAGGTTCTTCTTCAGCACGTCCAGGTAAGAGAGGGTTCTGAACTTCGTCGCGCTCGCGTCCTTGAGGGGATCGGCGCTGTAGATCCCGTCGACCTTGGTGGCCTTCAGGATGACCTCCGCGTGGATCTCCATGGCGCGCAGCGAAGCGGCGGTGTCGGTCGTGAAGTAAGGGTTGCCCGTACCGGCCACGAATAGGACGACGCGACCCTTCTCGAGGTGACGCACCGCCCGCCGGCGGATGTAGGGCTCGGCGAGCTGCGACATCTCGATCGCGGTCTGCACGCGCGTCGGCACGTTCTGCTTCTCGAGGGCGTCCTGGAGCGCCAGACCGTTGATCACCGTGGCGAGCATGCCCATGTAGTCGGCGCCGGCGCGGTCCATGCCGCTCGCGCTCGCCGCCACGCCGCGAAAGATGTTGCCGCCTCCGATGACGGCGGCGACCTGCACGCCGAGGCCGTGGATCTCGGCGACTTCCCGCGCGACCTGCTGGAGCACTGGCGGATGGATGCCGTACTTGCCCTCGCCCATCAGCGCCTCGCCCGAGAGCTTGAGGAGGATCCGCGAGAAGCGGGGCGCGGCGGCGGGGGCGGCCATGGCGTGGCTCGATCTACGACGGCCCCCGGGGCGGGTCAAGCCGCGCCCGGCTTCCGGTCGAGGTGGCGCATGGCCAGCTTGGGCGGGGCGGGCTGTGCAGACGGGCAAGGATCTCGACGAGCTCTTCCGGGCGACCCTCGAACGGCTGGTCGAGCGCTCGCGGCGGCCGCGGGCGACCTACCGCCTCCAGCTCGGTCGCGAGCTGCGGTTCCGCGACGTGGCAGCCGTCTGCGGCTACCTCGCGGCCCTTGGCGTCTCGGATCTCTACCTCTCGCCGTTCTTCGCGGCGCTGCCTGGGAGCACGCACGGGTACGACGTCGTCGACCACCAGCGGCTGAACCCTGAGCTCGGCGACGCCGAGGATCTCGAAGCGCTCGAGCAGGCGGCCGCCCGCCACGGCCTGGGATTGGTCCTGGACGTGGTGCCGAACCACATGGGGATCGGCTCCGGCAACCGGCTCTGGATGGACGTACTCGAGAACGGCCCCAGCTCACCGGCGGCACGTTTCTTCGACATCGACTGGCACCCAGTGAAGGAAGAGCTGCAAGCGAAGGTCCTGCTCCCGATCCTGGGCGATCAATACGGGCGCGTCCTCGAGCGCGGCGAACTCGAGCTCGGCTTCGTCGCGGGCGGCTTCGAGGTGCGGTACTACGAGCACCGCTTCCCGGTGGATCCGCGCACCTACCCGCGGATCCTCTCGCACCGGCTCTCCGAGCTGGCCGACCGCCTCGGCGCCGAGGACGAACGGTTCCAGGACTACCAGAGCCTCGTGACCGCGTTCGCGGCCCTGCCCGAACGGAAGGAGATCGAGCCGCTGCGCGCCGCCGAGCGACAGCGGGAGAAGGAGGTGCAGAAGCGGCGGCTCTCGCGCCTCTGCGAGCGCGCCCCGGAGGTCGTGGGCTTCGTACAGGAGAACGTGCGCCTCTTCAACGGCGCGGCCGGTGATCCCGCGAGCTTCGACCTGCTCGACGCGCTGCTCGAGGCGCAGACCTATCGCCTGGCCCACTGGCGCGTGGCGGGCGAGGAGATCAACTACCGGCGTTTCTTCGACCTCGACCACCTGGCTGCGATCCGGGTGGAAGACCCGGTGGTGTTCGAGGAGGTGCACCGCCTCGTCTTCGAGCGGGTGGGCCGCGGCCGCGTCACTGGCCTCCGCATCGACCACCCGGACGGCCTCTACGATCCCACCGACTATTTCAGGCGCTTGCAGACGAGGTACGGCGTGCTGGTCGCCCGGGAGCTCTTCGACGGCGGCGGCTACGCCGGTAGCTGGGAAGAGCTCGAGCCGGCCCTGGCGGCGCGGCTGTCACGGGAAGCGGAGGTCGCCGAGAAGCCCTTCCGCCCGCTGTACGTCGTCGCCGAGAAGGTCCTCGGCTTTCGCGAGCGCTTGCCGCCGAGCTGGGCGATCCACGGCACGACGGGGTACGACTTCCTCGACGTCACCAGCGGCCTCTTCGTGAGGACCGAGAGCGAGGGCGCGTTCGATCGTCTCTACGAGCGAGCGGTCGGCCGGTCGATGGACTTCCGGGAGCTGGCCTACGCGGCGAAGCAGCTCGTCCTGGGCTCGACCATGTCGAGCGAGATCCACGTCCTGGCCCGAGCGCTCAACCGCATCTCCGAGCTGAACCGGCGCACGCGCGACTTCACGCTGGGCAGCCTGACGCGCGCGCTGGTCGAGTTCTGCGCCTGCTTTCCCGTCTACCGCACGTACCTCCGGGAGGGCGCGCAGCCGATCGACGAGCGCGACCGGCGCTACATCCAGGGGGCGCTCGAGCAGGCGAAGCGGCGCAGCCCCACGCTGAATGCGTCGGTGTACGACTTCCTGGGCGACGTGCTCCTCCGCCGCGGCGTCGATCTCGCGCCCACCGAGCTGCGCGCCCAGACGAGCTTCGCGCTGCGCCTGCAGCAGCTGACGGCGCCGGTCATGGCCCGGGGCGTGGAGGACACCGTATTCTACACGTACAACAGGTTGATCTCGCTCAACGAGGTGGGCACGTCGCCCGACCGGTTCGGCACGCCGGTCTCGGCGTTCCATGCCCAGAACCACAACCGGTGGGAAGCGCACCCCGCGTCGTTCCTCGCCACCGCCACCCACGACACGAAGCGCGGCGAGGACGTGCGGGCCCGGCTCCACGCGCTGTCCGAGCTGCCGGCCGAGTGGGACGCCCGCCTCTCCGAGTGGCGCGAGCTCAATCGAGCGCACCGGGTGGGCGTCGATTCGGAGCGCCTCGTCCCCGATGCCAACGCCGAGCTCTTCCTGTACCAGACGCTCCTGGGCGTGTGGCCCTTCGGCGAGCTGTCGGAGCGGCGCTGGCGCGAGCTGCTGGATCGCCTCGAGGCCTACCAGCTCAAGGCTGCGAGGGAGGCGAAGGTTCACACGAGCTGGATCAACCCCGACCGCCAGTATGAGGACGCGCTCGCATCCTTCCTGCGGCACATCCTGCCGGAGCTGCCGCCGCCCAGGGGCGCGACGCCCTTCCTGGCTTCGTTCCTCCCTTTTCAGCGCTGGATCGCCAGGTGCGGCGTGCTGACCAGCCTCTCGCAGCTCCTGCTGAAGGGGGCCTCTCCCGGCGTCCCAGACTTTTACCCGGGCTGCGAGCTGTGGGACTTGAGCTTGGTCGATCCCGACAACCGCCGGCCGGTGGACTTCAAGCTGCGAGCCCGGTTGCTGCGCGAGATCCGATCCGCGGGCGCCGACCGGCTCGGCCGGCGCGCCACGCTGGCGCCTGCGCTGCTGTCCGCCGCCGACGACGCCAGGGTCAAGCTCTACGTCACCTATCTCCTGTTGCAGGCCCGCCAGGCCGAGGGCTCGCCCCTGCAGGCCGGCGACTACGTGCCGCTTGCCACCGGGGGCGCGCAGGCGGACCGCGTGGTTGCCTTCTTGCGTCGCCACCAGCGCCGAGCTGCCCTGGCGGTCGCCCCCCGGCTCTGGGCCGGGCTCCTGGGCGCGGAAGGCCAGCCGCTGGACCCCGCGGCGACCTGGGGCGACTGCTGGATCGAGCTCCCGGACGACCTCGCCGCTTCCCGGCCCGTGGACCTTTTCACGGCGCGCTCCGCCACGCCGGACCATTTCGGGGGCCGGCCGGTCCTGTCCCTCGCGGACGTGCTGGCACGCTTTCCGATCGCGCTCCTCCAGTGGGAGTGATCAGCGCTTGCGGCCGCTGTGCGCGTCGCCGGCGAGCAGGGAGCGCAGCCCCTCGCGCGTGCGCAGCACCCGCAACACTCCCGTCGCGGCGAGGGAGAACAGGCGGTAGAGAGGGCCGCGCACCCCGGGGATCGACGGGGCATCGACGGCCACGTCCAGCAGGGGCACGTCCACCGTCACCGCCACGCCGTCCGGCTGGTCTCGCGCAGCCGGCGCGATCTCGTGGAGCAGGGCACGCATCCGGTCGTTCTCGGCGAGCACGTCGCAGCGAAAGCGATCGACGCCGCGCTCGCGGGCCGCCGCCACGAGCCTGAGGAAGAGCAGGCGGCCCAGCCCCTGTCCCTGCGCGTCGTCGGTCACCACGATGGCGGCGTCCGCCACGTCGGGCTCGTCGTGCAGCCTCACGAAGCGGGCCACGCCCAGCCCCCTGCGCTCGCGGCCGAGGCCGGTCAGGGCACCGAGAGCGAAATGGTCGCGGCCGTCGAGCTCCGTCAGGTACCGCAGCTCGCCCTGGGAGAGGGACGACTTGGCGGACAGGAACCGTGCGTAGCGAGATGCGGGGGAAAGGCGCTTCAGCGCCTCGACGAAGAGCGGCTTGTCCTCGGGCTTGATCATCCGCAGGCGGACGTCGCGCCCATCAGCCAGCCGCGCGTGCTCGCGGTAGCGCTCGTCGAAGTGGTAGCGGCCCATGGGTGTGCGCCAGCCGGGCATCCTGGCATCCCCGGGGGCGTGGCGGCAACGCTCCCTGCGCCTTGCCACCCGGCGCCGGATCGACTAGCCATCGCCGCTTCCCCGGAGGGTTCGCATGCCGCAGACTCCGCACGTCGAGCGCCACTTCAAGGGCAGCGCGGTCGTCCGCGACGTCGTGATCGGCATGTCGGACGGTCTCACCGTGCCGTTCGCGCTGGCGGCCGGGCTCTCGGGCGCGGTCGCCTCGAGCGGCGTCGTCCTCACCGCCGGCTTCGCGGAGATCGCGGCGGGTTCGATTGCGATGGGGCTGGGCGGCTATCTCGCCGCGCGCACCGATGCCGACCACTACGAGCGCGAGCGGCAGCGCGAGATCCAGGAGACGCACGAGAAGCCGGGCGTGGAGAGCGAGGAGGTGCGGGAGGTCTTCCGCGGTTACGGGCTCACCGAGGAGGAGATCGCGCCCGTCGCGGACGCGATCCAGCGACACCCCGACCACTGGGTCGACTTCATGATGCGCTTCGAGCTGGGGCTCGAGAAGCCGACCCCGCAGCGCGCTCGTCATCGCGGGTGCCTACATCGCCGGCGGACTCATCCCTCTCCTCCCGTACACCGCCTTCGGCAACGCTCGTTCGGCGCTGGCGCTGTCGGTGGCCGTCACGCTCGGCGCCCTGCTCGTCTTCGGCTTCGTCAAGGGGCGGCTCACGGGCGCGCGCCCGGCCCGCGTGGCCCTGCAGACGGCCGCTACCGGCTCGCTCGCTGCCGCCGCCGCGTTCGCCATCGCGCGGCTCGTGGCCGCCTAGCTCTCGGCGACCGCCAGCAGGCCGAGCCCGTCCAGGGTGGGCTCCACGCTCACCCGCGCGAAGCCGGCGGCGGCGACGGTCTCGTGCAGTCGCTCGGCCGTGAACTGGCCGATGCGGCCGCTGACGACCCGCCAGCAGGCCATGGAGGCGGCGAAGCGCGCCCCGTGCCGGAGGGAGCGGAGCACGGGGAGCAGGCGGGGCCCCGCGGCCGGTTCGAGCAGCACGAGGCGGCCGCCCGGGCGCAGCACGCGACGGATCTCCGTGAGCGCACGTTGCTGATCGCTCACGAGGTAGAGGAAGCTGTGGCCCGTGACGCCGTCGCAGCAGGCCGCGGCCAGGGGAAGCCGGGTCACGTCGCCGCGCAGGAGCGGGAGGCGTTCCGGTGCGACGCCCTCGGCGCGTCGGCGGGCCGCCGCGCGCGCGAGCATCTGCCGCGAGACGTCCAGCCCCACGAAGCGGTCGTCGGGCGCGCCGACCAGCATGGCGAGCGCGCTCACCCCCGGGCCGCAGCCGGCGTCGAGCACGAGGCGCGGCCGGCCCTCGCGTGGAGGCAGGCGATCGAGCATGCGGCGGGCGTGCTCGCGCCAGGCCCGCTGGAAGACCAGGATCTCGTAGGGGCGCGCCAGGAGCTCGAAGATCCAGCCTCCCGGCGGCCGGCTCATCCCGCGAGCTCGTACAGGAGCCCCCAGCGGACGCCGCGGTCGCTGACCGTGACCTCGGGGAAGCGCAGGCGGTAGAGGACGGCCTCGACGAGGAGGACGCCCACCGGGATCACGTCGGCCCGCAGCGGCTGCAGCCCCGGCAGGGCGCGCCGTTCGGCGAGAGGCAAGGCCCAGAGGCGGTTCGCCCAGGCCGAGACCTGGTGCAGGGACAGCCTGGCGCCGTGCACGCGGGCCGCGTCGTAGGCCGGCAGGCCGAGGACGAGCGTCGCGAGCGTGGTCAGCGTCCCCGCGACGCCCACGAGCTCGGCGCCGCGTGGCGGCTCGGGAACGCTCGACAGCGCGGCGTCGATGGCCGCCCGCACGGCGAGCCGCTCCTCGTGGCTGGGCGGGTCCTGCCGCACGAGCCGCTCGAAGAGGCGGACCGAGCCCACGTCGAGCGAGGTCCGGAACTCCGGGGCGCCGCGGCCGTAGGTGATCTCGGTGGAGCCGCCGCCCACGTCGAGGACCGCCAGGGGCTCGTCCGCGCGGCCGAAGTCGCGGCGGGCGGCGAGGAAGGAGAGCTGCGCTTCGCGCTCGCCGCCGATGATCTGCGGCTCGAGGCCGAGCGCGCGCACCTGCTCCAGGAAGGAAGCGCCGTTGGCCGCGTCGCGCGCGGCGCTCGTCGCCACGCAGGCGATCCGTTCCGCCCCGAGCCTGCGCGCGTCGGCCGCGTAGTCGCGCAGGACCTCGAGCGTTCGCGCGATGCCGTCGTCGGAGAGCCTGCCGCTCGCGTCGACGCCTCGGCCCAGGCGCGTGATCTCGGCGCGCTCGAGGGCGGGAGCGAGGCCGTCCGCCTGGCGCTCCGCGACGGTCAGCAGGACCGAGTTCGTGCCGACGTCGATCGCCGCGACGCGCACTTCAACGCCGGAAAGCGGGGCCCCACGCGGGCGTCGAGTAGCCGCCGTCGTGCGTGAGCTGGTGCTGCGAGTTGCCGTCGGGCGTCGTCACCCACAGCTCGTGCTTTCCCGTGCGCGTGGAGACGAACACCAGCAGGCGGCCGTTCGGCGACCACGACGGGTCGGAGTTGAGGCCCTGGTCCTGCGTGAGGCGGGTGACCTGGCCGGTCTGCACGTTCACCACGAACAGGTCGAAGACCGCCCGCTCGTCGCGGGCGGTGAACGCGATGAGATCGCCGCGCGGCGACCAGCGGGGCGTCTGGTTGTAGTTCCCCTGGTAAGTGAGCCGCTTCACGTTGCCGCCGTTCGCATCCATGACGAAGATCTGCGGGGAGCCCTCGCGCTGACTCACGAAGGCGATCTGCTTGCCGTCCGGCGACCAGCAGGGGCTCGCGTCGATGCCGAAGCTGTTGGTGAGCCGCGTGGCCGCGCCGCCGGCGGCGTCCATGACGTAGATCTGATCGTTGCCCTCGGCGCTCATCGCCCAGGCGATGCGGCGGCCGTCGGGCGAGAGGACGCCCCCGGTGTTCAGGTCGCCGTGGCCGGCCAGCAGCCTGGTCTGCAGCGACGGCAGGAAGACCTCCCACAGATCCGGGTGGTCCAGCTTGTAGCTCGTGTAGACGATGGCGCGGCCGTCGGGCGCCCACGAGGGCAGGAGGTTGAGCTGCCCTCCATGGGTGACTTGCCGCTCGTTGTGGCCGTCCCAGTCCGCGACGAACAGCTGCTTGCTGGACCGCCCCATGTCCTTCACGAACGCCACCTGCGACTCGAACGGCCCGGTCTCGTTGGTGAAGAACTGGAGCAGGTCGTCGGCGAAGCGGTGCGCGATCAGCCGGGCGCGGGCCGGGGGGCTCTTGTAGATCTTGTGCAGCTGCTCCTGGCGCGCCAGCACGTCGAAGAGCTTGAACTCGGCGACGACCTCGCCCCCCGCGAACGTCACCAGCCCTTTCACCAGGCCCTCGGCGCCCACGTCGGTCCAGCGCTGGAAGTGGATGCCCTCCACCGTCATCGGCTCGTTCGGGTCCGCGAGGTAGCCCTTGGGGTTGAGGACGTTCGGGTCGAAGAGGCCGCTGATCGCCAGATCGTTCGTGAGCGTCTGGTAGATCTCGGCCGCCGCGCCGCCCGCGCCGGGAAAGGGCGCCACGGCCAGCGGGTAGGGTTGGAAGTTGGCGCCGCCGATGATCAGCTTGGGCGGATCGGCGAAGGCGGGGGCGGAGACGAGGAGGGCGAGGACCAGAAAGGGCTTTCGCATCGGCCCAGTCCTTTACATCTCCGCGCTGCGAAACTCCAGCACGACTCCCTGGCGCGCCTGGTCGGCGAGCGTGGCGGGGGGCGGCGGCAGCGCGCGGCAGCGCTTCACGGCGGTCTCGATGGCGTGATCGAACGTGGCGTTGCCGCTCGTCTGCTGCGTGTGGATCTCGAGGATGCTGCCGTCCGAGCCGATGGTGATCTGCACGTCGGCCACGAGCTTCTTGCGCTCCGATTCGGGGATGGTGTTCGGCACCACGTAGAAGCGCTTGATGCGGTCGACCACCCGCGCCCAGTAGAGGTCGCCCTCGGTGACGTCGTCGGTGCCGTTCTCGAAGCCGTCGGGCTGGCCGGTCTGGTCGACCTGCTGCTGCAGCTTCGCGAGCGCGTTGCGCAGCTTGTCCTCGGAGCTCTTCGACTTCGCGTCGGTGAGCTTCACGTGGTGGGTGGAGGCGATCGGCACGACCTTCGAGGAGACTGGCACGGGCGCGGCCGCCTGCGAGGCCGGCTCTTGCGGCCGCCGCGGCAGGAGCTTCTTGTCGCGCGGGGTCCCGATGCGGGCGAGCTTCACGTGGATGGTCTGCTGCTCCAGGATCGGCGGCGGCCGGTAGAGCGAGGTCGAGAGTATCGCGGCCACCAGGCCGACGTGGAGCACCACGGAGACCGCGATGGCCGCCGTGGTGGACAGCGCCTGGGGTCGCGGCGCTTCGAGGTCCCCGAAGGTCGCGGCGGCGGCGCTCATCGCTTCTTCTTGGCGTCGCTGCCGAGCTGGTCGGCGCCGTTGCCCGCCTCGGTGATCATGCCGAGGTTGTCGATGCCCGCCCGCTGGATGGCGGCCATCACCGAGACGACGTAGCCGTAGGGCAGCTCGCGGTCCGCCTTGAGGTAGAGCTCCTTGTCCTCCTGGAGCTTCGCGTTGCTCTTGAGCTTGTCCTCGAGCTGGTCCGCCGGGATCTCCACGTCGTCGAGGAAGATGCGCTTGTCGGCTTGCACCGAGAGCACGAGCTTGGCCTCGCGCGACTGCATCTCGGCCGCCTTCGTCTGCGGCAGCGCGATCTTGACCCCCTGCTGGATGAGAGGCGTCGCGACCATGAAGATGATGAGCAGCACGAGCATCACGTCGACGAGCGGCGTGACGTTGATGTCGGTCAGCGACGTGCGGCCGGAGCCGCCCGAGAATGCCATGGCCGCCTACTTGAAGAAGTGGCGCTTCACGATGTTGAGGAAGTCCGAGCTGAAGTTCTGCATCTCGCTGTCGATCACCTTGATCTTCGACAGGAAGTAGTTGTACGCGACCACCGCCGGGATGGCGGCGAAGAGGCCCACCGCGGTGGCGATGAGCGCGTGGCTGATGGGCTGCGCCACCGTCGCCAGGTTGGCGTTGCCCTGCGAGTAGATGTCGCTGAAGGCGTTCATGATGCCCCAGACGGTGCCGAAGAGCCCCACGAAGGGCGCTGCCGAGGCGGTGGTGCCCAGAAACGGCACCGTCGATTCGAGGTGCGTCAGCTCCGCGACCTGCGCGCGGTGCAGGGCGCGCTCCACGTTCTCGATGCCGCCGAGCCGCTCGGCCATGGCCGCCTCGCTGCCCTGCGGCTGGCTGGTGAGCTTGCTCAGCTCGATGTAGCCCGCCCGGAAGACCTGCGAGACTGGGCTCTGCGAGGTCTTGCCGGCGCCCTCGAAGATCGCGTCGAGCCGGCGCGACTGCCAGAACGTCTCGAGGAACTTCACCGACTCGCGCTGCGCGGTGCGCAGGTGCATGGACTTCCGCACGATGATGGCCCAGGAGGCCACCGAGGCGCCCAGGAGCAGGCCGAGCACGCAGAGCTCGACGACGCCCGCGTGCTGGACCACCTCGAGGTAGTTGAGGCCTTCGGCGGGGATCGGAGCGAGAAGGTTGAGGCTCATGGCGTCGGCGTAGCTCCGCGAGGTCGGGCCCTGAATAACACGCCGCGGCCCGCCGATCCAACCGAGATCGCGCTGCCTGGATTCCCGGCGCCTCTTTGCTCTCTTGCTGCGTCCCATCTAGGATTGCGGCTCCTTGGATCCTCGTCGGCGCGCCATCGCCATCTTCGACTCCGGGGTCGGCGGGCTCACCGTGCTCGCCGCGCTCCGCCGCCGCCTGCCCGCGGAGGACCTGGTCTACCTGGGCGACACCGCGCGCGTACCTTACGGCACCCGATCGCCGGAGGTGGTGGGGCGCTACGCCCGCAACAACGCCCGCTTCCTCGCGTCGTTCGAGCCCAAGCTCCTGGTGGTCGCCTGCAACACCGTGTCGGCGGTGGCGCTGCCGGAGCTCGAGCGCAGCTCGCGCTTCCCCGTGCTGGGCGTGGTGGAGCCGGGCGCCCGCGCGGCCGCGGCGTCGGGGGCGCGCCACGTCGGCGTCATCGGCACCGCCGGCACCGTGCGCAGCGGCGCCTACCAGCGGGCGCTCGCGCGCCTCGCCCCCGGCGTGCGCGTCTCGGCGGTCGCCTGCCCGCTCTTCGTGCCGCTCGCGGAGGAAGGCTGGACCAGCGGCGACCTGCCCGCCGCGGTGGCGCGCCGCTACCTCGAGGGGCTGTCGCGGGAAGGCATCGACGCGCTGGTGCTCGGCTGCACGCATTACCCCCTGCTGCGCGAGGCTATCGCCGCGGCGGTCGGGCCGAACGTGGCGCTCATCGACTCCGCCGAGGCCACGGCCGAAGCGGCGGCGGCGCTGCTCGCGCAAGAGGGCCTCGCGCGGGAAACGGGCCGCGCCGCGACGGAGCGGCTCTTCGTCACCGACCTGGGCGAGAGCTTCGGCGCGCTCGCCGAGCGCTTCCTCGGCCGGCCGGTCGCCGCGCCGGAGGTCGTCGACATCTCCTAGGGCGAGACGTGCGTCTCGCCGAGGGGCCCCTGGTCCACGATGCGGCAGCGCGAGGCCTGCGTGCCCAGGAGCGGCGCCCGCGCGACGCCCTCGATGTCCGGCGGCATCCAGTCGAGCGTCACGCCCGCGGGCGCCGTGACGCGCGCGTCGATCACGATCGGCGGCACCGGCCGCGGCCGGCCGTCCAGGACGAAGTCGCCGCGCAGCGTGACCACCACGGAGTCTCCCGCGGGGCGCGCCTCCACGGAGCTGTAGTCGGCCGTGACCGACGCCTCGGGGCGCACGCCCTCGAGCGCGAGCCCGCTCGGCAGCGCCAGCGTGATCATCGCCGCGAGGAAGTGCGTGCGCAGCGGCGGCACCAGCGTCGGCGCCGGCACCTCCACGCGGAAGCGCGCCAGCTGCCCCGCGCGCACCGGGTCCTCGGCGGGCGCGAAGGTGTACGTCTCCTGCGACTTCATCCGGCCGAGGGGCGTGTCGCAGGCCAGCGTGAAGGTGCGCGTGGTGGGCGGCGGCGCGGCCAGCAGTGCCCCGAGCAGGCAGGCGAGCATGGGCTAGAGGGCCGCCGTGGGCTGCACGGCGCGCTCCGCGATCGAGCGCTTCAAGGTGGGCGACACGGAGTCGGGGCCCAGCCACACCCGCCAGATCTCCTGCGCGGTCTCCGGGTCGCGGAGGGTCTGCACCCGGCCGCCGATGTCGATCGACAGCGCGCCCTGGTGCGACCGGAGGACCGCCGTCTGTCCGTCCCGGGCGTCCGAGGGGATGGCCGCGACCAGCACCGCCACCTTGGGCGGCGGCAGGATCTTCGACAGGCTGTCGTGGAACGCGTCGGCGAGCTGCTTCCGGGACACGTCGCGCACCATGTGCATGAGAACCAGCTTGTCGCCCGGGCTATTCGCGAGCGCGTCGAAGAAGCCCTGGTCGCCCGCCAGCTTCTCGGCGAGCGCGGGGCCGATGAGGCCGGGGTACGCCGAGTGGGCGTAGCTGCGCTCGACCGCCTCCGCCTCCCCGGGGGGCATGCAGAAGGCCACCGCGTACACCTTGAAGATGAAGATCTTGCGGACGCCCGCGCCGAGGCACTCGAAGCTCTCGCCGCCGGAGGTGACCGGCGAGGCGAAGCGCACGCCGGTGGAGGGCTCGACGATCTCGGCGGCCCGGGCCGCGGGCCAGGCGGCCAGCAGGGCCGCGGACAGCAGGAGGCGGCGCAGCGCGTTCATGTCCCGAACGGTGTGGCCGCGCGCCGCCCGCGGCAAGGGCGCCGCTCAGCTCTTGGTCTGGGCGGCGAGCAGCCGATCGACGGTCGTGGGGTCGAAGCCCATCATGAGCTGCCCGCCGATGTCGAGCACGGGCACGCCGCCGAGCCTCAGCCCGGCGCGCTTCGCCTTGCGCTCCAGCTCCCGCTCCGCCGCGGGGTCCTTCTCGATGTCCTTGTCCACGAAGGGCACGTGTCGCTCGCGGAAGTGCTCGCGCGCGGCGCGGCAGGCGCCGCACCAGGAGGTCCCGTAGATGATCGCCAGCGGCCGCGCGCCGCCGTCGCTGCCCGCCGACGCGTCGTCTTCCTCCCCGAGCGCGGGCAGGTTGGAGTCGTCCTGGGCCTCGAAGGTGTAGCGGCTGACGATCGAGGTGGGCCAGCCGTCGTCCGGCGGCGCCTTCGAGAGATCGGCGAGGTAGAGGTAGCGGTCGGACTCGAGCGCGGCAGGCGAGCGCGACAGGTCGCGCACCAGCACCTGCCGCCGCGCCGCCGCCGGGATCTTGGCCAGACTGTCGGCGTCCTTCACCTTTCCGTCCGGGCCGTACCAGGTGAAGATGTAGCGGCCGCCGTCGGGGACGACGCGCACCACGGGCAGCACGTCGGCGGGGCCGGCGTCGGCGGCGGCGGTCGCCGCGGCGCCGCGGTGGCAAGCGGCGACGATCGGACAGAGGAGCCAGAGGGCGCGGCGCACGATCGATCTCTGTAACGCCGGCGCGGCCCCGGTTCAACTCACCCGGATGACCTGCAAGGCCTCGCGGACCAGCAGCGCGAGGTCGGTACCGCCGATGCGCTCGCGCGCCCGGGCCGCCGCGGTCTCCTCCTGGGCGGGGCGGTAGCCCAGGGCCAGCAGCGCGGCCACCAGCTCGTCCGAGGGCGGCGCCGGCGCCGCGGGGCCGGGGCGGGGGCCCGCCGGGAAGTCGGCCGCGGCGGCGGCGATCTCCAGCGCGTGGTCCTTCAGGTGGAAGAGCAGCGTCTCGGCGGTCTTCTTGCCGATGCCCTTCACGCGCGTGAGCCGCGCCAGGTCGCCCTGGCGAACCGCCGCCGCCAGCTCGCCGGCCGCGAGCGAGCTCATGAGCAGCAGCGCCATGGCCGGGCCCACCTTCGGCACCCCCACGAGCAGCCGGAACAGCGCGCGCTCGCGCTCCGAGGCGAAGCCGAACAGCTCGACGGCGTCTTCCTTGACGGCCGTGTGGACCCACAGGGCCACCTGGCCCCCCGCGGGCCCCAGGCCTTCCAGGGTCGGCGCCGGCAGCCGCAGCTCGTAGCCCACGCCGCCCGCGACGACGGTGGCGCCCGCGGCGTCGCTCGCGAGGAGCTTGCCTTCGAGGTAGCCGATGAACACCGCTCAGCGCCTCCGCCAGGCCGCGCGCAACAGGAGGTTCTGCGGCGTGGGCGGCGCGGGCGGCGCGCCCGCCAGCGCGCGCAGCCAGGGGCCCACGGTGGCGTGGCCGTGGCGCGCCAGGTGGCACAGCGCCACGGCGAGGGCGTCGGTGGCGTCGGCGCGCAGCGGCGTCTCGAGGCGCAACAGCCGCCGCACCGCCCGCGCGACCGCCTCCTTGCTGCTCGCGCCACCGTGCGTGAGCGAGCGCTTCACCGTGGCGGGCGGGTACTCGTAGATGGGCACCTCGGCCTGCGCCGCCGCCAGCAGCGCGACGCCCCGCGCGTGGCCCAGCACCAGCGCGCTGCGCGCGCCCTTGGCGCTGAAGACGCCCTCGACCGCCGCCGCCGCCGGCCGGTGCTCGGCGAGCAGCGCGGCGAGCGCGCGGTGCAGCCCGAGCAGCCGCCCGGCGAGGTCCCCGGAGCCCAGCACCCAGGCGCCGGCCGCCAGCGTGCGGAAGCGGCCGTCGGCCTCCATCTGCACGACGCCGTAGCCGGCCACGCGCGAGCCGGGGTCGAGCCCGAGGGCGATCACGCCCGCACGCTACCATGCCGCTCGGACAGCGCCGCGCGCGCACGCCCGCCGCGGGCGCGGCGGGGCCTCCCAGGCTCAGGACGCGGCGATCCGATCGATGATCTCGTCCGGCACCTCGAAGTTCCCGAAGACGTTCTGCACGTCCTCGTTGTCCTCGAGCAGGTCGACCATCTTCAAGATCTTCTGCGCGGCGTCCAGCTCGGCCACCTTCACGGCCTCCTTGGGCACGTAGCTGATCTTCATCTCCCCGAGCTTCAGCCCCTTCTTCTCCAGCGCCTGCACGACCTTGTGCAGGTCGTTCGGCTCGGTGCGCACCTCGAAGCCGTCGGGGTGCGCGATCACGTCCAGCGCGCCCGCGTCGAGGGCCACCTCCATCACCTGGTCCTCGGTGGGCCCGGGCTTCACGTCGATGAGGCCGCGGCGCTCGAACATCCAGCCCACCGAGCCCGACTCGCCCATGTTGCCGCCGCCGCGCGTGAACAGGTGGCGCACCTCGCCGGCCGTGCGGTTCTTGTTGTCGGTGAGGCACTGCACGATGAGCGCGACGCCGCCGGGCCCGTAGCCCTCGTACACCGCCTCCTCGTAGTTGACGCCCTCGAGCTCGCCGGTGCCCTTCTTGATCGCGCGCGTGATGTTGTCCGCGGGCATGTTCGACTCGCGGGCCGCCGCGATGGCCGAGCGCAGGCGCGCGTTGCCCTCCGGGTCGCCGCCGCCGAGCCGCGCGGCCACGGTGATCTCCTTGATGAGCTTGGTGAAGAGCTTGCCCTTGGCGGCGCCGGCCGCCTCCTTCTTGTGCTTGATCTTCGTCCATCGGTTGTGGCCGGACATGGGGTCGATCCTCTCGTGCCGCGCGAAGCGCGTCGCATAGCACGGGGGCCGCGGGCGGTTCAAGGCGGGGGGCGAGGCGGCCCCGCAGGCCGCAATGCCAGGGGTTTTGCGGTGTTGTGCGGCCCCGCCGGCGTCCAGTTGACGGATGCACATCCCCACGCACTCCGCGTTACCCTCACCGCGCGTGGAAAGCATGGAGGTCGCGGCGATGGGGCTCGGACGGCGGACGAAGCGGGGACAGGCGATCGTGCTGCTGGCGGTGACGGCGGCCATCGTCGCCTTCACGGTGCTCACCACCCTCTCGATCGGCTCGGCGGTGGAGAACCGCATCCGGCTGCAGCAGACGGCGGACGCCGCGGCCTACTCGATGGCGGTGCAGGAGGCGCGGACGTTCAACTACTTCGCCTTCTCGAACCGCGCCATCGTCGCGCACTACGTGGCCATCATGAGCATCTACGGCTACATGAGCTACCTCGCGCTCTACGAGGGCTACCTGAACCAGCTGTGCCTCAACTGGGGCTGCTTCTCGGCGCAGTGCTTCACCAACCAGATGCAGGCGGCGGGCGTGAGCAGCTCCGCCATCAGCCAGGCCCAGAACAACGTGAGCAACACGAGCAGCCAGGCGCAGTCGGCGGGCTCGGCGCTCTCCACCGACAAGTCCGCCCTCGTCTCGGCGCAGAGCCAGCTGGCTGCCGATCAAAAGCAGCAGTCCGCGGACTGCGGCGCGGATCCCAACGGCGCGGCCTGCGCCGCCGACAACACGACCGTCTCGAACGATCAGAACACCGTCAACACCGATCAGAACAACGTCAACAACGATCAGAGCACCCTCAACAACCTGCAGAACAACGTGAACGGCAGCTCGGCCTCGTCCTCGAGCGGGAATCCCGCCGTCTACGCGAGCCTCATCGACAACGTGCCCACCGAGCTGCTGCTCGAGTGCATCGGCTGGTGCGTGGCCGCGGCGGCGAGCTTCGGGGCGCTCGCGCAGCAGTGCGAGGCCTGCACCCAGTGCGACGCGCAGGAGATCCCCTACATCGAGGACACCATCTGCCAGAACATCGACAGCGCGGTGAGCGACGTGGACGGCAAGCTGGGCAAGACGGGCGGCAGCGCCATCGCCGACCTCAAGGACTTCGCGAAGTACCACTACACCGCGGCCAAGGGCTACTCGGACATCCAGGGCGCGCTGAGCATGTCGCTCGCGAGCTCCATGCTCAACATGACGCAGGACATCGCGCACGCCGCCGACCCGGCCATGTCGGTGCCCAACCAGTACGTGCTCTCCACCGTGAACGTGAAGTCGTACTGCGCCGCGAACACCGCCTGCCCCTCGGCGCTCGGCGGCTCCGGCAGCAACGAGCTCGACGCGCAGTGGAAGGCCGCGAACGCCACCCGGCACGGCAACTTCCTCGCCGCCTCGGCGGGCAGCTCCGACTGGCTGCTCGCGCGCAACGAGCTCGCCATCTCGCCCATGCTGGGGGCCATCAACCTGGCCATGGGCGGCGGCGCGGGCGGCGCCGCGTCCAACGCGGCGGACCTGCGCTTCAACGAGGTCAGCGGCAACGGCATGTCGGAGCTCATCACGCAGACCTCGGGCAACGTGCACAACGACGTGCACGACAACTCGGCCGGCAGCTACTCCGCCGCGGGCGAGGATCACGGCCGCGTGATCTCCGAGGACCTCGCCTGCATCGAGCAGGGCTCGGTCACCGCGGCCGTCGCCACCCCCGCCTTCGACGTGCAGGTGTGGGCGTACTCCGAGCCGAGCCAGACGCCGTCCGGGAACGACCAGTGCAGCGGCGGCGCGGGCACGAGCCAGCTGCGCTGGGAGGACGGGAGCACCTCGACGAACCAGGGCGGCCAGAACCAGATCGACCTCACGCTCGGCGACCAGTGCTCGAACGGCGTGGGCGGCATCGGCATCCCCACCGCCAACTTCAACATCCTCGACTCGAGCACCGACCCGCTGCAGGGGCAGCCGAAGACCTGGGCGGTGGTCTCCCGCACCTTCAGCAACAGCCCCGGCAGCAGCGACTACCAGGGCCCCTTCAGCATGAAGACCGACATGACGCTGTGGGGCTCGAACGCGGACACGTACAACAACTCCATCACGAGCGGGGTGCCCTGGAACGCGATGATCGCGTACGCCCAGGGCCTCGCGTACTACCACCGCCCCGGCGACTGGCAGGAGCCGCCCAACTTCTACAACCCCTTCTGGCGCGCGAAGCTCCACCCGGTCATGTCGAAGGGCGACCTGGCCGAGCTCATGGGCTTCGGCACCACCAGCGTGAGCAGCACGTCCGGCCTCACCGCCGGCGCGGGCGCGGCGGCCTTGCTCGGGCTGCCCATGACGGAGTGAGCCATGCGGACCCGACGCAACCACGGACAGTCGATGACCGAGCTGGCGATCAGCATGATGTTCCTGATCCCGGTGATGCTCTACTCGCTCTTCGCGACGGACTTCTTCGTGACGCGCCTCAAGGCGCAGCAGATGACGGCGGCGGCGCTGTGGGACTACACCGGCCGCCTCACCCACGACTACGACACGCTCTCCAACAACTCGGGCAACTCGGTGCTCACCAGCAAGGCGTCGGCCTCGCAGAGCGCGGTGCAGACGCTCTACCAGCAGAGCTTCGACGCGTGGAACGGCGCGACGAACTCCGGGGGCGCCGCGAGCCCGCTCACCGGCCCCGCCGCGAAGGGCACGCTCAAGTCGCTCACCTGCGGCCCGAGCTCCGCCTCGGTCGCGAACGCCTCCACGCCCGCGGGGCTGCCCTTCGGGAGCGTGCTCGGCCCCTTCCAGACCAACGGGCTGGTGCAGTGCAACGCCCAGGTGGAGCTCTCGAACTCCTTGTGGGGCAAGGGGAAGCCCTCGTTCCTCGACAGCCAGGCCGGCGCGCCGCTCTACGACTCCAGCCTGACCACCCTCGAGCTCTGCGGCGTGGGCACGGCCAGCAGCGGGACCTGCGGGTCGAAGAGCAACCTCGTCACCTACGTCGACGACTGGGCGCTGTCGCAGGACGGCAGCGACGCGACCTCGGCGTACGCCGATCAGTCGTCGCCCACCAACAACCCGCACTTCTACAACGTCGCCAACGCGGTGTACCTCGAGAGCTACGGCGGCGGCCTGCTCGGCAGCATCGCCTCCGCCGGGCCCGCGGCGGAGCTGGTGGCGGTGAGCGGCATGATGGCCAAGGACGGGCTCACCCAGCAGTACGAGCTGCCCATCGCGGTGCTGCCCGACACGCAGTACGCCAACTTCTTCGTCTCGTACCACGGCGAGAAGAGCGGCGAGGGGCCGAGCGACTCGGACGACTCGAACCTCACCGGCACCGAGGGCGGCACCCAGACCTTCGACACCTGGCCATACGCCAACGCGAAGTCCGACCCCATCTCCGCGAACGCCTACAAGACCGGCTTCGGCGCGCGCGGGACGGCGACGTACATGGGGTTGACCGCGGCGCAGCAGCCCTGAGCGTCCCCCCGGGCGGGCGGCAGGCGCCGGAGGCTCCCGCGGGCGGGGCCGCGCTAGCCGCGGCGCTTGCGGGGGCGGCCCGGCCGTTGCCGCGTGGCGGCGCGCGCGGCCACCGCCGCCGCCAGCTTCTTCACGCTCGGCTTCCTGCGCGCGCCCTTCGTGAGCCCGAAGTCCTTCAGCACCGGGTGCGTGCGGCCGTAGCGCGCCCGCAGCGCCTCTGCGAACGCCGCGAGCCAGCGGCCGTTCGCGGCCAGGTTCCCGCGGATGGTCATCAAGTAGGCGCCGGCCTGCGCGCGGGCCTGCGCGAGCACCGCGTCGCGCTGCTGGTAGGGCGCGAGCATCCGCTCGAACAGCGGGCGCAGCTCGGCCCAGGTCTGGGCCCCGCCGAGGATCGTGAAGGGGTCGGCGTCGGCCAGGTGAACCTGCGCGGCGGCCAGGAGCTGCTCGAGGCGCGCCCGCTGGCGGGCCGCGGTCTTCGCGACGGCGTCCGATCCGGACATGCGGCCATCGTGGCAGCGTTCCACGCCGCCGTCCACCGGTGGACATCGGCCACGCCGGCCGCCGCGGGCG
>Ga0335073_10002235_pt1 | contig 26405 bp, 26 predicted proteins | sample Lox_Sample_22_FD_207093 | JGI IMG/M metagenome (GOLD analysis project Ga0335073, IMG submission 207093) | Soil microbial communities from Loxahatchee National Wildlife Refuge, Florida, United States - Lox_Sample_2.2 | ecosystem: Environmental > Terrestrial > Soil > Wetlands | place: USA...
CGGCCATGGTCACTGCAGTGAAGCGGCCCGCAGGGGAAACCCGGGGAAAAGTGGCTGCAGGACCTCACGCCGGACAACGCCACCGCGCCAGCCCCCGACCCTACATGGGGTGACGGCCTGAAGGCTCGTCAACGCCGCGTTGATCCTTCGGGGGTCTGCGGTCAGGAGGGTTGCCGAGGTGGAGGTCGGCGGCGCAGTCGAGGGCGTCGTCGGGGTTCTGTCCTCGTAGCGTTCGTTGCCGTAGGTGGCAAGGCTTCGGGCCGGTAGGTGGCTGCAGGCATGGCTGTGGTCTGTCGTCGGGTGCTCGGCGGGCATAGCCTTCCATGCCATGGGCCTGCTCGATTCCTGGACTCCCGGCAGCCATACGGCCGACGGGATCACGCATCCGACGTACCGCAAGGGCAGTGGGCCGGGCGTGATCGTGATCCACGAGATCCCCGGTATCACGCCTGCGGTCATCGCGTTCGCCGAGGAGGTGGTGGCGCGAGGGTTCACCGTTGTGCTGCCGTCGCTTTTCGGCCGCGAAGAGGCTCTCGCGACCATGCGCGAGTCGTTGCGCAGCATTGCCCACGTCTGTGTCAGCAGGGAGTTCAGCCTGTTCGCGCTCGGGCGGACCAGTCCGGTGGCGACATGGCTGAGGTCCCTGGCCCGCGAGCTGCACGCCGAGCTTGGCGGGCCCGGCGTGGGGGCCGTCGGCATGTGCCTGACCGGAGGATTCGCACTTGCGATGCTCGCTGACGCGCCCGTCGCCGCACCTGTACTGGCCCAGCCGGCATCGCCGGCGCCCGTGGGTAAGGCCCGTAAGGCCGACCTCGGACTCAGCCCCGGCGACCTGGCGTCGGTGAAGGCCAAGGTCGCCGCCGGATGCCAGGTGCTCGGCCTGCGCTACGACCGTGATCCCGCGGTCGGCACCCGCTTCGACACCCTTCGCCGCCAACTGGGCGACAACTTCATCGCCGTGGAGTTCCCCGGCCGCAAGCACGCCACGCTGACCGAGCACCGCCAGCAGGACGGCGTCGATCGGGTGCTGACGTTCTTCGAGGAGAAGCTCAAGGTGGCATCCGATCAGCAGCCTGACGAGGCGTCCCGCTCGTCACCGTGAGGGCTGGTGCGGCGCCGCGTTGGTCCTCCGGTGGGTTTATGCGGCCTTCAGCGGGTGCCGTCGTAGGCGCTGCACCAGGTCTAGCGCAGGGCCCATGATTCCCTGGTCGGCCGCGCGCCAAGGTTTAAAGTGATCGTGGTGTAATGCACCAGCCGATCCGGCGAGTTGGCAGGCGGGAAGCGAACAGGGGTGCCAGCGAACGATGAGCGATACAAGCCGGCCAGAGCCGGGTGAGACGGCGTCGGGCGACAGCCGGATCGGCGTGTTTCTTCTCGATGATCACGAGGTGGTCCGGCGGGGAGTTCGGGAGCTTCTGGAGGCCGAGCCGGACATCACGGTGGTCGGCGAGGCGGGGACCGCGGCGTCGGCGCTGGCCCGGATCCCGGTGCTGCGGCCGGACGTGGCGGTGCTGGACGTGCGGCTGCCCGACGGCGACGGGATAACCGTATGCCGGGAGATCCGCTCGCAGATGCCGGAGGTGGCCTGCCTGATGCTGACCTCTTTCGGCGATGATGAGGCGCTGTTCGACGCGATCATGGCCGGGGCGGCGGGGTACGTGCTGAAGCAGATCCGCGGGACCGACCTGGTCGGCGCGGTCCGCACGGTCGCCTCCGGCCAGTCGATGCTCGACGCGGAGGCGGCCAGCCGGGTGATGCGCCGGATGCGGGACCAGGCCGCTCACGCCGACCCGCTGGCCGGGCTGACCGGGCAGGAGCGGCGGATCCTGGAGCTGATCGGGGAGGGGCTGACCAACCGGCAGATCGGCGAGCGTATGTACCTGGCCGAGAAGACGGTCAAGAACTATGTGTCCGCGCTGTTCGCCAAGCTGGGCATGACACGCCGTACCCAGGCCGCCGCGTACGCGGCCCGCGTCTTCCCGGATCAAGATTCTCCAGATCGGCAGCGCCCGGCCGGCTGAGACTCTCGGAGTCATCTCGCGCCGGGATTGCGCCTTTGCCGCGTGCAGCGTCAGCGGACTACCAGCACGGGCCGGTCGGCCAGGTGGATTACCTTGTACGCCGTGCTGCCGAGGACCAGCCCGGCCAGGTCGCCTCGTCCTCGCGAGCCCATGATGATGACGCCGACGTCGAGGGCCTTGGCATCTTCGACAATCTCCCGGGCGGCGTAGCCATAGACCGTGCTCTTGACCACCCCGTGCGCCGTGATTCCGGCCGTGGTCAGTTCCTCCACGATGGCGTCGACCTCAGCGCGCGCGTCGTCGTCAGGCTCACCCGGCGACAGTCCGGCTCGCGTGACGATCTCACGTTCCCTCAAGTGCAGGACCCACACCTCGCCCTTGGACAGCGACGCCAATTCCCGGGCGGCGCCGAGCACGCGCTCGGTCGCCTTTGAGTGATCCACGGCGACCAGCAGTTTCTCGTACATAGGGACCATCCCTGGCTTGGGCTAAGCGCCTGGATTTCCTGGCTAAGCCGGATGATGACGCATATATGCGACACCGGCTAGGGCCAACCCTCATGCGGGCAGGCCCTAGCCGAACGGTCCGGGATCGGTCCTCGTCAGCCCTCATTGTGTCCGCGAATCACGACCACGGGGCAGTGCGAGTGGTGGATGCAGTCCTGGCGCGACTCTGACACTGACGGACCCGTGATATTGACGTGCCCCTCGCCGTGACGGCGAGGGGCGCTGCGGCCGGCCTGGCAGATCGGGCTGTCATGACCCGAGCCGCGCTGAGCTGTTCTCAGATTGTCGAAATCGCGACCGGGACGGCAGGTCCAGTTGTCCCGTTACCGATACCCGTCGGTCATCTCCTGATAGGACCTTCGGCCGCCGGGCCAGTCGTCCTTTATCCCACTGTTCACAGCGCGTTTCCCGGCTTGGGGCTCCGACCTGCTGGACCCGTACGGATGCAGGCGTACGATCAAGTGGCCAACGGAAGGGCAAGCCTGGGAGCCGCGTGGAACCGACTCAGGGCAGGCCGATGCTGCCGCACCTGCGCCTTGATGACCTGCTGGCTGAGCTCCAGGTCAGGCTGACGGCCGCGGTCGAGACTCGCGACCGCGTGCATGCGCTGCTGGAAGCCGTCGTTGCGGTAGGCAGCAACCTCGAACTGGAGGTCGTGCTCCGGCAGATCGTCGAAGCCGCGGTCACTCTCGTCAATGCCCGGTACGGCGCGCTAGGGGTGATCGGAGAGGGCAGTCGGCTGGCCGAGTTCGTTCCGGTGGGCTTGACCGAGGAGCAGATCGCGAAGATCCACCACTGGCCAGAAGGCCGTGGCCTGCTCGGCGAGTTGGTTACCGACCCGCGGGTGCTGCGTCTGCGCGACATGTCCGCCCACTCGCGATCGACCGGGTTCCCCGAGGGGCACCCACCCATGAAGACTTTCCTCGGCGCGCCGGTGCGAATCCGCGACGAGGTCTTCGGCAACCTGTACCTCACCGAGAAGGAAGACGGTCAGGAGTTCGACGACGAAGATGAGGCGGTTCTGATCGCACTGGGGGCTGCCGCGGGCGTCGCGATCGGGAACGCCCGGCTGTATGCGGAAGCGCGCCGGCAGCAGCAGTGGCTTCGCGCCAGTGCCGCGGTCACGCAGCAACTGCTGTCGGAGGCCGACACCGGTGACGTACTCGCCCTGGTCACCAGCCAGGCGCTGGAGATAGCCGGCGCTGACCTGGTTGTCCTGGCCCTGCCCGCGGGCAACGGCTCGCAGCTGGTGATTGAGTACGCCGCCGGCGAGGGGGCGGAGGAGGCTATCGGCCTGGTGCTGCCGGTGGCCGGATCGGTGTCAGGGCTAGTGCTGGACAGCGGCAAGCCGCTGAACTTGGAAAACTTCAGCGGGGACGAGCGGGTGGCTCCCGCTGCCCGTGAACACTTGCACCTAGGGCCCGCCGTAGTGCTCCCGCTGGGCGGCCCTGGCAACGTCCGCGGCATCCTGACCGCCGGCCGCCGCCCTGGCTCGATGCCGATGGCTCCGCCCGCGGTAGAGATGCTGATCAGCTTCGCCGCGCAGGCGGGTGTCGGCCTGGAACTCGCCGGGCATCGCCGGGACGCGGAGCGCGTCGCGGTGTTCGAGGACCGGGACAGGATTGCCCGGGACCTGCACGACCTGGTCATCCAGCGGCTGTATGCCACTGGCATGTCCCTGGACGGCGTGTTCGCGCGGCTGGGCGAGTCGGACAACGGCAGGCGCGTCGGCAGCGCCGTAGAAGCCCTCGACGAGACCATTCGGGAGATCCGGTCCGTCATCTTCTCGCTGCACTCACGTCCCGCAGCGGAGCCGCCCCGCCTGCGTGCCAAGATCCTGGAAGTGATGGACGAGGCGGGCGGCGCGCTTGGCTTCGCCCCCGCGCTGCGGATGTCTGGTCGCCTGGATGACGACGTACCGAATGAGGCGGGGGAGCACCTGCTTGGTGTGTTGCGCGAGGCACTGTCCAACGCGGCCCGGCACGCTCGGGCCAGCAGGGTTGAGGTGACGGTCGAGGTCGGCCCCGAGCTCATCTTGCTTGTCCGCGATAACGGCACGGGTATAAAGGAGACCGGGCGCAAGAGCGGGCTGGCTAACCTAGCCGAGCGGGCGAACCTGCTCGGCGGGACCATGCGTACCAGGCCCGCTGACAGCGGCGGAGCCGAACTCGAATGGCGCGTGCCGTTGCAGCAGCTTCCGCCCGCAAGTACGGCAGGGGCCGCAGAGAACGCACAAGCCTAGTCGGCCGGGTATTAGCGGCCAGGTGCTGCCGTTCGGGCGGGCTGTGCGTCGAGATAAAGGCCACCACTGATCAGGGGTCGCATGTCGGGACCGAGCTGGTAGAGCAGCGGGATTCCGTTCGGGATGTTGAGCGCGGTGATCTCCTCGTCATCGATCTCGTCGAGGTGCTTGACCAACGCCCGCAGCGTGTTGCCGTGCGAGACGACCAGGACGCATGCGCCGGTGCGCAGGTCCGGGACGATCGAGTCATACCAAAACGGCAGCAGCCGGGCGGTGACGTCGCGCAGGGACTCGGCGCGCGGCCGGAGTTCGGCCGGCAGCCCGGCGTAGCGGGGATCGGCGGACTGGGAGTACTCGGTGCCGGCGTCGATGGGGGGTGGTGCCACGGCATAGTAGCGGCGCCAGAACAGGAACTGCTCCTCGCCGTACTTCTCGAGCACACGAGCCTTGTCTTTGCCCTGCAGCGCTCCGTAATGGCGTCCGTTGAGCCGCCAGGAGCGGCGGACCGGGATCCAGTCACGGTCGCACGCGTTCAGGGCGAGCTCGGCGCTGCGAATCGCCCGCCGCTGTAGCGAGGTGTACACGAGTTCGAGCGCCAGCCCGTGAGTGGCGAGCAACTGCCCGGCACGAACCGCTTCCCGTTCCCCGGCCGCGGTCAGGTCCGGGTTAGCCCAGCCGGTGAACAGGTTCCGCGCGTTCCATTCGCTCTGGCCGTGCCGCAGCAGCACCAGACGGCAGTAATCATCACTCATCTTCATCGTCTAACCCCGTCTCCTAGCCGTGCCGCTTCCCCCGTGTTGGCGGCCATCTGGATCTACCCGCTGGCCGCTACGAAGAAGACGCAATGGCCATCACAGAGCGTGACCAGATTCGCTAGTCAACGCACCGCCAGGCTGCGCCGATTATTCGTGCATGGTTCAGTTGGCGAGTGCCCGACGACGATTGCGCACGCATATCGCTCGGTTAGGTGCGCGCCGTAGGGCGGGTGGTTGGCAGGCAGGTCAGCGGCGGATGATGCGTGGCTTGGCCGAGCTTATTTGCCACAGCTCGGCCATCACAGCCACGGGACCTTGACACGGCGGCAGTACGCATCCCACCGCGGGCCGAACCGGTCTGCCAGGTCGGCTTCCTCGGCGGGTGCGAACAACCGGGACGCAGCGTACAGCGCGATGCCGATGAGGGCGCCGAGCCAGGTGTCGAGAAGGAACCCCAGCCACGGGAGCACCAGCAACGCGACCGATGTGTACAGCGGATGCTTGACCAGTGAGTACGGCCCTGTGGTAACGAGATCTCCCGCACGCACCTTCGTCAGGATCAGCAGCACCGACCACGCCCACACGATGACGCCCACAGCGAGGACGACCGCAGATACCGCCTGCAGCCATGGCGGCGGCCCGCCGGCACTGAACGCCTCCGGGAACACGATGTTGAGCGCGGCCCCGACGAGCAAGTACGGAAGGATGAACGCGCCGATGCGGTCACCGCTTCCGATGAGCGCGCGGAGCCCAAGGTGCGGTCGTCGGCCTGGGCGAACCGCCTGTTCGGCCAGCGCCGTCTTCTTGGTATTGGCCATCCCGGATCACCTCCCTTCCTGGCCAGAGGTGCCGCGAATGGGTCAGCTTCGGTGCGCCGTGGCGTGCTCGCCGAGATCCGTTGCCGGCTCGTCTTCGCCCTCGGCGGAAGGCGTGGCCGCGGCGGCGGCGCGCCGCTCGGCCAGCAGCAGCAGTACCATCGCCGGGATCATCACGAGGCACCATACGGTCTCGATCCACCCGAAAAGCCACAGTGCGAGGTAGAACGCGATGACCGCGGCGTAGCCGGCCTGGGTCCTTCGGCCACCGCTGATTATGAGCGCTCCGGCCGCGGCCTCGAACGCGGCTAGCAGGCCGATCAGCGCGACATGGTCGGGCGGGACCACGGTCCGCCACGCATGTGTCACCCACGCGAAGAGCGCCGGGTCAGCGAAGCTGGCGTAGTTAGCGTGGGTTGCCAGGTTGACGACGTGTGCGAGTGCCCCGCCGATGATGAACAGCACGCCGACCGCTGCCCGCCCGGCGTACCGCCACCGCTTGCTCCGGCTCGCCATGACAGCGGCTGTTAGGGTCGCGATCCCGCAGAGAGCCCACAAGATCTCCCATCCGATACCCATGGCCCCTCCCTTCCTCACACCCGCCTACTGTCATCGCAGCAAGTTCCGCCGGGGCCGTTCAGAGTCCTTAGGTCCAGGGCTCATAGGCCATTTGTCCCGTGCCAGCGCAGGCCGTCGCCGAAGGTCGGCAGCGGCTGGTCACAGCGACCGGACGCGACGGCGTCGGCCAGCAGTGCCAGGGAGCAGTACTTTTCGTGCTGGCGGTGCTAGCGCGGGACGTCCGCCGCCACCGCCAGCAGCCCGTCGCTGCTGGCGGTGGGCTGGTGCTGCCGCGGCGCGCTCACTGCCTGCCCGGTCCCGCCGGGGCAGGGCCCGCCTTCGCCGGGCTTGCGGGCGCGGCTTCCAGGTGCTGTTTCAGGGCCGCCCATATCCGCTGCTCCTGGCGGGTGCCCAGCCAGGTGACCAGCGGGCCGAGCAGCCGGAAGGCGCCTTTCGGCCGGACCTGCCCCGACCAGCGCATCCGGGTACCGCGCCCAGCCGGCTCGAACCTGAGCGTGTAACTGATGTCGGCCTGGGTCATCGTGGTAGTGGTGGCGAACAGCGTCGGCCGTTCGTAACTGGTGCACTCGATCAGCATCTCGGCGGCGTGTCCCCGGGATGCCACTGCTGAGCGGAACTGGGTTCCCTGCCCGACCGGCCCGGGGGTGAGCTTTTCCGCGCGGACCATCTGAGGGTTGTACCGCGGTTCGTTGCTCTGGTCGGCGACGTAGTCAAACACCACCTCCACCGGCCGTCCGATCACGATCTCGCCATCAATCCTGGCCATGACGTTTCTCCGGCTCCTATAGCTGCTTCCAGCAGAACAGCCCGTCGGCGGGAGAGACAGAGGCTAAGGTCACCGGTCCGTGCGGGTGAGCTCAGCCGCTGGCCGGGGCGGCCCGCTGATGAGACGCGCCCCGGGCCGGAAGTGCTATGAGCAGCGCACCGGCCACCAGGAAGATCGCCCCGGCGATCAGCAGGCCGGTGGCGATCCAGGGCAGTGCGGGCAGCGTGGCGGCGACGTTCACCCGGACGCTCACCGGCGCGGACCGGTCAGCGTTCATGGCGATCACGGTCCAGTTGCCGCTGGTCACCGGCCAGGTCAGCGTCTGGGTGCCCGGCCCGGCTGCCGTCACGGCCCAGATGCCGGCCTGCGCGGGCAGAACGGCTGGAGCGCCGCCGGCGTGGCCGAGATAGGACGGTTGGCCTGCGGGGCTTCCGGTGATGGTCGCGTACGCCACGCCCGACAGGTAGCGGCCCGCCGCCCCTGCCGGGGCGATCCCGGTGAACACCGCCGTCCCGGCCGGCGTCGCGGTGATCCGCAGGCGCACCGTGCCGAACAGCGACCTGGCCACATCCCAGCCCCCGGCCGCGGTATCCAGCTGGATCTGGCGGCTGGCCAGGGCGTAGCCCGTGGTGCGGTAGCTCTGCGTGCCCAGGTCGACGTATCCGGCGTACCGGTGCGCGGTCGTGGCCCACACCGCGCCGGCACCGCCGCCGAGCAGCCCCAGCGAGCAGGCCACCAGCACGGCGCCGGCCACCACCGAGATGACCCGCCCGGCGGTCCACCCCGACGGCCCGGCGGCTGGCCGCTGGCCGGATGGCCCCGGGGCCTCTGGCCCGGGCGCGCCCGGCAGGTCCTGCTCGGGGTACCGCTCGGCAGGCTCGCGGCCCGGCGCCGCGCTGAGGGACTGCGACGCACTCGCGGGCGGCACGGTCAGCGTGCTGCCCGGATCCTGGCCGCCCATGTCCAGCCGGAACGGCGGGTAGGAGTCGGTCATCAGCCCCGCGTAGGCCGCGACCCGCAGCACCCACCGGTTCAGGCCGGCCACGAAGTCGAAGATCTGCCGCGGGTAGTCCCCGGTCACCAGCAGCATCACCGCGGCGACCAGGGCCAGGAGCCCGATCAGGCCGACCCCGGCCCAGTTGGCGTCCGTGCGGCCGAACTGCCAGGCAAACCAGGCCCCCGAGCCGGTGAACAGCCCGACGATGAGGTACTGCGGTATCGCCAGCAGCCACCACTTCACCAGCACCAGCCCGCGTGACAGATGCCCGGGGTAGTCAATCTCCAGGTGCGCGGGATAGCCGGGGTCATCCGCGAGCGTGAACGGCGGGTACCTGTCGGTGCCGAACGCGCCGATCGCGTAATACTGGACCCGCCACGTCCACCGCAGCACCCCCACGTTGAACTCGAAAATCCCTCGCGGATACCTCCCGGTGAACACGATGGCGAAGAACGCGACCACGCTCAGCACCGCGAACGCCAGCCACAACAACGCCAGCACCAGGTAGTGCGGGATCACCAGCACCCACTTCACCAGCCACAGCCACCGCGACAGCGGCGAGTCCAGCGAGGCGTCCACCCGGACCGGATACGCGCCTGCGGCAGCCATTGCCATCACCCCCGTCAGCGATCTTCCTCTTGATGCCACCCTGCGCCGGAGCAGGTCACAGTGCTGTGGCCGAACGTCACCAAGATGCCGGCGTTGGTCCTCGCTTCAGGCGGCCAGCCTGGTGACGTCCGGCCCCGCGCGGGAGACTGTGATCATGCGGACCGAATAGCTGGGCCGGTCGTATCTGACTCTGCCCGATGGTGCCGGGCCGTTTTCCTGGCGTGGTGGTCGTCCATGAGGCTTCCGGGCTGAACGCCAACATCCGCGACCTCTGCGGCATCGATCGGGCTGTGCAGCAGATCTCACGGCTGGCGCCGGGCCGACGCGGGCCCGCAAGATCACTAACAGATGCGGCTAAGGCTTGCGGATGAGGGCTCTTGGCGGGACTTCCGGCCCTGGCTGGGTCCGCTGGAGCGGTGCAGGGTCGGGGGTGTGAGCGGTGCTGCGCGGGTAAGGCATGGTGGCCGGCCGGACCGGTCGTCTGTGCTGCGGCGGCGGGGGGTGGCCCGGCGTGCCCTGGTTGCGCTGGAACTGGTGACGGGCGTCGCGGGCCTGGTGGGTGGTGTGCTGCTGACCGCAGCCCCGGATGGGTCGCTGCTGCGGGCCGACCCGGCCACGCTGGCGGGCAGCCCGTTCAGTGACTGGCTGGTGCCGGGTGTGCTGCTGGCCGGGCTGGTCGGTGGCGGGTTCCTGCTGGCCGGGTGGTGGCAATGGCGCGGCCGCCGGCATGCCCGCGAGCTGTCGATGGCCGCGGGGGCGGGGCTGGTCTGCTTCGAGGGCGCCGAACTGGCGTGGCTGGGGTTCCAGCCGCTGGAGGCGGTCTTCGCCGTTGTGGGCCTGGCAATCGTGACGCTGGCCTGGTGCGCGCCGAGGGTGCAGCCATGAACTCGCCGTCCGCTCCGCGATGGCTGGCAGTAGCGCCCACGCGAAGAGCCTGGGTTGCGGCTTCACGCAGCCGGCCCGTGCCCGGCAAGGACCAGCCAGGCAGGTGCTATCACCCGAGGGCGCTCAGCCATCGGTTGGGCGGCAGGCCGTGAGGGAAGCCGCAGCAGCGTGCCTGGGCGGGGCGGTGGCGCTGGGCGCCTACGTTCGCTGGGTCCGGCCCCGCGTGTTTAGCTGGGGCGCCACCACTGAGGAGGCCACCCGGCCGATGGCCGGTGATGAGTTGTGCCCGCGGCCGCAGCTGAACGCCACCCGCGGTCACCATCGCCGCCCGATCGGAGGACATCTGGCTGTGGCTGGTGCAGTGGGGCTGGAACCGGGTCGGCTTTACAGTTACGACCTGCTGGATAACCTCGGCCGGCCCAGTGCCCGGCAGATCCTGCCGCAGTTCCAGCACCTGCAGGTTGGTGACTGGGTGCCCATGGGCGGCAAGACGACCCCCTACACCGCCTACCGGGTCGCCCGGCTCGAACCCGGCACGCTGATGCTGTGGCACAAGCCCGGCGGCAGCTGGCTGTGGCTGCTGGAACCGGACGGCGCCGGACATACCCGGCTGATCACCCGGCTGCGCAGCCGTTACGCGTGGGCCAGGCCCACCATCGTGACCGAGCTGATCTTGATGGAGATCGGTGACCCGTTCATGATGCGCAAGTGCCTGCTCGGCATCAAGCAGCGAGCCGAACAGCTCGCCTCCGAACGGAGGCTCCAGAGATGACCGCAACAAGCGAAGGACAAGGCCCAGTGGACACAGGGGATGCGGCGGATGTCCCCCAGCCGATCGGCGTGGGGCCGGAGATGGCGGCGCTGGGCCGCTTCTACACCGATGTCACCTGGGAAGGGATCATCAGCGAAGGCGGGATGGGCCCGGGCACGCCCGCGATGACCGGTGTGGGCCGTGGCACGGCCCGGCCCATCCAGGACGGGCGGTGGATCGTCCTGGATTGTGAGCAGGACCAGTTCCTGCCCGATGGCACCTTCGTGCTGAGATGGCAGCTGCACTGGGTATCGGGCTGGGCCCCCGAGCACGGCGAGTACCGGGCGGTGATGACCGACAACTATGGCCACGCCGATGTGTACCGCGGGCGGATCGACGGTGACTGCCTGGTGTTCGAGTCCCTGGAAGGTGCCGCGGCCCGGCTGCGTTTCACCTTGGACGCCTCCGATCCGGCCGTGATCACCTGGCGCAACGAAATGGCGGCGGGCGATGGGTCGTGGTTCCTGATCGAGGAATACCGCATGGTGCCGCAATAGGGCCCGCGCCCGCCCCGCTAGGCCCGGTCGCGCCCGGCGGTCTTGCGCACAAGATCCGCTGGCCGGGACAGGTGACTGTTCGGTGGATTAATCGTCAAGGTGAACGCAGACCAGCACCTGCTGGCGCTGACCTGCTGCGGCCCGGTGCCGACGGGACCAGGTGAGCTCTGTTCCTGCGCAGCCCGAGGACGCGGCGTGCCCGGGGACGCAGGTCTTGCAGACGGTTGCCGTTGAGCTTCACGGCTGCCTGGCGACCTGGCGGCCCTTGCTAATGCTGGCCCTGTTCGGGGTCGGTTGCCCCGGGGGCAGGTGACCTTAGCCCCTGTGCTCCGCATGCCTGCCCGGCGCAAAGTGTCAAACCGGGGGAAGCAGGTCAGGAGAACTGTCATGACTGCCACAGGCGAGCGGCGGGTGGAGGCGCGCGGCGGTTCGCGGCTTGACGTCAGGGCCCTCGTCGTCTTTTTCGCGCTCGCTTACGGCCTGAGCTGGTCGTGGCTGATTCCGCTGGCGGCGGCCCATCAGGTCGTGCGCCGCGGCGAGGGCTGGCCCACCCACTACCCCGCGTTGGCCGGGCCGGCGATCGCGGCGGTGGTGGTGACTGCCTGGACCATGGGCCGCCCGGGGGTAGGTGACCTGCTGGCCCGGATGGTCCGGTGGCGGGTCGCCGTCCGCTGGTGGCTGTGGGCCGTGAGCCCGGCTGCGTTCCTGGGGCTCGCGCTGATCGCGATGGTGGTGGCCGGGAAAGCCCTGCCGGGCGTGGCGGAGTTCGGGCAGTTCAGCGGGACCCCGGCGGTCGGCCTGGTGGGCGTCTTGCTGCTCCTGTTCGTCGGTGCCCTGGGTGAGGAGACCGGCTGGCGCGGTTATGCCCTGCCCCAGCTGCAGCGCCGGTTCAGCCCGCTGGCCAGTTCGCTCATCCTCGCGGTGTTGTGGTTCGCCTGGCACGTGCCCCAGTTTTTCGTGATCGCCAGCTACCGGGACAACGGCCCGTTCCAGTACGTTGGCTTTTTCTTCGGGCTGACGTGCGGCGCGGTCATCTTGACCTGGCTGTATAACCGGTCCGGCGGCAGCATCTTGCTGGTGGCCATCTGGCACGGGCTGTACAACTTCGTCAGCGGCACGCAAGCCGGCGCGACCGGCATACTCGCCGCGGTGGTCACCACCCTGATCATGATCCAGGCCGTGGTCTTGGTCGTTCTTGAACTGCGGGCCCGCCGGCGCGGGCGGCCCTCGGTGCTGGGGCCCGCGTGACCCGCCGGCCGCCCGGCACCTGGGCCACCAACCACCTGGCCGACCCGATCCTGCGGCCGCTGCTGCGCACCGCCCTCATCCGCGACCGGCAAGTGTCTGTCCGGGAGGTAATCGAGATGCAACGACGGCAGCTGCTCAACCTCACGCGACTCGTGGACACAGCATGACGGCGCACCGCAGCCGCCGGGGCCTGTATGGGTACTGATCGTCTGGTACTCGAGCGGCTGACCCCACTCGATGTCAGCAACCTTCGCATCGAGAGGCATGGTCTGCCCATGAACGTTGCCGCCCTCGCCATCCTCGAGGGCCGCGTTCTGCTCGATGCGCCGGGAAGGCTCGCCCTTGAGGCGATCAGGGTGAGGGTCGAGCAGCGTCTGCACCTGGCGCCCCGGCTTCGTCAAAGGCTCTACCGGCCCGGCTTCGGCTTCGGTGCCCCGGTCTGGGTCGATGACGCGAGCTTCGATATCAGCCGGCACGTCAGGACGCGGCCCGTTCCTGCCGGTGGCGGCGAGGAAGCGCTGCTGGCGACCTGCGTGGAGCTGAACGACCGGCCGTTTGACCAAGCACATCCCCTGTGGGAGATCTGGCTGCTCACCGGCGCGCCGGACGGGCACGTATCGATGCTCATCCGGTTCCACCACGTTCTCGCAGACGGCATCGCAGCGCTACTGCTGCTCGGCACCCTGTTTGACTCAGCGCCTGAAGCCCCGGAGCCACAGGGCCCACCATGGACCGCGCGACCGATCCCCACCCGCGCCGAGCTGCTCGGCGACGCGCTGCGCAGGTCAACTGCCGACATCGGCCGGGGCGTGCGCAAGATCGAGCACCCCCGGCGGGCTCTCGCCCCAGCTAGGACGTTGTTCCGCCAGGCTCTGCAGCTCGCTCGCGAGGGCCGGGCTCCGCGCACTTCGTTCAATCGGCCGGTCGGCAGGCAGCGCCGTGTCGTGCTGGTGCGTGCCGACCTCGAACAAGCCAAGCAGGTCGCGCACGCACATCACGCGACCGTCAACGACGTGGTGCTGTGCGCGATCGCAGGCGGAGCACGCGCGCTCCTCGCCGGCCGCGGAGAGCTCCAGCGCACGCTGGAGTTGAAGGTCTCGGTTGCCGCATCGGTCCGCGCACCGGCAAGCGCCTCACAGGCGGGCAATCTTGTCGGCATCCTGCTCGTCCCCCTGCCTATAGGCGAGGAAGACCCGATCCGGCGGCTGGAGCAGATAGCCCGCGCGACAGCCGAACGCAAGCGTCTGCCTCCCTACCAGCCCGCGGCGCGTTTCCTGCAGCGCGCGATGATCCGCACCATGAACCGGCAGCGGCGGATCAATCTGCTCATGAGCAACCTCCCCGGCCCCCCACAGCCCATGTACTTCGTCGGCGCCAAGATCCTCGAGGTGTTCCAGATCGGTGTCATCCAAGGCAACGTCGCAGTGCAGGTAGGGGCGCTGTCCTACGCCGGCCAGCTGAACTTCGACATCGTCGCCGACGCAAACCTAGTGCCAGACCTCACGGTGTTCGCGAACGCCATGACCGAGGACCTGGAATGTTTGGGCGCTACATCCCATGAACGCGAATAGCGCCGAAGCGGCGGATGTCGCCACCATGGTGCCCGTTGGACCGATCTGCTGGCGCGGCCTGCTGATTGTCTCCAGCCGATCACCCGGCTCTGGCCGCCACCTCGCACTCCTGTCCCTTGCATCACCACCTCTTTGCGCGCCGAACGGCCAGCTCGGGGCGGCCAGCGTCCCGGCAATACCCCAAGCAGACATCCGCGCCGAACGGCGGATCTCGCGCGCCTCCACCATGAGCCGCAGTCACAACAAGTAATCGCGCTGGCCAACACCGGGCAACTCGGCATGGCCGCCGCTGCGCAGATCCGGCTGGGCGTCGTCACCCCCGGTCCGCCGTTGGTCCGGCGAGTCATCAGCGGACAGCTCGCGGCCTCTGGTCATCCTGTCCTCTTGGCGGCCCGGCACAGGATGGACGAAAGTCACCAGGCAGGCATGGCGACCGGATGTCGGATAACCACCTACGGCACGGCCGCGTCCAGCGGGACCGGCAGCGCGGTCAGGTGACCTTCGCGATCTTCCTGAGGACTTAGGTCTCTGTGATCATCAGCCGCGGCGCGGCAGCGTGGTAAGCGAGGCAAACAGCCCGGCCAGCTGCCCTGCGCAGATCTGGCGACCTATCTGGGGAGGATCAATGTCCAGCCATGTCAGCGACCGGATCCTGCACAGGCCGCAGCCGAGATCGCCTGAGCAGTTGTCCCCGAGGAACGAGCAGAAGGCCCGGGCTCTGGGACTGACCTCGGCGACCGGCCTGGTGATCGGGAGCATCATCGGGACCGGGGTGTTCACGATGCCGGCCGTGCTGGCCGGGGCGGGCACCAGCTCGCTGATCGTGCTCGCGGTGATCGCGGTAGGCGCGATGCTGCTGGCCGTGCTGTTCGGCCAGCTGACCAGGCGGGTGCCGAATTCCGACGGCGGGCTGTACGCCTACGCCCGGCACGAGTTCGGCGACTTCGCCGGCTACCTCACCGGCTGGTGCTACTGGGTCCAGGCCTGGGCCGGCAACGCGGCCATCGTGGCGTCCTGGGTCTTCTACGTGGAGGCCCTGTTCGGCATCGATCATCCCTCGGCCATGACCAGCTGGGGCATCGCCCTGCTCGGCCTGTGGATCCCGGCGGCGGTGAACCTGGCCGGCGTCCAGCAGATGGCCTGGTTCCAGAACGTCACCGTCGTGCTGAAGTTCCTGCCGCTGCTGTTCGTCGCTGTGGTGGGCTGGTTCTTCATCTCCAAGGGCAACTTCGGGGCCTTCAACGCCTCGGGCGGCAGCCTGTACAGCGCGATCGGGATCGCGGCTGGCGTGGCCCTGTTCTCGTTCATCGGCGTCGAGGTCGCGGCCATCACAGCCAAGCGCGTCAAGGACCCGCGCAAGAATGTGGGCCGCGCCTCACTGCTCGGCACCGGGATCAGCGCCATCTTGTACCTGGCCGCCTCGGCCGCGGTGATGGGCCTGGTCAGCCACCACACGCTGGTCAACACCGGGGCCCCGTTCGTAAACGCGTTCCAGTCGATCTTCAGCCAGGGTGCCTGGGCCGGCAAGCTGGTCGCCGCGTTCGCGGTGATCTCCGGGATCGGGGCGCTGAACGGCTGGACCCTGGTCACCACTGAAGTGTCCCGGGCCGCCGCCAACGATGGCCTGTTCCCCAAGGCGTTCGCCTGGACCGACCGCAAGGACTCGGCCTGGTTCGGCATCGTGATCGCGGCGCTGCTGCCGTCGTTGCTCATGCTGTGGCGTTACACCAGCAGTACCGGCCTGGCGGTCTTCACCGAGCTGGTCGACCTGACCGTGGTCACCGTGGCCATCCCGTACCTGTTCTCCGCCTGCGCGCAGCTGACCTATCTGGTGTCCAAGCGCCGTCGGGTGCAGGGGTGGCTGCTGGCCAGGGACTTGACGATCACCGCGGCCGCCACGCTGTTCTCCCTGTGGGTGACCTTCGCGGCCGGCTACTCGGCCGTGTACCAGGCCATGCTGGTGGTCCTGGCCGGGATCATCCTCTACGCGTTCCTGAACGCCCGCCGGGGACGGCCTGACCAGATCCAGATGCCTGCCGAGGGCCCAGAAGCGGAGGCTGCACGATGAGCTTCAACGTGCAGTCGGAGGTGGGACAGCTCCGCCAGGTCATCGTGCACCGGCCTGGGCTGGAGCTGTCCCGGCTGACCCCGCAGAACATCGGAGGGCTGCTGTTCGACGACGTGATGTGGGCGAAGCGGGCCAAGGAAGAGCACGACGTGTTCGCCGAGGCCCTGCGCGACCGCGGCGTCACCGTGCACTACTTCGGCCAGCTGCTCGCCGAGACGCTCGACCAGCCCGCGGGCCGGGAGTTCGTGCTGGACCGCGTGTGCACCCCGGAGATCCTCGGGCCGGAGCTGGTACGGCCGGTGCGCCGGCTGGCCGACGAGCTGGACGGGGCTAGCCTGGCCGAGCGCCTAGTCGGCGGCGTGCTGAAGGCCGACCTGGGATCGCTGCGGGCCCGGAGCCTGAAGTGGGACATGCTGCGGGCCGATGACTTCGTGCTCCCGCCGCTGCCCAACCACCTGTTCCCCCGAGACAACTCCTGCTGGATCTACGGCGGCGTCTCGGTGAACCCGATGGCCATGCCCGCCCGCCAGCGCGAGACCCTGCACATGCGGGCTATTTACCGCTACCATCCCATGTTCGCCGGATCCGACTTCATCACCTACTACGGCGACGATGACGCCGGCCACCTGCCGGCCAGCATCGAGGGCGGCGACGTGCATCCCGTCGGCCACGGCACCGTGGTGATGGGCATGGGCGAGCGGACGACCCCGATGGCGGTGGAGATCCTCTCCCGTGCCCTGTTCGCCAGCGGCCAGGCCGCACGGGTCATCGCCGTCGAGCTGCCGCACTCGCACGCGATGATGCATCTCGACACCGCGATGACCATGATCGACCGCGGCGTGTTCGTCCTGTACCCCTACTTCGACCGGCACCTGCGGTCGTGGACGGTCACCCCCGGCCAGGAGAAGGACGAACTGCGCGTCGCCCGCAACCGCAGTCTGTGGGAGACGCTCGCCGAGGCGCTGGACGTCGAGAAGGTGACCGTCCTGACGACCGACGAGGACGTCCGGGCCGCGGAACGCGAGCAGTGGGACGATGGCAACAATTACCTGGCCGTGGCGCCGGGCGTCATCGTCGGGTACGAGCGCAACGTCGCTACCAACACGATGCTGCGCAAGCACGGCATCGAGGTGATCACCGTGCCCGGTGAGGAACTCGGCCGCGGCCGGGGCGGCCCGCGTTGCATGACCTGCCCGATTGAGCGCGATCCCGCGTGATGGCGAGGGGAACGCTGATAGACCTGGACCGGCGCGGCTTGCGGAGTACGACGGTCGTGCGGCCACGACCGTCGTACCCCGCAGGTATAGGAAGTGAAGGATGAACGCATCAGGCGGTGACCAGGCCAGGATTGTCGTCGGGGTCGACGGGTCGGAGGGCTCGAAGAACGCCCTGCGCTGGGCCGCGCGGCAGGCTGGCTTTACCGGGGCCGCCCTGGAAGCCGTCACCGGCTGGGAGTTCCCGGCGTTCTACGGCTGGGCACCGGTCATGCCCGACGACGTTGACTTCGGCCAGTTGGCCGAGCGCGCCCTGACCGACACGCTCGACGAGGTGTTCGGTCCCGATCGCCCGTCGCGGCTGGTGACCCGTGTGGTGTGCCGGCACCCGGCGCTGGCCCTGGTCGAGGCATCGGAGGGCGCCGAGCTCCTGGTGGTCGGCAGCCGCGGGTACGGCGGCTTCAAAGATGCGCTGCTCGGCTCGGTCAGCACCTACTGCGTTCATCACGCGCGCTGCCCGGTTACGGTCATCCGGCCAGCCGACTACCAGGACGAGCGGTAGGCCTGCCAGGCTGACGCGGTGCGGGTAGTTAGCGAGTCGAAGTTCGGGGCCGTGCTGGGCGGAAGCCAGATATCCCGCGGGTAGTGATGAGCGGCACTTGGCTACTCCGTGGCAAGCGTTGTCCATCTCCGACACGGCCGTTGCGGAATGCCTGCTGGCGCTCACGCCGCGATCTGCCCGCCTTCGGCGTCGAAGACGGCTGCGCCAGCCGCCGCGAGTGCGGAGCGCGATGCCCGGTAGTGGTGGCCGCAGAGCAGCAGTTCCGTGGGGTGCTCACGGTCCGGCGTGGGCGGCATGACCGCCATGACCATCGGTCTCGCCGAGCAGCAGCAGGCTCGGTGGGCAGTCCGGAAAGCTCGCCAGCTGGAGGCGGGCACGGTGCCCTGACCCCGATCCTGTAGCTGAATACGCTGGGGGGCTTCGGCCACGGCGTGAGTCGTCATAGCTAGAGCCTCGCCGTCGGGGGCGCAAGCGTGGCAGAGTCCTTGCTCCCGTCTCGCCAGGGACCAACGGCCCCGGCGCACGGGACGGTCGGCGGCGAACGCGAATTATGACAGTGCCGGTCAGCGAACGGAGTCGGTCAGCGCACCCAGGGATAAACGCCTCGCCACGTGCGTACCGCGGCCGGGTGTCGTGACGACCAGACCCTCGTCTCGCAGCACTGCAACGGCCCGGCGGGCGGTGGTGCGGGCGACGCCGGTGACGTCCATGATGTCTTTCTCGCTGGGGATCTTGCGACCTGGCGGGAGCTCGCCGGATTCGATCTTGCCCCGGAGCCAGGCGGCTATCTGCCGGTGCGGCGGCTCGGGGGCGTCGTAATCGATCTCGATCTCCACGTGATCATCGTGCCCGTAGCTGATAGTAACTATCCGCCGGGCTACAGATCCATACGTATCGAGCAAGATAGATACGGAGCGATACGTGTCGCTATATGCTGAGGGTCGATCGCCAGCCCCGCTCCCGTGCGCCTCGGAGCCAATCGAACCTAGGGGAAGCCTCACAGATGTCGCATGCTGCCAGTCCCGGGACGGGCGAGCCCTTTGATCCGTGCGTCGCGCACCCGGCCCGGGTCTACAACGTCTGGCTGGGCGGCAAGGATCATTACGCGGCCGACCGCCTGGTTGCGGCCCAGGTGATCAGCCAGCGCCCGCAAGTTGTCGGCGCAGCCCTGGCCAACCGCCAGTTCCTGGGCCGCGCAGTACGGTACCTAGTCCGATGCCACGGCATCCGCCAGTTCATCGATATCGGCACCGGCCTGCCCGCGCCCGACAATACCCACGAGGTCGCCCAGCAGGCCGACGTGTGGTCTCGGGTCGTGTACGTCGATAACGACCCGTTAGTCATGTCGCACGCCCGGGCGCTGCTGACCAGTAGCGACGAGGGCTCGTGCGACTACGTCCAGGCCGACCTGCGCGACACCGGGCATATCCTGCGCGAAGCTCGGCGGACGCTGGACTTCGCCCAGCCTGTCGCCGTGCTGCTGCTGGCGGTGTTGCACTTCATTCCCGACGCCGACGACCCGGCTGGGATTGTCGGCGCGCTGACCGAACCGCTGGCGCCCAGCAGTTGTGTTGTCATCTCGCACCTGACCGGCGACTTCGCGCCGGATGCGGTGGGCGGAGGCGTGGAAGCCTACAACGCGCTAGTGCCCATACCCATCTTTGCGCGCAACCACGCGCAGGTGAGCACCCTGTTTGCCGGACTCTCGCTCGTCGCGCCCGGCGTCGTCCCGATGAGCGAATGGCGCCCCGAGGACGTGGCCCTGCAGGTCACCGACATGTACGCCGGCATCGCCCGTAAACCGCCGAGACAGTGGTGAACATGGATGGCTGAAACGCCACCGCTGCCGGTCTCGACCCTGCCAAGGGCCCAGCCTTCTGGGCTGCCGTATCCACATAGTTGTCAGCAGATTGTCGGAGTTGCCTATAGCTCCTTTCCGACACTGGTGACAGTGAGCTTGCATGGAGGCGCATGATTCTTTGTCTAGGCGGACGTGCCGGGCACGGGTCGACCGGGCTTAGCGTGCGGCGCCGCGAGCGAGAGAGGATAGGGACCTGCGCTGCTCAGCTTGGCCGTTCACGGCTCCCGAAATCGTCGTTACGGCGGCTTGCAGATCAGGGGAAGGACGCCTGGGTCTTGCGGCCGCTGGCCTCGCGGGACGATCCCCTTATGCGTGCGCAAACCATGGCCTGTCACTGACCAGTGCCCTGCATGCCGGGCTCTTGGCCAGGTGTGGGGGGCCGGGCGGTGGTAGCTACAAGCACCGCTGGGTCTGGGATCCGCGGCCTGTTCGACGGGCTGGTGCCTCAGGAAGTCATCGAAGCGTATGACCGGCTTCTGGCCACGGATGGATGCGCAAAGGACCAGGCCGAGTCCGTGGTCGGAGGCGCGAGGCTGGTACGGGCGCTTACCGAGCGGGGCATGGCGCACATCCAGCCGCACAGCCCGGCCGATCCGGCGTGGCTGCGGCCGGCCTCGCCGGACCTGGCGCTGCAGGGCGTCCTCGCAGGCCACCAGCACCAGCTGGCCCGCGACCAGGAACTGCTCCTGGACGGGAGCCGGCGCCTCGCCGATGCCCAGGCACGATTCGGCCCGGACATGAACGGCACGTTCCCCGAGCACCTGGTTTCGGTCATCAACGATCGGGCCGAGATCAGCGAGCTGTCGGCTTCCCTGATCAATACTGCGCGCCGGGACTGGATGACGCTGGAGAACCTGCATACCGAGATGCCTCTGACCGAGGACTTCGTCCAGCCGCCTCTGCGCGCCTCGGGCGGTCAGGTTCGGTGCCGGTCCATCTACGACGCCTCGGCAATGAATAACCCGGTCGCCCGGCGCATCATTCGCATGTGCGCCGAGGCGGGGGAGCAGGCGCGGCTGCTTCCGGGCCTGCCGATGAAGATGAAGCTTGCCGACCACACCACCGCGATGCTCCCGCTGACCCCGGCCGGAACGGCGGGAGCCCTGATTGTCCGGGCCCCTGTGATCATCGCGGCGCTGCGGGAGTACTTCGAGATGCTGTGGGAACGGGCTACGCCGCTCAACCCGCAGCGCCCCGCGCCGCCGGCCGACCTGCTAACTCGCGCCCAGCAGGCAGTGCTGGAGCTGATGGCCGAAGGGCTGCACGATGACGCGATCGCCCGCCGCGCCGGGATCAGTACCACGACGGTCCGGCGGCATATCTCGGCGATCATGGACCGGCTGAACGTCACCAGCAGGTTCGCAGCCGGCGCTGCGGCGCAGCGGCGCGGGTGGATCGGGTAGGCCCGGTCAGGAAGGCGGCTCGTCAGCCGCCAGGGCCCGCCCGGGACGCTGGGCGGCGGGGGAGCGTTGCTGGCGAGCGTCGCGGCGCTGCTGAAGGTACAAGCCCATGGACAAAAGGACGCCGAGGACGATGACGCTGGCGACGGTGAGGTACATGCTCAGGTACCGGTGGCTGAACATCGACAGGTTCGGATTGACCTGGGAGGCGTTGATCCCCAGGTAGGCCAGGATCAAGCTCGCCGGGATCGCGACCGCGGACACGAACCCTATAGCGACCGCGTACCGCACCCGGCGGTTCTCATCGGCGCGCCGTTCGGCGCTTTCGATCGCGGTCAGCTCCGCGCTGATCGCAGCACCCAGCCGTTGCAGCATCTTGCCCGCGGTGACGGCCTTGCTGGCCAGGCCCATCGAGTCATACAGGGCGTTGTGGAAGCTCTCGGCGCGCAGCGATGGGACGAGCAGGCCGAGGTCGGCGGTGGCTTCGACACTGTAGGACAGTTCCAGCTCCAGGTCGCCGAGCTGGTCGGCGATGCGTTCCAGGGTGAGGCGGCGAGCCTGGGTGGTGCCTCCGGCCCCTTCGAGGTTGCGGAATTGCCGCACGTCGGCGTAGGCGGCCTGGCGGATCGCCCGCAGCTGAGCGGCCGCGGCAACGGCCTGCACCGCGGAGACGAAGACGGCGTTCTGGATGAAGTCCGGATGACCGCACACCACGCTCACATACGGACCAACAGCCGCCAGCCACCCTGGGCGGCGGTTCAGCTCGGCCGGGTAGCGGATCGCGCTGTATTCCTTGCGGTAAGGCAGGTCGGTGCGATAGATCAGCCGCTGGACTAGGTCTTCGCCGTCATCTACATCAGGCACGGGAGACTGGCCGAGCACGAGCTGATGGCGTTCGGGAAGGAAACTCGGACCGGCGCTGCTGACCGCACCGATCTGCGCAGCCAGGGCGTGTGCGCGCTCTTCGATCGTTGCCTCGCCTGCCTGGACGTCGGCGAAGTAGCAGTCCTCGAGCAAGCCGATGGTGTCGATCAGCTCGATCTGCATGTCCAAGGTGAGCGCGGCGGCGATCTGTCCCGACGGCAGCCGGAACAGCCATATCTGCGCCCCGGCCAATTGCCCGGCGTGCTGCCAGCGCTGGAAGCGCAGCGTGCCAGGATCCAGCGTCTCGCGGTGTAAGACGCCCGGGAGCTGGTCGGCGGACAGACGGTAGTACTGCTCGAACCGCCACAACTGCAGGTAGTCCGGCAGGTCTCCGGCTGCGGTGCCGCTGGCCAGTTGCCAGGGTGTGGCGTAAATGCTGCAAACCCGAGGGGATCCCGTAACGGGACGGCTCGCCGCGGGTGCGGTCGGCCGGGCTTGTCCGCCGCCGGGCTGATCAGAAGAAGTTCCAGGCACGTCCGAAATCTCTTTCCCGCAAGGAGGCGACTCGCAAGGCGAACTCGGCGGCGACCGCCGGGGACTCGCCGATGTTCTGCATGATCCACGTCGTCATCGTCAGCTCCCGGATCTCCCGCAGCACCGGATAGCCCGCCCAGGCACGGACGTCGAATCCGTAGGCGTCGGCGAACTCCCGGTACTGCTTCTCCGGCCGGCCGTACCGTTCCACCCCGATCGCGGTAGGCAGCAAATCCCACTCCCGCGGGCCGACGGCGGACGCCTCGAAATCCAGCAACACCACCTGCCCGTGGTCGGTGAGCAGGTTCCTGGTGTGCGCGTCCCCGTGGATCGGACCGCGTGGCAGGGCAAACGTCAGGTGCTGGAACTCGTCGTTCAGCTCGGTACAGCGGGCTCGGAGAAAGTCGCGATCGTCGGGAGCGACGCCGACGGCATCGGCCAGGCGGGATTGCGAATTGCGTAGCGGATCGAAGCTGGGCAGGTCACACGGGCAGTCTGCGGCCGCGTGGAAGGCGGCGAGCAAGCGAGCCAGGTCCACGTGCGTGGGCACCGGGTTCCCGCCCGTCACGGTGTACCAGAACGTGACCGGGTGGCCATTGACCAGCAGCGGCTGCTCGATCTCCTCGTAAACCCGGACCGCCGGAACGCCTGCTGTGGCCAGCCAACGGGCGACGCACAGTTCTTTCTCTACCCGGCTCAGCCGGTCAGCGGAGCGGGCGATCCTGACCACGACCGGCGCGGCGGCTAACTGGTAGATCGCGTTCTCGCCGAGCCGGAGAAGCTCGGCGCCGTCGCCGTTGAGACCTGTCTGGGCGCAGGCTTCCTAAAGCGTGGGCAGGACCGCCGATGACGAAAATGCGGCAGCGGCATCCGGCACGTGAGTCAGGATTCCCCTCAAACCGGACCTGGGTCAAGCGCCGTGTGACGAGCATCGCGACACTCGATGAGAGCTGCCTGAGACCGGTTTCAGATGCCAGCGCGTGGATATGCCAGGCTTGACGGGAAAGTTCGGGTTGTCATGCAGGAGCAGCGCTGAGGGAATCAGACACCATCGAGAATGCCCGCCACGCGCTGGGCGCCGAGTTAGCCGCCAACCGCCGCGCCGCTGGCTATAGCCAGGCCGAGCTTGCCTCCCTGGTTGACTACAGCCGCAGCACGGTCGCGAACGTGGAAACCGGTCGGCAACGTGCCCCTCGCGATTTCTGGGAGCGCGCCGACGCAGCCTGCCACGCAGACGGCGCACTCATCGGGGCCAGCGACGAGATCGAGGCCGCAGTGCGCCGGGAACGGGAAGAGGCCGCACGCCGGACGCGGTCGCTCCTGCTCGGCTTGGCCGAGTGTTCTGATGTTGACACTGCCGCCTCGTTGGTGCGCGCTCCCGCAGTCGCCATTGCGGCACCAGGCATTAGTGACGGCCGCCCGGACGCGATCGCGGTCGCAGCGAGCGAGGCGCGGGGGCACGCTCAGCAGGCAGCGGTGACCGAGGTTGGCCCGGGGACGATCGAGCAGTTCACGGCGGGTGTTGTCCGGCTCAGCCGCGCTTACGTCAGCGCGCCGCCGCTGCCGCTGTTTGCGGCCATGGGCCGGGAACTGGGCCGCATCCATTCTGTGCTTGATCAGAAGGCTTACCCGGCGCAGGCGCGAGACCTGAACTTCCTCGCGGGCGTGCTGTGCGGCCTGATGGCCAACGCATGCCTGGACCTGGGTCGCGAGGAAGCCGCCGATGACCTGGGCCGGGCCGCCTGGACCCACGGACGGATCGTCGATCACGGTCCTGTCATGGGATGGGCCCGCGGAACTCAGGCCCTGGCCGCGATCTGGGACCAGCGGTACTCCGAGGCGGTGCGGCACGCCGAGGACGGCCTCATCCATGTGCCGACAGGAATGGGCGCCGCGCGGGTGCACGCCATCCGCGCCCGGGCGCTGGCGGCGCTGGGAGACCGAGCACAAGCCCGCGCCGCCATTCGGGCTGCCGAGAAAGCCCGCACGCCTGCGGACGAGGATGAACTCCACGACGGCATCGCCGGGGAGTTCACATTTGACGAAGCGAAGCTCCGCTATTACGAGTCGCTGGCCCTGCTCGACTCCGGAGATACGGCCCAGGCTGAGCGAGCCGCCGCCACCGCGATCAACCTCTATGAGGCAGCTCCGGCCCGAGCCCGCTCCTATGGCTGCGCGGCACTCGCACGCGTCCAGCTCGCAAGGGCACTGCTCATGGGCAATCGCCTGGAGGATGCCGCCGAAGCACTGGGCAGCGTGCTTGCACTCGACCCGCAACGACGCATCAGCAGCCTGAACGAGCACCTGGAGGCCTGCCGCGAGTTGCTGTGCGTCCCCGCCTACTGGGGCTCCGCCACCGCCCGCCAACTGGACCGGGCGCTTGTCGCCTTCAGCGCTGCCAGCACCGCGCGGGCACTGCCGGACGGGCAATGATGCTTAAGCCGCGCGCTGAGAACGGAGTCGTCGATTTCCCCGCGGTGGCAGCGACCGCTCTGCGGTACGCCGCCGAGCGCTGCGGGCTTGATTGCCATGGAGAGCAGCTGATCCGGCTGTTCGCCACCGCCGTCTACTACCTTCCTGCCGCCGACACCATCGCGCGCATTGCGCCGGTGACATCCCCGGAGACGGTGACGCGGCTGGCTACGTCGGTGCGTGTCACGCGCTGGCTATCCCGGATCGGCTTTCCCACCGTGGAACCGCTGCGCGTCGGCCAGCCAGTCGCTAGCTGCGGCTGCGCGGTCACGTTCTGGCGGTACCTTTCCCAGGACGGACCTGAGCCCGGACCCGTTGACCTCGGGCGCCTGCTCCGCAGGCTCCACCAGCTAGATCTGCCTCCAGTGCCCTTGCCTGCCTACCGACCGCTCGTCTCCGTCCGCCGAGCGATCGAGTCCAGCGGCGCAATCGATGAAGACGAACGCGCCTGGCTCATGGACCGCTGCCAGCACCTGCTGGATGCTTATCGCCAGCTCAAATTCCCGCTCCCGGCCGGCATGATCCACGGTGACGCTTACCGGGGAAACCTGCTTCGCGATGGGCGCCACGTCGTGCTCGCCGACTGGGACGCGGTCAGCATTGGCCCCCGGGAAATCGACCTCGTCCCCACCCTTCAGGGAATCAGATTCGGGCTGCCTGAAGCTCAGCGTGATGCCTTCATCGACGCCTACGGACACGACATCCGATCCTGGGACGGATATCCAATCCTGCGCGACATCCGGGAGCTTTCCACCGCCAGCGCGCTGCTGCGCGACGGTCACGCCGACGAGACCGCCCAGCGCGAGCTGCGAATCAGGCTTCAATCGCTCCGTGCTAACGACGACCGGCGCTGGACACCCTTCTGACGGCATCATTAGCCGGGCCTTCTTCGACGATGCTGTGCGCGCTTATGTGGGAATGAAGTCCCTGACGGCCTGCATGACCTCGGCGGGCTGTTCGGCGTGCGGGTTGTGGCCCGCGCGGTCGATGATCTGCAGGCGCGCGCGGGGGATGGCGGCGGCCAGTTCGCGCTGGTGCTCGGGCGGGAAGATGAAGTCGTCCCGTCCCGCGATGATCAGGGTGGGCGCGGTGATCTCGCCGAGCCGGTCCATGACGGTCCAGCCGTTG
>Ga0335073_10002236_pt1 | contig 26405 bp, 22 predicted proteins | sample Lox_Sample_22_FD_207093 | JGI IMG/M metagenome (GOLD analysis project Ga0335073, IMG submission 207093) | Soil microbial communities from Loxahatchee National Wildlife Refuge, Florida, United States - Lox_Sample_2.2 | ecosystem: Environmental > Terrestrial > Soil > Wetlands | place: USA...
CGGCAGGCGCAGGCCCCGGCGCTGCATCTCCTCGGCGACGCTCACCATCTGGTCCAGGGACGGAGTGATGAGTCCCGACAGCCCGACCGCGCTGGCGCCCTCGGCCACCGCTGTGTCCAGGATCTTCGCCGCGGGCACCATCACGCCGAGGTCGATCACCTCGTAGTTGTTGCAGCCGAGGACGACGCCGACGATGTTCTTGCCAATGTCGTGCACATCGCCCTTGACGGTGGCCAGCACGATCTTGCCCTGCGTCTGACCAGGGTCGGCGCGGCCGTCCGCGATAGCCCGCTCCTTCTCGGCCTCCATGAACGGCTCGAGGTAGGCGACCGATCGCTTCATCGCCCGAGCGCTCTTGACTACCTGGGGCAGGAACATCTTGCCGGAGCCGAAGAGGTCGCCGACGATCTTCATGCCGTCCATCAGCGGGCCCTCGATGACATCGAGCGGCCGGTCGGCCAGCTGGCGCGCCTCTTCGGTGTCGGCTTCGATGAAGTCGACGATTCCGTGCACAAGAGCATGCGCGAGCCGCTTCTCCACCGGCGCGTCGCGCCACGACAGGTCGACCTCGCGCTTGGTGCCCGAGCCCTTGACGGTGTCGGCGAACGCCACCAGCCGATCGGTGGCATCGTCCCGCCGGTCGAAGATCACGTCTTCGACCAGCTCCAGCAGATCGGCCGGGATGTCCTGGTACACGACGAGCTGGCCGGCGTTGACGATGCCCATGTCGAGCCCAGCCTTAATGGCATGGAACAGGAACGCCGAGTGCATGGCCTCGCGGACGACATCGTTGCCGCGGAAGGAGAACGACAGGTTGGAGATGCCGCCGCTGGTCCGCACGCCCGGACAACGCTGCTTGATCAGCGGCAGGGAGTCGATGAACGCCTTCGCGTAACCGTTGTGCTCCTCGATGCCAGTGGCGACGGCAAGCACGTTGGGGTCGAAGACGATGTCATCGGGAGCGAAGCCGGCCTGCTGCGTCAGCAGGTCGTAGGCCCGGCCGCAGATGGACACTTTCCGTTCTACGGTGTCAGCCTGGCCTTGCTCGTCAAAGGCCATCACCACGACGCCCGCGCCGTAGCTGCGGACCCGGCGAGCGTGCCGCAGGAACTCCTCCTCGCCCTCCTTCAGGCTGATGGAGTTCACGATGCCCTTGCCCTGCACGCACTTGAGCCCGGCCTCCAGTACGCTCCACCTGGAGCTGTCGATCATGACCGGGATACGGGCTACCTCAGGCTCGGTCGCGATGTAGTTGAGGAACGCGGTCATCGCCTGCTCGCCGTCGAGCAGATCGGCGTCCATGTTCACGTCGAGCACGTTCGCCCCGCCGCGTACCTGCTCAAGGGCAACGTCGACGGCCGAGGTGTTGTTGCCTGCCTCGATCAGCCTGCGGAACCGGGCCGATCCCGCCACGTTCGTTCGCTCGCCGATCATCACGAAACCGGTGTCCGGCCCGATCTCGAACGGCTCGAGGCCGCTGAACCGGGACGAGGACCGGGGGATCGCGACGTCCCGTGGCGGCAGACCGGAAACCGCGGCTGCGATCTGCTCGATATGCGCCGGCGTCGTCCCGCAGCAGCCGCCGACGATATTGACCGCGCCTGCCTCCGCGTAGGAGCGCAGCAGCGCCGCGGTCTCGTGCGGCTGCTGGTCGTAGCCGCCGAACGCGTTCGGCAGGCCGGCGTTGGGGTGGCTGCTGACGTAGGTGCCGGCCAGCCGGGATAGTTCCTCGACGTGCGGGCGCATCTCCGCGGCCCCGAGCGAGCAGTTCACGCCGACGACCAGCGGCTTGGCGTGCTCGACCGAGGTCCAGAATGCTTCGACGGTCTGCCCTGACAGGGTCCGGCCGGACAGGTCAACGATGGTCACCGAGATCCATAGCGGCAGCTGCGGCGCGACCCGGCTGGCCGCCGCGATGGCCGCCTTGGCGTTCAGGGTGTCGAAGATGGTCTCGACCAGCAGCAAGTCGACGCCGCCCTCGGCGAGGGCGCTGATCTGCTCCGCGTACGCGGCATACACCTGGTCGAAGCTGACGGTCCGGTAGGACGGGTCGTCGACCTTCGGCGACAGCGACAAGGTGACGTTAAGCGGCCCGACCGAGCCAGCCACCAGCTTGCCGCCCGCCTCGTCTGCCGCCTGCCGTGCCAGCCGGGCGCCGGCCAGGTTCATGTCGGTGACCGAACCTTGCAGGCCGTAGTCCGCCTGCCCGATGCTCGTCGCGGTGAACGTGTTGGTAGTGGTGATATCCGCTCCGGCCGCCAGGTACTGGCGGTGGATATCGAGCACCACGTCCGGCCTGGTCAGGTTCAGGGCATCGGGGTCACCGGCCACGTCGTGGGGGTGCTCGCCGAAGATCTCGCCCCGGTAGTCCCTGGCGGCGAGCCCGGCAGTCTGCAACATGGTGCCCCAGGCGCCATCCAGGACCAGAATCCGCTGGTCCAGCATCCGCCTGATGTCACCAGCATCTGCCACTTGTCCCGCCCTCCCCAGCTAGCCAGAAGAGACGCGGTCGTGGCGCGGACTCTTTAGGCGTTTTTGACCTGGTCGCCAAGCTGTCTGTCAAATCTCTCCAGGTGACTACACAGTACTGCATTCCGCTGCCAGGCGGCCAGCGAGTACCCAGCGAGCAATCAGGGCGGTAACGAGCGGTAACGAGCCGGCCGCTAGCCAGCCAGCTCGGTTCTCAGGAGCTCGGCCGCCTGCGCGAGGGAGCTCAGCTTGCCGTCAGCCGCGTCGCGCGGCAGATACTTCATCCCGCAGTCGGGAGCCAGCACGAGGCGGTCGGCGGACACAAACGGCAGCGCCTTGCGGGCCCGCGCCGCGATCTGCTCGGGCTTCTCGACCTCCGGGGTGCTCAGGTCCAGTACTCCGAGAATGATCGTTTTGCCGGCGAGGTCTGCGAGCACACCGCAGTCCAGGCCGGACTGAGCCGTCTCGATGGAGATCTGGTCTGCAGAGCTCGCCGCCAGCTCGGGCAGGAACGAGTAGCCGGAGGGCCGGTCATGGATGATGGCCGCGTAACCGAAGCAGAGGTGAAGGGCCTTGGTGCCGGTGACGCCGGCCAGCGCCGCGTTGACCACCGCTACCCCGTACTCTTTCGCCGTTTCGGCCCTTGCCTGCAGGTACGGCTCGTCCAGCTGCACGATGTCGGCGCCTGCTGCGAACAGGTCAGCTACTTCGGCGTTCACTGCCTCGGCATAGCCGAACGCCGCCTCCTCCTTGGTCGGGTAGTAGTCGTTCTGAGCCTGCTCGGACATGGTGAACGGGCCGGGCACCGTGACCTTGATCGTCCGGTCGGTGTGAGCCCGGAGGAACCTCAGCGCGTCGACGTTCACCGGATGCCGGCGGCGGATCGGACCGGTGATGCGCGGCACCGGATTGGGATGGCCGCTCCGGTCGAGCGCAGTACCCGGGTTGTCGATGTCGACGCCGTCGAGCGCCGTTGCGAACGCGTTGGAATAGCTCTCCCGGCGGATCTCACCGTCGGTGATGATGTCGAGACCTGCGTCCTCCTGCGCCCGGATCGCCAGGAGCGTGGCATCCAGCTGAGCCTGCTCGAGGTATTCAGGGCTGACTCGCCACAGTTCCGTCGCCCGCACCCGTGGCGGGAAGCGCCCGGCTAGCTTGTCGCGGTCGATCAGCCAGTCCGGCTGCGGGTAGCTGCCCACGAGTGAGGTCGGGAAGAGCACGGCTGCCTCCGGCAGGAGATAGTGGCGAGGTCCTCGCCAAGTATGCGCCGTTAGCCGGCTATTTCGGTGATGCGCTTGGCTAGATAGCGCCGTTCGGGGTCGGTCGGGGCTAGCTCGAGCGCCTGCTGGTAGCTCGCGACCGCTTCCGGCCCCCGGTTCAGCCGCCGGAGCAGGTCGGCCCGGGTCGCTGGCAGCAGGTAATAGCCCGCGAGCCCGCCGTCAGCGGCAAGCTCCTCGACCAGGGCGAGGCCGGCCTCGGGACCGAACGCCATTGCGACCGCGACGGCCCGGTTGAGCTCGACGACCGGCGACGGCATGAAGTTGCCGAGCTCGCCATAGAGCAATGCGATCTGCGCCCAGTCGGTGTCGCCGGCTCGCCGCGCTTCGGAGTGACACGCCGCGATGGCGGCCTGCAGCTGATACGGGCCTGCTCGCTGCCGCCGAAGCGCCGCTTCCAGCAGGGCGATGCCCTCAGTGATCTTGGCCGTGTCCCATCTGCTCCGGTCCTGGTCCTCGAGGCTGACGAGCTCACCCTGAGCGTCCAGCCGCGCCGCACTGCGGGCGTCTTGCAGCAGCATCAGGGCAAGCAGCCCGGTCGCCTCAGGCTCGTCGGGCATCAGGCCGGCGAGCAGCCGGCCCAGCCGGATTGCCTCGCCGGTGAGATCGGGGCGCAGCAGGTCGACTCCGGCTGAGGCTGAGTAGCCTTCGTTGAACAGCAGGTACAGCACGGCAAGCACGCCAGTCGTGCGCTCGGGCAGCAGGTGAGCGGGCGGCACCCGGTAGGGGATGCCCGCATCGCGGATCTTGTGCTTCGCCCTGGTCAGCCGCTTGGCCATGGTGCCTTCGGGTACCAGGAAGGCTCTGGCGATCTCCGCCGTGGTGAGCCCTGCCAGCGTGCGCAGCGTCAGGGCGACTCGGGCTTCCAGCGTGAGGGCCGGATGGCAGCAGGTGAACATGAGCCGCAGCCGGTCATCCGGCACACCACTGTCGCCCCACGCGGCCGGCTCTTCCGGCACCGACAACACGGCTACCTCCTGCAGCTTGGCTGCCTCGGTCTTGCTTCGGCGCAGCCGGTCCAGAGCTCTGTTGCGCGCAGTCGTCGTCAGCCAGGCTCCCGGCCGGTCAGGCACGCCGTCGGACGCCCACTTGGTCAGCGCGGCGGCGAACGCGTCCTGGGTGCACTCCTCGGCCAGATCCCAGTTGCCGGTCATCCGGATCAGGCTGGCGACGATCTTGCCCCATTCCTGCCGGAACGCCTCGGTGACGGCAGCCTCGGCCGACGCCGGCCCGCTGCCGGGCAAGGGCCCGGCGGCCGTCATCTGGTCACCCGTGGTCATAGGCTCGGCCTCATACGCTTGCCAGCACCGGCCGGACCTCGACCACGCCCCCGCTCAGGGCTACCGGGTGCCGGGAGGCTGCGTAGATCGCTTCGTCCAGGTCCGCGCACTCGATCACGTCGTAGCCGAGGATCTGCTCCTTGGTCTCCGCGAACGGCCCGTCGGCGACGAGCACCTCGTCGCCGCTATTCCGGACCGTCGTCGCGGTACTGGTGGGCTGCAGCTGCGAGCCTTCGACCAGCAGAACGCCGCGTGCCTGCATCTCGCGTGCCCATGGCATCCAGCACGGCTCCGCTTCGACGCCATCCTCCGCAGGGTGCGGCGCGATCTCGGGTGCAGTTTCGTCACCGCACATCAGCAGCATGTAGCGCATCACTTCTCCTCCCGTTAGGTCTCGCCTGTCCTTGCGACGAACCAGCGGCCCGATTACGGACACCTGCCAGGCCGGACTTTGGCCGGAGCCCGAATTTCGCCGCGGCAGCTGTCCATCCGAGGCTATGCCGTTCGTCGGCTGAGTGCTGGAAGTCGATTCCTGCTGATGTGTCAGCGGGGCCGAGTCAACAGGAGGATGTTGTGAGCCTGCCGAACGTCACAAGCCGGGAGCAATGGCTGGCCGCGCGGAAGGAGCTGCTCGTCAGGGAGAAGGAACTCACCCGTCAGCGTGACGCCCTGAACGCCGAGCGCCGCCGACTGCCCATGGTGGAGATCGACAAGGACTACATGTTCGACGGGCCTGCGGGCATGGTTGGTCTTGCCGACCTGTTCGGCGGGCAGAGTCAGCTGATCATTCAGCACGTCATGTTCGATCCGTCCTGGCAGGCGCCCTGCCCCGGCTGCTCGGCCGGGCTGGACGAGCTGGCGCCCGGCGTGCTCCGGCACCTCGAATCCCGCGACACTTCGTTCGCCGGGGTCTCCCGCGCTCCGTACGCCATGCTGGCAGCCACCAAGGCAGCTCGCGGCTGGCCGCTGGACTGGTATTCGTCCTACGGCAGTGACTTCAACTACGACTTCGATGCAACGCTGGACCCGGCGGTGAACTCGGCGATCTACAACTACCAGTCGCCGGAGAAGGCAGCCGCCGACCCGGTCACCGAGTCGATGGAGGTATCGGGCGTCAGTTGCTTCCTGCGCGACGGGAGCCGGATCTTCCACACGTACTCCACCTGGGCCCGCGGGACTGACCAGATTGGGAACGCCTACACGCTGCTCGACCTGACCGCGTTCGGCCGGTCAGAGGACTGGGAGGAGCCGAAGGGCCGGGTTGCCAAACCGCATGGCGCCGATCCGACCTTCACGGACTAGTCAGCGCCCGGGTGCCAGCGCAGGCTGTGGGCTGGCTCGGTCAGGCGCTTGCCGCTAGCTTGCGGAACGCCTGCGGCGGAGGTCCGTCCATTCGGTTGCGGATCATCAGGGCGGCAGCTTGGGGGGAGACAGTCGAGGTGTCGATCTCCAGGTCATAGACACCAGGCTCGTGAACGTGCTGATGCCACCGGAGGACCGGCTCGGGTATCTCGCCGCCGGGTCCGCTGACCGCGTACTGACCGTCCCGGCCCGGCTGTCCTGCGTCACGTCTGGCCATGATGACTTCCACCGGGCAGCGGATCCCCACGAGCAGCGCGGGCAATCCGCTGAGCCGTCGCGCCGCGTCAGGAAGTATCTTCAGCGGCGTCGAGTAGCCGTCGTGGTGTCCGACGTCGGCTACGACGTTCAGCCCCTGGCGGCTGTGCGCGGCCGCCGAGTCGTAGAACGCCCGATAGAAGGCTGGAATGACAGCCTCGAGGTCGGGACGCTCCCCTCCAGGGCGAAGGCCCATGCCCGGCCAGTAGCGGCGAGGTATGACGTGCTGGCCGAACACATCGACGCCCAGGTTCAGCCACGGACCTTCAAAGGTCTCCTGGATGACCTTCACGATGCTGGACTTTCCAGATCGCGGCGCTCCGTTGAGGACCACGACCCATCCCGGCAGCGGACGATCTGCCGATCCGACTTTCACCGACTAGGCACCGGTGACCGCGCGGGCAGGCCGGCTTGCTCGAGGATGGCGGGGATCGCCTTCTCCGCGCCGATTGCCATCACGTGCACGCCTGCGACCCCCTGCAGGTCAGCAAGCTGGGCGATGATCTCGCTGCAGAGCTTCTCGCTCTCGGCCAGAACCCGGTCTGCGCTGGCGGCGGCCAGCCGGTCGGCGATGGACTCCGGGATCGTGACGCCGGGCAGCGTCGCCAGGTGCGCGAGCGCACGGTGCGAACGGACCGGGCCGACGCCGGCCAGGATGTAGCAGCGCTCGTCGAGACCAAGATCGCGAACTCGCGCCAGCCAGGCGGCGAAGGCCGGAACATCGAAGACGAACTGCGTCTGGACGAACTGCGCGCCGGCCTCAACCTTGCCGGCCAGCCGGTAGGCAGCTTTGTCGATGGCCTCGGTGGCATCGCCGCCTGGCCCGAGACCGCCGCCAGGCGGGTTCTCGACCGCGCCCAGGAACCAGGAGGGCGGCGGTTTCAGCTCACCGCCCGACATCAGCCGTCCCTGATCGCGCATTGCTGTCGCCACCTGAAGCAGTTGCTTGCTGTCGAGGTCGAAGACTGGCTTGGCGTCGGCGTGGTCGCCGTGCCGCGGATGATCTCCGCTCATGATGAGCACGTTCGGCACACCGAGCGCCGAGGCGGACAGCAGTTCCGATTGCAGCGCGATCCGGTTCCGGTCCCGGCAGGTGAGCTGCATGATCGGCTCGATCCCGGCGCCGAGCGCAGCCAGGCTGCCGGCCAGGCTGGACAGCCGCACAGCAGCGCTCTGGTTGTCGGTGATGTTCACCGCGTCGACCCAGTCCCGGAGCACTGCGGCTGTCCGGGCGATGGGCGCAGTGTCGGCACCGCGCGGCGGACCGATCTCGGCGGTCACGGTGAATTCGCCCGCCGCTAGACGGCGCTGGAATCCGCCCGGCCCTGCTGAACGGGCCGGATCCAGAGCGCCGCCCGGATTGTCCGCCATGCGAACGAGCCTATCTCAGCGCACTTCTGCCGCCTATAAGCCAACTGCCGCCGCCGGGCCAGCGTTGCGGCCACGCAGCGACCTAGACCGGGGCGGGGGTCTTCTCGGTACTCAGTCTCCGCCGGGCGACGTTGAGACGGCCCAGGCCGGACAGGGCGCTGATGACCTGAGCTGCCAGCCCGGCGGGCGCGGAGGTCGATTCGGCCAGACCGACGGTGTCGACTGCAGCAAGCATCGCCGGCCTGATCTCCGTCACCTCGGAGATCATCTGGACATGGGTTCCGGCGTCGCGTGCATAAGCACAGACCTGCTTGGCGTCGGCCGTTTGCGGGTCGCCGAGCACCAGCATGAGCTCGCTGCCCAGAGCAACCGAGTAGATCGTGCCCGCCCGGTCAGATGGCGCGTAGCAGATGTCGGACGGCACTGCCGCCCGCACTGTCGGATACCGCGAGCGCAGGGCTGAGACGATGGGGGCGCCGGCCTCCAGCGTGATGCCGGGCTGCATGAGGTAGGAGATGTTCCGGGAGTCGCCGGTACGCACCGCCGCCGTCTTTGCCGCAGTCTCAAGCACGGTGACATATCCCGGCGCCTGACTGGCAATTGGTGCTGTCGATGCCTGGCCCGGCTGGCCAATGAGCACTAGCTGCTGACCGCGATCGGCGGTCCTGGTCGCCGCCGTCTGCGCTGAGGCCACCAGCGGGCAGGTGGCGTCGACGATGACGGCCCCGCGGCGGGTGGCCTCCGCGCGCATTTCCGCAGTTACCCCATGAGCTGGGAACACCACGACATCGCCTTGATCTACTTCTGCCAGCGAGTCGGTAACGAGCGCGCCGAGTTCGTCGATCGCGCTGGCCGTTTCCGGCGGGATCGCCACCGGGGCGAGCACGTGTACCTTGCGGCCGCTGTCGCGGTACTCCGACGCGGCCTGCCTGGCCGCGCTCGCCGCGTGCATCGCGCCGCTGCACCATGGACTGCTCGCGAGCAGCAACGTCCGGGTACGGGAGACTGCGGCCCAGTCCTCTACCACCGCGCGCGCAGCCGCCGCCGATAGCGCGTCGCCCGGCGCCGCAGCCGCAGCGATCGCGGCCGTAGTGCCGTCCTGCTGCGGGCAGGTTGCGAGGAAGAGCTTCGCGTCGAACTCACCGGACGGATCATCAGAGCGGGGCAGTTCGGCGTGCCTGGCGGTCTGGCCCTTGGCGCGCAGCGATGCAGCGACGAGCGGCGCAGCGTGGCAGCTCAGCATGCCGTGCACCGCGTCGCCGATCTGGGTCGGTACCACCACCTCGTCGCGGTGCATCCTGATGCCGGAAACCTGAATTTCCCGTACCGCTGATCGGCTCATTGGCCCGCTGTCCCCCGGCGCTCGGTTCGCGCGTAGCGATGCACTGACTGCACATTGCCAGTCCCGCGACGACGGCGTTCCCAGAGCCGTGCCTCGTTTCTCCCAGGAACTGGCCAAAACTCAGCATGGCCGGAAGAGCGCTCGATATTATCTAGTTAAACACTCGGAATTCTCGGTTAGCCTTCTCTAGCCTAAGCCTCAGGGCAGATATGGGTACTGACTCCGGTACCGGGATGTGCCCGCCAAGAAAGGATCAGCCGCGATGTCAAAGACCGACGAGTACCTGGAGAACAACAGGCGCTACGCCGAGACCTTCAGCGGGCCGCTGCCGCTGCCCCCGTCGGCGGGCGTGGCCGTTGTCGCGTGCATGGACGCCAGGCTCAACGTGTATGACGTTCTCGGCTTGTCCGCAGGCGAGGCGCATGTGATCCGTAACGCCGGGGGCGCCATTACCGACGACGAGATCCGGTCCCTGACAATCAGCCAGCGACTGCTCGGCACGACAGAGATCATCCTGATTCACCACACCGAGTGCGGAATGCTCACGTTCACCGACGATGCCTTCAAGGCGTCGATCGAAAAGGAAACCGGCATCAGGCCGGCCTGGGCCGCCGAGGCGTTCGCCGATCTAGACGAGGACGTCCGCCAGTCGATCGCGCGGATCAAGGCAAGCCCGTTCATCCCGCACACCGACTCTGTTCGCGGCTTCGTGTTCGACGTTGCGACAGGAAAACTGCGCGAGGTCAGCTGACCCGCGGCCAAGGGGTCAGGACCGGTCGTCGGGCGGATCGCTTGGGATGTCGCCGCGGGGATGATTATCGCGGCCCTGCTGCTCTGCGAGGAACTGCTCGAACTGCGCGCCTAGCTCCTCGGCGGTCGGCACCTGCTCGCCGCTTGCGAGCAAGCTCTCTCGCTCAGCAGTGAAGGCGTCGTACTGCTGTTCGAGCGCCTGAACTACCTCTGCCACCTCGGTCGAACCCTCGACCTGGCGGGCAATCTCCAGGTCAGTGCGACGCGCGGACTCCCGCAGCGCGTCAGCGGGCAGCACGAGCCCGGTGGCGCGCTGCACCGACTCCAGCAGCGTCACCGCCGCTGCGGGGTAGGCGGCCTGGGCGAGGTAGTGAGGTACGTGCACGGCGAAGCCGATAGCTCCCCGGCCAGCGGCGCCGAGCCGGTACTCAAGCAGGGCCGCGGCGTGGCCGGGCACCTGCAGGGTGTCGAGCAGCGGCCGGTAGCCCTCGATCAGTTCGGGCTGAGTGGCATGTGCGGTTACGCCCAGCTGTCTGGTGTGCGGCACGCCCATCGGGATCCCGTGGAAGCCCACGGAGAGCCGGACCCGCAGGTCGGCAGAGAGCTGCATGACGGCGGCGGTGAATGCCTCCCACTCCCGGTCCGGCTCAAGCCCCGCGAGCAGCAGGAACGGCGTTCCCTCGGCATCGCGGAGCAGCGAAACTGCCAGCTCCGGTGCGTCATAGTCGTCCCAGTGGTCCTTGGAGAACGTCATGATCGGCCGCCTGGACCGGTAGTCCAGGAGCGAGTCGATGTCGAAGCGGGCCACCTGCTCATGCTCGAGCGTGGTCATCAGGTGCGTAGTGAACAATCGCCCTGCTGCGCCGGCGTCGATGAAGCCGTCCAGGTAGTACAGCATGACGAGATTGCCGTCAGCGTCGGGCGCAGCTGGGCCAACCTCGAACAGGTCGGCCGGGTTACGCGCCACGGGAAGCAGTCCTCCAAGTTTTACTGTTGGTTACCAGTCTTACCAACGACATGGCGCTGCTGGTAATCCCGGCAGGGTAAACCTACTGGCTTGGGCAGCATCAGCCGGAATCGGCAGCCTGGCTGCGGGCATCCCAGCGGGCGAGCAATCCGGCCATCTCGGCGCTGATGAACTCGAAATAGCTGACTGTCTCGGCCATCCGGAGGCCCGCAGGCGAGTCGGCGCCGAGGATGCGTATGCCGTCCTGCAGCTCGGCTGCCCATCTGGTGAACTGGCGGTCGCGCAGCCGGACGATGTCCTGCCAGACGCGGTCTGACATCCAGTAGTGCTGGCGGCGCGAGCCTGGCTCGCCTTCGGCGGCGATCAGCCCCACCTGGACCAGGTAGCGCACGCCACCCGAGATCGACGCAGGGCTGGCCTGCAGCAACTCGCTGAGCTCTGCGGCTGTCAGCGTGCTGGAGTCCGAGGTGAGCAGCGCAACGAAGATGCGTGCCGGGGTCCGCGGGAAGCCCGCCTGGGCAAGCTGCCCGGTGAAGCGCTCAATGAATGCGCGTACTGCCGAGGGATCCCGGACGCTTCGCGGAGGTGCGAGCTCCTGGTCACCGGACGCCGGCGGAATCCGCTGGCTGCTGGCTGGGCGGCTGCCGTTGCCGCTGGCAGCCGTCAACGCTGGCGCGGACGGCTGGGCCCCGCCTGTTGAGGCCGTGCCATCAGCTGACGTCTTGGGTCGCCGGGCGGACATGAGTAAGCGAGACCTTCCCCGTTTCCCTATCTTCAGGTTTTTATGAATTTGCTGTATGGTGTCGCTTCGTGAACGCTATCGAAGTTTCCGGCCTGCGCAAAACCTTCGGCAAGACCACCGCGCTGGACGGGCTCGACCTGACCGTGGCTGCCGGCGAGGTGCACGGCTTCCTGGGGCCGAACGGCGCCGGGAAGACGACGACGATCCGGATTCTGCTTGGCCTGCTGCGCGCCGACGGCGGCACGGCTCGGCTCCTCGGCGGCGATCCCTGGCGCGAGGCTGTCGAGCTGCACCGGCGGCTGGCCTACGTGCCCGGCGATGTCACGCTATGGCCAACTCTGACCGGCGGCGAGGTTATTGACCTGCTCGGGCGGCTGCGCGGCGGCCTCGACGCCGGGCGACGGGCCGAGTTGCTGGACCGGTTCGACCTGGATCCGACCAAGAAGGCGCGAGCGTACTCCAAGGGAAACCGGCAGAAGGTGGCCCTGATCGCAGCGCTGGCGTCCGATGCCGAGCTGCTGATCCTGGACGAGCCGACGTCCGGGCTCGACCCGCTGATGGAGGCGGCGTTCCGCGAGTGCGCTGAGCAGGAGCGGGCCAGGGGCCGCACGGTGCTGCTATCCAGCCACATCCTGTCCGAGGTCGAGGCGCTGTGCGACCGGGTGACCATCATCAGGGCCGGGCGCACGGTGGAGACCGGGACGCTCGCCGAGATGCGCCACCTGACCAGGACTTCGGTAGCCGCGGAGCTAGTGGGCCAGACCCCCGGCCTGGCCGCGCTGCCGGGCGTGCACAACCTGGTTGTCGACAACGGCCAGGACGGCGGCAGCAGGGTCCGCTGCGAGGTCGACTCGGACCAGCTGGGCGATCTGCTGAAACTGCTTGTCGCCGCCGGAGTCCGCACCCTGACAAGTCAGCCGCCGACGCTGGAGGAGCTGTTCCTGCAGCATTACAGCGACGGGGGTGACGATGGCCAAGGCGGCGCCGGGCAGAACGGTGCCCGGCAGGAGGAGGCTGGCCGGGACGGGGCTGGCCGGCTTGATCCCGGCCAGCAAGCGGCTGGTCAGCACGCAGGCGGGACGCACTCGTGAGTGCGCCGGCTGCGGCCGCACCTGCCCCGGCCGTGCCGACAGGTCGCCGGCCGGGTGCTAGCCGCGGCCGCCCGCTCGCCCGGACTGCTCGGCTGACCCGGTTCGCCTTGCGGCGGGACCGCTTCATGCTGCCAGCGTGGGTTTATGCGCTGACGGTCATTGCGGCCTCGGGCGGTTACGGGCTCAAGGCCGTCTACAGGACGCAAGCCGGCAGAGCGACGCTCGCCGCCAGCGTCTACCACGACGAAGCACTCTCTTTTCTGTACGGACAGCTGCATGGCGACTCGCTTGGCGCGATCACGGCCTGGCGCTATCTCTGCTACGCCGCCCTCGCTGCCGGGCTGATGAATATGTTCCTGGTGATCAGGCACACCCGCGCGGACGAGGAGACCGGCCGGCTGGAGCTACTCGGTTCCGCGGCGGTCGGCCGGCAGGCACCGCTGACGGCGGCGCTGCTGGTGGCCGCGGTGGCCGACGTGGCCCTGTTCCTGCTCAGCACTGTGGTCCTGGCCGCCGGTGGCCTCCCGGTGGTCGGGGCGATCGCCTTTGCACTGGCAGAGGTCAGCTGCGGCCTGGTGTTCGCGGCATTGAGCGCGCTGGCAGCGCAAGTGAGCAGCACCGCGCGGGGTGCGCGCGGACTGGTCATCACGGTGCTCGGGGTCATCTTCCTGTTCCGCGCAGTTGGTGACTCCGGCGCTGATCACGGCCTCGGCTGGCTGACCTGGCTATCCCCGATCGGCTGGGCTGAGCTGGTCCGGCCGTTTACCGCTGACCGCTGGTGGGCGTTTGCGCTGCCGGCGGCTACGGCAGCTGCGGTCACGGCGATCGCGGTCGCGCTTGCCGCACACCGGGACCAGGGAGAGGGGCTGCTGCAGTCAAGCAGCGGACCAGCGCGCGCGAGCCGGATCCTGACTGGTCCGATGGGCCTGGCCTGGCGGCTGCAGCGTGGCGGTCTTGCCGGGTGGGCCGCCGGATTCCTGGCGGGCGGCCTCGCCATCGGGGTCGTCGCGAACGGCATAGGCAAGCTTGTCGGCTCGAGCGCAGCGGTTGACAAGGCGATCGCACGGATCGGCGGCCAGGCTGCTCTGACCAGCGCGTATCTCGCCGCGTGCGCAAGCCTGATCGGCTTGGTAGCGGCTGCGTACGCGGTGTCCGCGATGTTGCGGCTCAGGTCGGACGAGACTGACGGCCGCGGCGAGCCAATGCTGGCAGCGCCGGTCGGCAGGTTGCGCTGGGGGAGCAGTTACTTGATTGCCGCAGCAGTCGGCACCGGTGTCATGCTGCTGGCCGGCGGGGTTGGCATGGGGCTGGGCTACGGTCTGGCGAGCTCCACCACGGGAACGGAGCTGCCCAGGCTGATCGGCGCCGCGCTAGCGCAGTGGCCTGCGGCACTGTGTGTTGCCGCGGTGGGCACCATGTTCATCGGCCTGGCGCCGCGGTGGAGCGTTCCGGCCGCCTGGACTGCTCTTGCTGTCTGCGGCCTGATCGGAGTGTTCGGTCCGGCGCTGAACCTGTCGCAGTCAGTGCTCGATATCTCGCCGTTCACGCATGTGCCGAAGCTGCCGGGCGGGCTGTTCAGCATCACGCCGCTGTTCTGGCTGACGGCGATCACGCTGGTGCTGACCGCGGCGGGGCTGGCCGGCCTGCGCCGCCGGGACATCGGCTGACGAGCGTCCTTACGGATGCAGCATCTGGTGATCGGCCAGCATCTGGACGTACTGCGCGATCTTCCTGGCGCGAGTCTCGGGCCGCTTGACCGTGCCGATGCGGTACAAGATGGCGTACCTGTTGATGCTGTTGAGCGTCGCGAAGAACTCGGCCGCGGCGGGGTTCGCGTCGAGCGCGGCGGTGAGGTCGTCAGGCACCGTGATGCTGCCCGGGCCGGCGTAGGCGGACACCCACCTGCCGTCGGCCTTGGCGCTCTCGACTTCGGCTAGCCCGGCGGGCCGCATGCGGCCTGCGGCAATCAGCGCCTCCGCTTTCTGCGTGTTGATCCTCGACCACCGGCTGCCTCGCTTGCGGGGGGTGAAGCGCTTCAGCCAGTAGCCGTCGTCCAGGCCGCGGGTCTGAGCGTCGATCCAGCCGAAGCAGAGGGCCTCGTCCAGAGCCTCGGCGTAAGTCAAGGTGCCCTCGTCGGCCCCCTTCTTGGCAATCTTCAGCCAGAGTCCGCTCGTCGATGCATGGTGATCCGCGAGCCAGGAGCGCCATGCGTCAGCCGTCGGAAACGCCACGGGATCGTGCTCGGGGAGTGCCACTAGTTCAGTGAATCAGCCTGGTCCGACATTTCCGGGCAGTTTTGGGCCGCGCGGGTGCGCGACGGAGGGCGTGGGCCGCCGATCGATGCCCCATGAGGGGCCACGATCGATGACTCACGCCCCGTGATCCTGGCCATTGCCTCGAGCCGCGGAGCGGCCGCGGCCGCACCCGCGCCTGTTAGTGGCCGGGACCTTGCCCTCGCAACATCGCCGTAAGATGCGCGCGAGCGCTCGCCTCGGGAGCACCGGCTTGCGTGAGGATCTGCGCTGCGAGGTTGTCGCTATCCCGGTACAGGCCGAGCAGGATGTGCTCGGTTCCGATGTAGTTGTGCCCGAACTCGAGCGCGACGGCGAGCGCATCCCGCAGCACCCGCTTGGCCGGTACGGAGAAGGGCGGCCGGGTCCCCGAGCCTGCCGTTCCGGCTGGCTTCCCGTCGGGGGCCGGCGCCTGCGCGGATGAGCCCGGCGCCTGCGCGGACGAGGCAGGCGATTCTGCCATCGATCCGGTCGGCTCCTCGGCCTCAGGAGTGCGATCGCCAGCGGCGCGGATCGCAGCACGCACTTTCTCCTCGGTCACGTCCATCGCGGCCAGCGCGCGGCCCGCAAGGCCTTCCGGCTCGGAGAACAGCGCCAGCAGCAGGTGCTCGGTGCCAACGAAGTCATCGCCGAGCGCAACGGCAGCCATGCTGGACTGGGCCATCACGTGCCGGGCGCGGTCGGTAAACCGCTCGAACGTCGGCGACGGGTTTGCTGCGGCTACGTGCGTGGCGATTGCCGTCGCGAATCGTTTATGCACAGCCTGCTTTGTCACGCCGAGCGCCGCGCTGATCTCTGTCCAGGACCGGCCGTCCCGTCGGCAGCGGTCCACGAAGTGCCCGAGAAGGGCATCAGTGGTCTCTTCCAGCTCAGCTGCCGCGGCGGCAGCCGCGACAAGCTGGTCAAGAGGCTGGTCGGAGCTGGCGTCCTGCCGGACAATCTCGATGAGCTCCTGAAGTGTGGGCGGAGGTGCCATGCGTCAACTATAGGTTGACGTCTTGATGGGCGTCAACTTTGCGTTGACCAACTGTTCGCAGGGCATACTGGACAGATGACTCCGGAGGAACAGCTGCCGCCAGCGGAACCGGGCCAGCCGCAGCGACCGGGCCAGCAGGAAGATCAGAGTCACCCGATGCAACTCAGCCATTCGCGGCGCCTGCTCGTGCTCGCGATCTGCTGCATGAGCCTGTTCATCGTCGGGCTGGACGTCACGATCGTCAACGTCGCGCTGCCGTCGATCGGCCGAGAGTTGCACGCTGGGGTTTCCGGTCTGCAGTGGACGATCGACGCCTACACGCTCGTGCTTGCCAGCCTGCTGATGCTGTCTGGATCGACAGCGGATCGGATCGGCAGGCGGCGAACGTTCCAGACCGGGCTCGTCCTGTTCACGGCCGGATCACTGTTGTGCAGCCTCGCGCCCGGCCTCGGCTGGCTCATCGCGTTCCGCATGCTGCAGGCTATCGGCGGCTCGATGCTCAACCCCGTGGCGATGTCGATCATCACGAACACGTTCATCGAGCCGCGGGAGCGAGCCAGGGCAATCGGCATCTGGGGCGGGGTCGTCGGGCTCAGCATGGCGCTCGGGCCGATCACCGGCGGTCTGCTAGTCGAGTCCGTCGGATGGCGCGGCATCTTCTGGGTCAACGTCCCGGTCGGTATCGCTGCACTCGTGCTGACTGCCTTGTTCGTGCCAGAATCCAAGGCGCCCCGCGCGCGCAAGCTCGATCCCGTCGGTCAGTTGCTGATCGTCGTGCTGCTGGCGTCGCTGGTCTACGCGCTGATCGAAGGGCCTGGGTCGGGCTGGACGTCGCCCAAGATCCTCAGCTGTTTCGGCGCCGCCGCGGCAGCGCTCATCGCGCTGCTGGCCTACGAGCCGCGCCGACCCGAGCCGCTGATCGATCCCCGGTTCTTCCGCAGCGCACCGTTCTCCGGCGCGGTCGCGATCGCTATCTGCGCGTTTGCTGCCCTGGGCGGCTTCCTCCTGGTCAACACCCTCTACCTGCAGGACGTGCGGGGCTATTCCCCGCTGCTGGCGGGGGCCTACACGCTGCCGATGGCCGCGATGACCGCGGTTTGCTCGCCGTTGTCAGGCCGGCTGGTCGGCGCCCGAGGGACGCGACCGTCGCTGCTTGTCGCCGGATTCGGCATCACCGCGGCCGGAGTAATCCTGGCGCATGTCAGTTCGGATACCTCGACAGCCACGTTGCTAGCCAGCTACCTGCTGTTCGGGCTCGGCTTCGGCACGGTGAACGCGCCGATCACGAACAGCACCGTCTCCGGAATGCCGAGGTCACAGGCCGGAGTCGCGGCGGGCGTCGCATCCACCAGCAGGCAGATCGGCTCGTCGCTGGGCGTCGCGGTGATTGGCTCGGCGACCATCTCGGCGCTGCACGGGCCGTTCCGGCTTGGCTTCGCAGCGGCCAGCCACGCTGGTTGGTGGATCGTAGTGGGCTGCGGCGTGGCGGTCTTCGGGCTCGGCCTGCTCGTGAGCGGCCGCTGGGCACTCCTGACGGCGCAGGAAACGGCCAGCCGGCTGGCACCAAGTCCGCAGCTGACGGCCGGGCCGGAGTCGGCGGCCCAGCCGGCTGCGTTTCAGGCGACCGGGCTCCAGCCGACAGCCGGCGAGACGGCGCTGGACCTGGCTGCTAACGGCCAGGTGACAGGCGATGAGGCGGCCGACGGGCCGGGCGGCGCGAGTTCGGTCAGCCCTGCTGCTCCTCGCTGACCGACATAACGGCGAACGCGGCGCCCTGGTCATCGCGCACTACCGCCATCCGGCCGTACGGACTGTCCCAGGCCGGCGCGACCACACTGCCGCCCAGTTCAGTGACCCGCGTCACAGCGGCGTCGGTGTCGGCGACGGCGAAGTAAGTGCCCCAGCTCGCTGGCATCTCGGGGCGGTCATCACCGATGTCACCGATACCGCCAACCGGCCGGCCATCCAGGTCTAGCGTCGCGTACTTCATCCCGTCAGCGCCGATGTCGCCGTAGCTGTAGCCGAATACGGCCGCGTAGAAAGCTCTGTTGCCCTCGTAGTTCCGGCTCATGTTCTCGCTCCAGACCAGCGAGGCCGGCTCGTTCGCGCGCCGCACGCCGGTATGCGCTCGCGCCTGCCAGACGCCGAAGATCGCGCCGCCTGGGTCGGCTGCGATGAACATCCGCCCGACATCCATCACGTCCATTGGCCCCATCACCAGCTGGCCGCCGGCCGCCTCGACCTTCGCCGCGGTCTCGTCGGCGTCCTCGCTGGCCAGGTACGTCATCCAGAACGTCGGCGTCTCCGCCGGACCCATCTTCGGGCCGATGCCAGCGACCGGGTCGCCATCGATCTCGCAGATCGAGTAGCCGCCCGCCTCCGGCGGCCCCTCCAGGATCTGCCATCCGAACAAGCCACCGTAGAACGCCTTTGCCTTAGGCACATCCGCCACGCTGAGGTCGATCCAGCAGGGCGTCCCGGCAGGCCAGGCAGTGTTGCGTGTGACCATCGTTTCCCTCCCCATCCCGCGCCTGCCGCCCGTCGGGTCCGGCAGGCGGCCGTCGCTGGCGAGGGAAGCGTACTGCGGGAACGCCCCGGGCCGCGGCCGATCCTGCCAGCACCGCGCGGCCGGCATCGCGTGTTCTCGAGCTCATACCGTGGCCCTGGATTGGGCTGCCGCCTGCCGCCTGCCGCCTGCCGTCAAAGCCGGGCCGCCGGCCACGCCGCCGCAGTCGCCGCCTGCCACGTCAGTCCGGACCAGGCCAGGCAGCACGGGCGGCAGCTGAATACGTAAAAAGCTCGTTGTAACTGAAACTAATCTGATTCAGTCATATAGCGCAGACCTTGCTGCCCAGGACGGCCGCTCCCGGCGGCCGCGGAGGTTACTTCTTGCAGATTCACCGGCCTCGGTTCTGGTTCACGGCCGGCTGCGCATCCGCAGCCACCGCAGCGTTGGCGCTAGCGGCAGGCTGCAGTTCCGGAGTCCCGAGCGCCAGCTCAGGCTCACCCGCGCGGCCGACGTCTAGCCCCGCGGACAGCAGTGGCCAGCCATCGGGCGCCCAGGCAATCCCCCCGCAGACCTCCTCGGCCTCGGAGAGTTCCGCAGCGCAGGCAGCCGAGGCAGTCCAGGGCCCGGCCGCAGTGCCGACGGCAGCGCAGCTAGCCGCCCTGAAGGCGCAGTCCGCCGAGATCGCCAGGCTGACACCCGAGCAGATGGCCGGCCAGCGGGTCATCTACAGCTATTCCGGGCTGACGCCGCCGGCCAGCTTGGTCAACCTGGTCCGGCATGGCGAGGTCGGCGGTGTCATATTCTTTGGCGGCAATATCTCCAGCCAGGCTCAGCTAACTGCCGTCATCTCGCGGCTGATAACGGCTAACGAAGCCGCCACGAACCCGGCCCGCGATTACCCGCTGCTGCTGATGGCCGATCAGGAGGGCGGCCAGGTCCGGCGCTTGTCGTGGGCGGGCCCAGACCAGTCCGAAGCACAGATCGGCGACTCCGCAACGCCCGCATCCGCAGCGGCCGCAGCAGGTGCGCAGGCGGCGGACGCCTTGCGTGCGGTCGGCATGAACGTGAACCTCGCCCCGGTCCTCGACGTCTACCGCTCGCCAGGCGACTTCGACGATCAGTACCAGCGCTCTTACAGCATGAACCCGGCCGTCGCGTCGCAGGCTGGCGCTGCGTTTGTCACGGCGCAGCAAGACGGCGGCGTTGCGGCCACCGTCAAGCACTTTCCCGGGCTCGGTGCGGCAGCAGCGTCGCAAGACACCGACAACAAGCCAGTGCGGATCAACCTGTCCGCGCGGACGCTGCGCAGCGTCGACGAGATGCCATACCGAGCAGCGATCCAGGCTGGCGTCAAGCTGACGATGGTGTCGTGGGCGAGCTACCCTGCGCTCGACCCCAAGCTTCCGGCTGGGCTGTCGCCGACCATCATTCAGGGCGAACTGCAGGGGCGCCTCGGTTTTACGGGCGTCACCATCACCGACGCGCTCGGTGCGGGGGCCCTGCGGGCTTACGGGACGCTAGAGAACCGGACGATGCTGGCCGGCCGCGCCGGAATGGACGCGCTACTGTGCACGGCGACCAATGCGCTGCCCGGCTGGAAATGTGTCAAGGGCCTCCGGCAGGGGTATACGGACGGCGCCCTGCCGAAAACGGCATTCCAGGCTCAGCTCGCGCAGCTTCTGCAGTTGCGGGAGAACTTGCCCGCCTGACGACCGGGCGCAGACGACTGAAGAAAAGCCCGCCTGCCTTCGCTAGCGCCATGCGCCGGGCGCACGCGGTTCGTAGCGTGGCATTGTGTAAGAACACGGCTGGCTGGCTATTGCATCGGGAGCGGGGTCAGCCCGGCTTCGCAGAAAGGCAGCCCTCGCCTTGCACAAGCAGCTATGGCGCAGAATCGGCGGCGTCTCGGCGGCTGCCGCGATCGTCCTGATCTTCGCGGGGAACGCAGACGCTGGTCAGACGGCGCGCGCCGGCGAAGCAGGATCGACAAGCGATAACAACCTTCAGGCCGGGAACGGGGTAGCCTCCGCCAGCAGCCTGCGCACGGTCGCGGCGAGTCCGGCGGCGGCGCAAAGTCCGGAAGCTACCGTCGCCGCAACACTGTCAGCGGCTCAGCTGGCTGGCCAGCGTGTCATCTACAGCTACTCAGGCCTGACACCGCCGTCTGCCCTGCTCAAGCTGATCCGGCACGGCGAGGTCGGCGGCGTCATCTTCTTCAGCTCGAATTTCGCAAGCCGTTCGCAGTTCACCTCCGCAGTCAGCACCCTGGTCGCCAACAACGCCCTGGCGCAGAACCCGGCACACAACTACCCGCTCTTGCTCATGGTCGACCAGGAGGGCGGGGAGGTCAGGCGGCTGCCCGGAGCGCCAGTGGACTCGGAGAGGACCATCGGTTCGCTGCCCACCTCCGCGCAGCGTTCTGCAGCGGCGAAGGCGGCCGGCACAGGCGCTGGCCAGAACCTGCTCAGCTTCGGCCTGAACGTGAACCTGGCGCCGGTACTGGACGTGTTCCGGGCTCCCGGCGACTTCGACGACCAATTCCAGCGCTCGTACAGCATGAATCCCGTGACTGTGGCGCATCTGGGGTCGCTGTTCATCACAGCGCAACAGGCCACTGGCGTAGCCGCGACGGCCAAGCACTTCCCTGGACTCGGCGCCGCGACGGCGAGCCAGGACACCGACAAGGTGCCGGTCACCATCACTCTCTCGAAGGCGACGCTGCAGAACATCGATGAGTTCCCGTATCAGGCCGCCATCGCGGCCGGTGTCAAGCTCGTGCTGGTGTCCTGGGCGAGGTATCCGAACCTGGGTTCGTCCCGGCCGGCCGGCCTGTCTTCCGTCATCGTGCAAGGGCAGTTGCGGCGGCGGCTGGGTTTCACGGGGGTGACGATCACCGACGCGATCGGTGCCGGCGCGCTGCGGTCGTTCGGCTCGATCCAGAACCGCTCACTATTGGCAGCAGAGGCTGGCATGCAGCTGATTCTGTCGGCGGCGCAGACTGTCACCGAGGGCCAGAACGCGCTGGCCGGATTGCAGAACGGCTTCAACAGCGGCACTCTCAGCCAGTCGGGCTTCCGGGCGACCGTGACGCAGATCCTCACGCTGCGGAGCACCTTGCCGGATCCGCCGATCGGCCACGGCAATGCCTGATGCCCGTGCTGGCTAAGGCGGTGTGACCGGCGAGTAGGCGATCCGGAAGAAGCCGCGCACTGGCCAGTTGATGTCGATGTTGTTCTCGAAGCGAGTGGCCTGCGACGGGTTCGAGGTGTCGAACTGGATGTGCACGCCGTCGTTCTGGCCCGAGTTCGGGTCGTAGACCCCGATGGTGACCTGCGGTCCCGCAGCCTGGTAGCTGCAGGCGAGCACCTGGTGGTTGTGGACGAGGTCGCCGGGACTGGCAGATGCGACCGTAACCAGGCCAAGCGGCACCGGGACGCCCGCGTCGAGGCTGCTCTTGATGGCTGGCCACTGCTGCTCGATCGTCCGTGAGGACAGTCCGCGCTCGGCGACGAATGTGTGACCAAGGATGGTCACGCTGGCGTCGCCCTCCGGCAGGTTCATCCATAGGTAGAACTCGGCAACCCCAACGGGGATGTGCCAGGAGGTGATCAGCCGCTGGACGATGAACTGGTATAGCGGAGTACCGGGGGCCGGCCTGTCTGGCGGCGGCGGCTTGCCCGCGAGCCAGTAATCGAGTGCCGCGAAGACCATGCCGCCGCAGAGCCCGGCGGCAGCGTTCCCGATGCCGATACTGCCCAGCGAGGTCGGTACTGACACTGCGGGGGCCGACGGCCACGAGTTGGTAAAGGCGAACCCGTCGGCTAACGGCGAGAAAGCAGCGGGCTGTGGTTGCATTTCGCCATTATGGAAAATCCGGCCGGGTAGCGCTAGTGCACGCCGATGCCGTCGATAGTCGCCATTTCATCGGCGGTAAGCACGAATCCGAACAAGTCAAAATTAGACACGATTCGTTCCGGATGAGCCGACTTCGGGATCACGATGATGTCGTGTTGCAGGTGCCAGCGGAGGACTACCTGGGCTGTGGTCACACCGTGCGCGGCGGCTATCTTCGCGAGGATGGGGTCGTCTAGGTCGGTGTTTTTCAGCCCGCTGTAGCCCTCGACGACGATCCCGCGCTCCGCGTGGCCGGCTAGCACTCCGGCGTCGTAACGAGCGGGACTCCAGTCAATCTGGTTCACCGCTGGCTTCTTCCCCGACGAGCGGGTTAGCTCGTCAAGTTCCGGGAGCGTGTAATTGCTGACGCCAATGTCGGTGACATGTCCGTCAGCCTGAATCTCGATCAGTTCGTTCCACAGTTGACGGCTGCCTCCTCGCTGCGAGGGCGGCCAGTGCACCAACCAGAGATCCAGGTACTCGGTGCCTAGCGCCGAGAGCGACTGCTGAATTATCGAGCGAGCCTTCCCGGCATCCGACGGACGGATCTTGGTCGTCACGAATAGCTGCGACCGGTCCAGTCCGCTGTCCTTGATGGCACGGCCGACGTCGGCCTCGTTGGCGTACATGGTGGCGGTGTCGATCGAGCGGTAGCCAGCCGACAACGCGGCGAGCACTGCCTGGTAGACGTTGTCGTGACGCATTCGCCATGTGCCGAACCCGACCATTGGCATCCGGGCGCTGCTCGGCAATGAGACAGCAGGTACTTCAGCTGGAGGTGCCATCCGCTTATTATGCTCCGCCGGTCAGCAGACCTCAGTGCCGGAGGATGCGGTGAGCTCGGCGAACAGCGAGGTCAGCTGGCCGGTGACCGAGCCGGGCTTGCCGTCGCCGATTGGCCGGCCGTCCAGCGCGAGCACCGGGGTCAGGCCACCCATCGTGCCGGTCACGAAGATCTCGTCGGCAGAGTAGAGCTGCGTCAGGCTGAAGTCGCCGATCACGCAGCTGATCCCGGCGGCCGTGGCTAGGCCGAGCACGGCTTGCCTGGTAATGCCTTCCGGGCACGCGGCCGTCGACGGAGTTCCGAGCACACCGCCTGTCACCACGAAAATGTGTGTTGCATTGGTCTCGGCCACGAACCCGCGCTGATCCAGCATCACGGCGTCGTCCGCGCCCGCGACGTTCGCCTCGATCTTGGCCAGGATCGATGTCAGCAGGTTGTTGTGGTGGATCTTCGGGTCCAGGCTGTCAGGGCCGGTGCGGCGGACGCTCGATGTAATCAGCGTGATGCCACCAGCGTCGTACACCGGCGCCTTATGCTCTGGCAGCACGATCAGCGTCGGGCCGGACTGGTTGAGCCGTGGATCCATGCCACTGGTGATCTTGACCCCGCGGGTTAGGGTCAGCCGGATGTGCACGTTGTCGCTCATCTGGTTTGCGGCGAGCGTGCGACGTATCTCGGCGATGATCTCCGCGTCGGTCGGAATCTGTTCGAAAGCGAGCGCCTGCGCCGAACGCCGCAGCCTGGCCAGGTGCTCGGTCAGCCGGAAGATCTTGCCCTGGTAGACCCGTAGGCCTTCCCAGACTGCGTCGCCGCCCTGCACCACCGAGTCGAACGGGCTGACCGCTGCCTGGTCGCGATGGGTTAGCCGACCGCCTACGTTGACGATCAGGTCGCGGTTGCGCTCGTCGAAGGTTTGCAGCACGTCCCGAACATATCGATGAGCTGCCCAGATCACGCCGCCGGGCCACTCTTCATGGGTCCGTGCCGTCTGACCGGTAAACAAACAACTGCATAACAGACTAACTTCGCAAAACGAATGCCGCTTTCTCGCCTCATGCCACCACCCGCCCTGGGCGAGATAGCTCTTCATGGGCCTGTGCCGACTCCCTTCATGGGTTCGTGCCTGTTTCGTGTCCGGAATGCGCCGATCTGTGGTCGCTGAATCCATGAAACGTCGCCCTAGAGCGGTGCGGGGCTGACCCTGGCTGCGCGCCGGACAACGTACTGTTAGTGCCAATCAGGCATGAATTGGACAGGGGGACTGGATGGAGCTCGACCCGAAGCTGGTCGCGAGCCTGAGAAGGGCAATCGACGCGATGCCAGACGACGTCGAGCTGCGCCTGCACCTGGCCGCACTGCTGATCGAGGCCGGGCGGCGAGATGAAGGCATCCGAGAGGTTGGCATCATCCTGCAGGCCGACCCGGCTAACGCCGACGCTCTGGCGCTGATCACTGGAACCCCGCCAGCCGGCCCAGGAGCGCTGCCTGACGCGGACCTTGCCGGGCCGGGGGACGAGAGCGGGCCACGGGTCGGCGCGGGCGCTGAACGCCCAGCCCGCCCGGGTGCGGAGCGGCCGGGTGCGGAGTTGCTGAATGCCGCCGAGTCGGCCGGCGCGGCTGGTCCCGCGGCCGAGCTTGAGTCCCCGTCCGGGGCAGAGCAGCCGGGTGCGGAGTTGCTGAATGCCGCCGAGCCGGCCGGTGCGGCTGGTCCCGCGGCCGAGCTTGAGTCCCCGGCCGGGGCACGGCCGGCCGACTCCCCTCCCGAAACGCCAGACTTCGACTGGAGCGCCGCCGAGTCCGAGCTCGCCGACGTGCTGCCTCCCCGGTTCGTGACCCCCGATGGCTCTGCCGAGCATCTCGCGGGCGGTGCGGCGGGGGACGGAGTGGCAAAGCAGGGAAGCGGCGACCCCGGCTCCGCCGCCTTCGACGTCGAGCACGCTGGGCTTCGACTCGCCGATGTAGCCGGCATGGCGGACGTCAAGCAGCGCCTCGAGGCGGCGTTCCTTGCTCCGATGCGCAATCCCGAGCTCCGCAAGCTCTACGGCAAGAGCCTGCGCGGCGGCTTGCTGATGTACGGGCCGCCCGGATGCGGCAAGACTTTTATAGCTCGCGCGATAGCCGGCGAGCTGGGCGCGCGCTTCCTGGCGGTGTCCTTCGCCGACGTCGTCGACAGCATGCTCGGCCAGAGTGAGCGCAACATCCGCGAGATCTTCAGTGTCGCCCGCCAGAACTCGCCGTGCGTGGTGTTCCTCGACGAGGTGGACGCCATCGGCCAGAAGCGCACGCAGCTCCGGCACACGCCGATGCGTGCCGTGGTCAACCAGCTACTCCTCGAACTCGACGACGTAACCGGCGGCAACGAGGGTGTTTTCCTGCTGGCGGCCACTAACCATCCATGGGACGTGGACAGCGCGCTGCGGCGCCCCGGCAGGTTCGACCGGATGCTGCTGGTGCTCCCGCCCGACCAGCCCGCGCGCGCGGCCATCTTCCGCTATCACCTTCGCGAGCGGCCTGTTGAGCGAGTTGACCCCGAGCGCCTGGCGAAGCTAACCGACGGATACTCCGGCGCGGATATCGCACACGTCTGCGAGTCGGCTGCTGAGCTTGCGCTGCTCGACTCGGTCCGCCGCGGCGAGCCCAGGATGATCGCCCAGCCGGACCTGGAGTCAGCGATCCGGGACGTGCGCCCGTCGCTGAGCCCGTGGTTCGATGCTGCACGCAACGTCGCGCTGTTCGCCAACGAGGGCGGCGCTTACGACGACCTGGCTGTTTATCTGAAGAAGAACCGTCTGCTCTGACCGATATCGCGTCAGGCAATCTGTCGGCACAAGGCGTCCGCCCACATTTCACGGGTCTTTGCCGCGAGAACCGGGACAAACTGCCCCAGGAAGCGGACAAGATCGATGAAATGTGGCTGGAGCGCCAAGGCAGCATGCCGACCTTGGCACAGTTCGTCCCATTTTTGGCCCGCCGGGAGCGTGTTTGGCCGGCCCGGTTGGCCGGCCCGGTTGCTCGGCCCGGTTGGTCGGCTTGGCTGGCCGGCTT
>Ga0335073_10002237_pt1 | contig 26397 bp, 20 predicted proteins | sample Lox_Sample_22_FD_207093 | JGI IMG/M metagenome (GOLD analysis project Ga0335073, IMG submission 207093) | Soil microbial communities from Loxahatchee National Wildlife Refuge, Florida, United States - Lox_Sample_2.2 | ecosystem: Environmental > Terrestrial > Soil > Wetlands | place: USA...
TCGCGGTTTTTGCGATCAGGCCCGCCCGCACGCACTTGACTCGCGGATCGATTAAGCGATCGGCGCCGGCCGAACCACTCGAAAGCACAGACGACCCTCAGGGGATCGACGCAATGCACTCTGTGTAATCAGATCATGACGAAACGTCACGTACGTAAGCGGACGGTAAGGATGGGATGGTTGCAGCTATATGTGTCATGCCGCAGGTTGGGGGTATACATCACACGAACCGCACGGGTACCTCACCGGTGACTACCCGCACGGTGGTGTGGTCACCGATGACCGCGCTGGCTGGCAGTGGCTTGCCACGCGGCCCGCGCGGTTTTCGCTTGTGGCGTACACCGCCCGGCCTTGGGAAGCCTGGCGCCGGGATACGTGTTGTGCTGTGCTGTAAGGCAGTTGTCCCCCCGCTGGATGGCCCCCGGTACCCCCCGAGGGTCTGCCCTTGGGATGGCGATTACCGGACAGATCAGCAGCCCCAACCGGAGCCAGCCGGACACAGCAGCCGGAGGCATGAGACGAGGAAGGCGACGTGACAGGAGCTATCGCCCCCACTAAGCCGCTAACCGCACTCGATCTGTGCGATCGGTGCGGCGCGCAAGCCTACGTCCGCGTCCTACTCCCCAACTCGGGCGAGCTGCTTTTCTGCGCCCACCACAGCAGGGAGCACCTGCCGGCGCTGAAGAAGGTAGCCCTCGACATCCAGGACGAGACCCAGCGGCTTAGCAAGCCAGAGAACTGAACGAGTCCGGGGCCCCGCCCCGGACCTCCCAGGCAGTCCGTCGCCGCCCTCGCCTTCCCGTGGTTCAGCGGGAGGGCGGGGGCGGAGTCGTGCCTGACGGTTACCGCAGGTCGTCGTTGAGCAACTGGAACAGGATGTGATCCTGCCAACGGCCGGCGATCCTGAGATACGACTCGGCCACCGCGAACGGCCGGAAGCCGTTGCGCGCGAGCACCCGCTGCGACGGCGCGTTGTGCAGCAGCGTCCCGGCCTCAAGCCGGTGCAGGCGCAGTTGCTTGAACGCGATATCGATGACATCCGCCAGCGCCGCCGACGCCAGGCCGTGCCCGGCGCGCGACTTGCTGACCCAGTAGCCGACGCTCGCCGACTGGAACGCCCCGCGGACGATGTTGTTCAGGTTGATGGAGCCGGCCACCGCGCCATCCGCGTCGAGGATCGTCAGCGGAAGCATCGCTCCCCGTTCCCGGGCCGCCAGCTGGCGGGCAACGACCTCGCGCTGCCCCCCGGCGGTGAAGTAGGCATCGTCCTGGAGCGGAGACCACGGAGCCAGGTAGTCGCGGTTCGCGGTCAGCAGCCGGGCGAGCGGCTCCGCGTCATCGAACGAGACCACCCTGGTCACTGCCATCGCACGTGCCTTCCTCCTCGCGGGATCACGGGATAACGCCGTGGACCGCGCCAAGCCGACCGGAGAGCAGCGAACACGGCGGTCCGCCCGCTCGCGTGCAGCAACCCCCGCAGCTCCGGTCCGCACGGTCGGGCCTGGTACGATCGCGGTCTTCGCGATCAGGCCCGCCGGTACGCACACCGGTGGATGCGGGGGTCGTCCCTCCGGGGAACCCGGAGTCAGCCGAAGCTCCGGTCCGCACGGGCGGGCCTGGTACGACCGCGGTCTTCGCGATCAGGCCCGCCTGCACGCACGTCGGGGGGGACGGGGCCGTCCCCCCCGGGAGATAACTGTTAGTCCAGGTAGTCGCGCAGAACCTGAGAGCGGGACGGGTGGCGGAGCTTGGACATGGTCTTCGACTCGATCTGCCGGATCCGCTCGCGGGTGACGCCGTAGACCTTGCCGATCTCGTCCAGGGTCTTCGGCTGTCCGTCGGTGAGGCCGAAGCGCATCGAGACGACCCCCGCCTCGCGCTCGGACAGGGTGTCGAGTACCGAGTGCAGCTGCTCCTGAAGCAGGGTGAACGAGACCGCCTCGCCGGGCTGGATGGCCTCGGAGTCCTCGATCAGGTCACCGAACTCGCTGTCGCCGTCCTCGCCGAGCGGCGTATGCAGCGAGATCGGCTCGCGGCCGTACTTCTGCACCTCGACGACCTTCTCCGGGGTCATGTCGAGCTCGACGGCCAGCTCCTCAGGGGTCGGCTCGCGGCCGAGGTCCTGGAGCATCTGGCGCTGGACGCGGGCCAGCTTGTTGATGACCTCGACCATGTGCACCGGGATGCGGATGGTGCGGGCCTGGTCGGCCATCGCGCGGGTGATCGCCTGCCTGATCCACCAGGTGGCGTACGTGGAGAACTTGTACCCCTTGGTGTAGTCGAACTTCTCGACGGCGCGGATCAGGCCGAGGTTGCCCTCCTGGATCAGGTCGAGGAAGAGCATGCCGCGCCCCGTGTACCGCTTGGCCAGGCTGACAACCAGCCGGAGGTTGGCCTCGAGCAGGTGGTTCTTGGCGCGGCGGCCGTCCTCGGCGATCCACTCGAGATCGATGCGCGAGTCAGGCGACATGCGGCCGCCGCCCTCCGCGAGCTTCTCCTCGGCGAACAGGCCGGCCTCGATCCGCTTGGCGAGCTCGACTTCCTGCTCGGCGTTGAGCAACGGGACCTTGCCGATCTGCTTCAGGTAGTCCTTGACCGGGTCGGCGGTGGCACCCGCGACGGCTACCTGAGCGGCCGGGAGGTCATCGTCGTCGTCGCCGAAGACGAAGATCTCGTCGTCAACGCCCTCACCGGGGGCCTTGCCCTCGGCCGGCTCGCCTGCTCCTTCAGCCGCGGCGCCTGCGCCGGCGACGGCGGCCGGCGACTCGTCGGCTTCGTCCTCGCCGTCCTGGTCATCCCCCAGATCGGCCTCGGTCAGCTCGACATCAGGCGCTTCCGCGATCTCCAGGTCCGCGCCGAGCGCGTCACCGAGGTCATCGTCGAGGTCATCGAACTCCTCGAGGTCGACCGCCCCCTCGAGGTCATCGCCCTCGAGGTCTGCTTCATCGTCAAGCTCGTCCACGACGGCCAGGTCACCGGGCAGGTCCTGGACCGGCACCGCCGCGAGCTCCTCGCGGGCCTTGACCGCACGGCCGGCCGCGCCGGAACGGGGCTCCTGCTCGACAGCCTCGGACGTGCCGTCGGCTGCCTGGTCGGGCACCCGCGAGTCCCGAGCCGCGGAGCCGGACGGCCGGGAGCGCTTGCGCGCCGCGGAGTTGGCAGCGCTCACCACCACGGTCACCTCTTCCTTCGCTGGGTAGCTTGGCTGAGCTGCGTACAAACGCTAATGGGGCCCTCCCGAGAGGGTCTCGACGCCTGGACCGTGCCGGGAAACAGGATTCCCGCTTGTATTGGGGATATCGACAGCAACCCGTCCGCCTCCTTTCCACCACCATAGGTGGCACCCGGGAGTGCCTTGTACACGTCTGCCGTGCCGGTCAGGCGCGCGGGGGTCACCGCTGGGCCCACCGCTGGTCAGGTGACCCGTCATCGGCGGCGGCGCCCGTTGGCACGTGCATGACGAGCACCGTCACGTCGTCGTCTTGCTCATGGCCCGCGAGCATATTGTCGAGCAGGTACTGGAGCAGCCGCCCGGGCGCGCCGAGCAGGTCCTGCGACGCGTCCGCGGCGATCCTGACCAGCTCGTCAAGGCCGGCGTCGAGGCCGCGCACCCGGTTCTCGACAAGCCCGTCGGAGTAGAAGACCGCGGTGGAGCCTGGCGGCAGCCGGAAGGCGTGCTGCTTCCGCGGGCTGGCCCAGCCGAGTGGCGTACCAGCCTCTGTGCTGTCAAGCACCGGGAGCGCGCCGGGACTCATCAGCAGCGTCGGCGGGTGGCCGGCGTTCCCCGCCTGGCCCTCCCCGGTCTCGGGGTCGATCACCAGGTAGGTGACGGTTGTGACCTGCTCCTCAAGCTCAGTCGCGGTGAACAGCCGGTCCAGGCCGGCCAGCACCGCCGCGGGCCGGGGGTCGGTCAGCGCGAGTGCCCGCAACGCGTTGCGCACCCGCCCCATGCCGGCCGCCGCCAGCAGGCCCTTGCCCATGACGTCGCCGACGGCGACCGCCAGCCGCCGGTCGGGCAGCCGGAAGACGTCGTACCAGTCCCCGCCGACGTCCGTGGACCTCGGCAGGTACCTGGCGTCGAGGGCCAGGCCGCGGACGCTCGGCAGTTCGTCGGGCAGCAGGCTGCGCTGCAGGGTAACGGCGGCGGTGTGCTCCTTCTCGTACATCTCCGCCCGCTCCACGGCGAGCGCGCACTGGCCGGCCAGCGCCTCAAGGAAGACACGCTCCTCTTCGAGTATCGTCCGCGGCTTGCCGAACGAGAACCGCAGCGCGCCGAGCGGCATGCCGGCCGCGAGCAGCGGAAGGCCGACCCAGGCCTGCTCGTCTCCGGTGTCCATGACCCGGCGGCCCGCCGCGGGGTCCGGGTCGGAGTCGAACTGGCTGCGAAGCTCCTCGGGGTCGGAGATGAGCACCGGGCGCCTGGTGGCGATCGCGCGGGTCATCACGCTCGGAGTGTCAAGCGTGAGCCGGACCCCGGCACCGTCCGGGCCGGCCGGGGCCAGCCCGGACGGGTTGACCACGCGCAGGCCGAGCTTGTCGTCGTCGAGCAGCGCCACGGCCGACCGCAGCGCACCGATCGCGGTGCGGCCCACCTCGGTGATCACCTCGACCACCTGCTCTACGTCGAGGGCCTCGGCCAGCATCGCCGTCGCCTGCTGCAGCCGCGCCGTGCGCAGCGCCGCCGCGGAAAGCTGGTCGGTCAGCCGGCCGCGCATCTCCTCGGCCTCGCGCTGGCTGGTCACGTCGGTGCAGGCGCCGACCCACTCGGCGATCCTGCCGTCCCGCTCGATCGGCACAGCCCGCACGTCGTAGTGCCGGTAGGCACCGCCCCTGGCGCGCATCCGGAACCGGTCGTCGAAGATCCGCCCGGTCCGCAGGGACTCCCGCCAGTCACGCTCGACCCGTTCGCGGTCCTCGGGATGGATGGAGTCGAGCCAGCCGTTGCCGAGGAACTCCTCGACGGTCTGCCCGGTTATCCACCGCCACTCGGCGGAGTCCTCGAGCATCCCGCCGTCCGGCGACGCCACCCAGATGATCTGCGCGCCGCCCTGGACAAGGGCCCGGTACCGTTCCTCGCTACGGCGCAGTGCTTCCACCGTGGCCGGAGCCGCGCCGTCGGCGGTGACGATGAGCCCGGCACCGCACAGCACGCCGTCCGTGTCGCGCACCGCGAACCAGTGGAACGTCCCGTGGCCGGCCGCGCCGGTCTCGAAGGTCTCGGTCGCCGGGCGGCCCTGCGCGAACACCTGCTGCAGCGCAGCCTCGGCCCTGGCGGCGTCCACCGCGGGCCAGACGGCGGCGACGGGCTTCCCGCCGAAGTCGCTCACCGGGCGTTCGTACATCCTGGCAAGCGCGGAGTTGACCCAGACGAAGCGCAGGTCTGTGTCGATGAAGGCGACTCCGGCCGGTGCGTCGCGCAGCACGGCATCAGGAAGCCAGGATTCGAACTCACCCAATCCGGCCTCCCGCTGCTTCGGCACGGAAGTGTCGGCGCTCAACCGAGCACCTCACCTATCGCGCAGGCGCCTGCCACTGGCGGCTCCTTCCTGCTACCGCGCCGCCAGTAACGCCACCCTCCTGACGCCTGACGGCAGCCCGCCGACGGTGCGGCGCTGTTGCGTGCTCCGTCACCGTAGCGGCCCCTCAGCATATAAGCGTGCCACAATCCAGGTACCGATGCTGCCAGCTAGCGGTATGGAAGCCAACCGTGAGCCACCGCCGGTGCCGCCGACCACCGCCGAGGCTCTCGGAAACTTCTGAGGGTTCCCGGGACACGACACGGACGGGATCGCCGCCATCGCACAGCACAATCATGGCAGCATGGGTAAATTCTCCTACAGCGGATGATGTGCTCTCTCCCGGTTATCCGCAACCCGGTGCGGGTAACGGGACGAAACATCGATATTCACATATGTAGATCTGAGAGGCTATCAGGGTGAGCCCGCAGAGCCGACGCCGTGGCCAGGCAGGTAGCGGCGCGCCGCCGAGCGCGCTATTCGATGAGCTCCTGCGCGCGGCACGTGAACTGCTCGCGGTCCGTAGCCCGCTGGACGCCGAGCTGCTCGTCAGTGACCTACTCGGCACCTGGTGGCCGCAGCGGCATCACACCATCGGCGGGACGGGCGTCGAGCAGCTGGTCGGCGATGGGCTTATCGATTACGCGGCGCAGCGGCACTCGCCTGCCGCGCTCGCGCTGCTTTCAGGTATCGCCTGCCTCGGCACGTCACGCCAGGCGGCCGCGGCGGAACAGGCCGCAATCACGCTCATCGACGCCGGGGTCCGGACCCCCAGGTGGGCCGAGCACCTGGGGGCGGTGTCCCCCGCCGAGTGCTACGTGAACCCCGATGCGTGGGGTGACCAGGACGAGGTCATCTGCGTCTTCAGTTACGCGGGCGAGGAGCCGCACGCCCTGGTCTCCGTCATCGACTACAACGCGGCGGGCATGATCAGGGACGGCTGGGTCAGCTCTCAGGTGGACAAGCTGCTCGACCACTGCCGGCAAACTTCCGCCCAGGCACCCGGGTGCCCGGAGGACGGCTTCAGGCAGATCGACCCGCCACAGGCAAGGAAGATGCTGCAGGCCGCGCTCGCCGCCACGGACGCCGCCGAGGACCCGCCGGTCAGCGACTCCTTCGCCGCGCGGCACGCCTTCATCCGAGCCCGCATCCGGGCGCTGCCGCCGGCCCCTGGCCGGGGCTCCCGGCCCAAGCGGCCGTGGTCGACAGAGCGGCGGGCGCTGCTCGCCGCGGAGTTCCTCGCCTCCGACGAGGCCGAAGAACTGTCCGACCTGCAGGCCGCCAGCCGCTGCGCGGACCTGATCATCGACTTCGGCTGCGACCAGGACAGCGGCCGCCCGGTGCGGATGTCACCGGCCAAGGTGCAGAATTTCATGCTGAGCTGGCTGCCGCGCAAGGTGCTGCTGTCGGTCGCCGACCAGAACGCGATGCCGCACGTGGTCGCCGCCTGGATCCGCTGGTCGGGGCGCAAGCGCAGGCTGCCGGAGTCCGCCATCGCGCAGACGCTCGACACGCTGTTCGACTCGATGTCGACCTTTTCCCGTATCTACCGCGATCCGGCGGACTTCGGACTCGACGAGAAGCTCGTCGCGAGGCTGCTGCCCGACTCCGACCTCGAGGCGCTGCCGCGGCGCGCGTTCGCCTTCCCGATCCTTGAGGGCAAGCACGGCGGCGTCGACCTGTCCAAGCTTGACCCGGCCAACCCGTCCGACCGGCGGCTGCTGCTCGGCGCCGACCACGACACGCGGACGGGGTCGCCGAGCGCGGCAGGCGTCGGCCGCCATATCGACCGTCACCTTGCCCTCGCCGACCGCCTCTGGCGCGGCTCTCCGCCCGCCCTCTGGGACGCCGCGCAGCGGCTGCTCGACACCGGCGAGGACCGCCACATGGTGCTGCACGCCCTGATGGACGTGCTTGACGCGGCCGGCGGCGACGAGGCCGCGCTCGAGATCGCGCTGCGCGAACTGGCCACCGGTCTGAGCGACGACGACCTCAACGGCCTCGCCAACCCCGACTCCTAGGTCGGCTGTCTGCAGGTCAAAGGCTTCGATCACGCCGAACTTGTTCGCGTTTCACGTCCCCGCGTCCCATGACCCCGACGGCGGGCCGAAGCCGCCGCCGCCGGGGGTTTCTATGACGAAGACGTCGCCGGGAGCGAGGGGCTTGCTGTCGCAGGCGGACATGGGGGTTGCGGTGCCGTCGGGGTGTTCTATCCAGTGGCGGCCAAGTGCGCCCGGGGTTCCGCCCTGGAGGCCGAAGGCGGGGATGCGGCGGTGGCTGCTGAGGGTGGTGACGGTCATAGCTTCGAGGAAGCGGAGGCGCCTGGTGGCGCCGTCGCCGCCGTGCCAGCGGCCGCGGCCGCCGCTGCCATGGCGGACGGCGTACGACTCAAGGCGGACCGGGTAGCGCCACTCGAGGACCTCGGGGTCGGTGAGCCGTGAATTCGTCATCTTCGTCTGGACCACGTCCGTGCCGTCGAAGCCGTCTCCCGCTCCTGACCCGCTCGCGACCGTCTCGTAGTACTGGTACCGCTCGTTGCCGAACGTCACGTTATTCATCGTGCCGGAGCCCTCGGCCATGACATCGAGTGCGGCGTACAGTGCGCCGGTGACCGCCTGGCTGGTCTCGACGTTGCCGGCGGCGACCGCAGCGGGGTACTCGGGCGACAGCATCGTCCCCGGCGGAATGATCACCGTGAGGGGCTTCAGGCAGCCGGCGTTCAGCGGGATGTCCTTGTCGACCAGGGTGCGGAAGACGTAGAGCACGGCGGCCATCGCCACGCTGGACGGAGCGTTGAAGTTGCCGCTGAGCTGCGGGCTGGTGCCCGTGAAGTCGATCGCGGCGGTCCTAGCCGCCTGGTCGACGGTCACCGTGACCCTGATCCTGGCGCCGTTGTCGAGTTCGTAGTCGCAGCTGCCGTCGCCGAGCGCGGTGATGACGTTCCTGACCGCCTCGGCGGCGTTCTCCTGGACGTGGCCCATGTAGGCGCGGACCACCTCAAGGCCGTGCTGCGCGACCATGCGGCGGAGTTCCCCGGCGCCCTTCTCGTTCGCGGCTATCTGGGCGCGCAGGTCGGCGAGGTTGACCGCCGGGTTTCTCGACGGGAACTCGGCGCTCGCCAGCAGGGCCATCGTCTCGGCTTCCCGCAGCCGGCCGTCGCGGGCGAGCAGCCAGTTGTCGATGAGGACGCCTTCTTCCTCGATCCTGGTGCTGCCGGCGGGCATGGAGCCGGGGGAAATACCGCCGATCTCGGCGTGGTGCCCCCGGGACGCGACGTAGAACCAGATCCCGGGCGGTCCGTCAGCCGGGGCAGCCAGTGATCGCGGGTCACCGCCGGCGCCGTCCGCCGTTCCCGGCGCGCGATCACCGGGGACGGCTTCCGGGGGGAAGACGGGGGTGACCACGGTGACATCGGGGAGGTGGGTGCCCCCGTGGTAGGGGTCGTTGAGCGCGAAGACGTCGCCCGGCTTGATGCGCCCTTTGTTCCGTTTGATCACCGTTTTTATGGATTCGCTCATCGAGCCGAGGTGCACCGGGATGTGCGGGGCGTTCGCGATCAGGTTGCCCTCGGCGTCGAAGATCGCGCAGGAGAAGTCGAGGCGCTCCTTGATGTTAACGGAATGCGCGGTCGACCGGAGCCGCTCCCCCATCTGCTCGGCGATCGCCATGAACAGGTTGGAGAAGACCTCGAGCAGCACCGGGTCCGGCCCGGTCGCGGCGCCCGCCGCCGCGGCCGTTGCCTGGCGTGACACGACGCGGCTGAGCAGCAGGTCCCGGGCGTCCGTGACCTCGGCCCGCCAGCCGGGCTCGAGCACGGTCGTCGCCAGGGCCTCGGCGATAATCGCGGGGCCGTCGACGTGCTGGCCCGGGCCGAGCGCGTCGCGCCGGTGCAGCGGGACGGTCATCCACTCCCCCGCGGCGAACATCCGTACGTGCTCCGCGGCCGTCGGCGGGTATGAAAGTGCCGTCGGTGTCGCTATAGCAGCAGCGGCGGCACTTTCATGTGCCGCGCCCGCGGATCCCGCGGGCCGGCCTGCACCGGCCTGCGCACCGCCGGCGACGGCAGGGTCAGATGCGGCGACCGCTTCGACCGAGACCGCTTCCACCACGACCGGCCTGTCCTCCATCAGGAAGGAGAAGCGGCTGCGGTACGCCCGCTCGAAGGCCTCGGTCATCTCGCCGGCCGAGCCGTAGGGGACCTGCAGCGGGGTGTCGGTACCGTCGTAGCGGAGGTGCGCACGGCGGGTCAGCTGGACGCGCAGCGGCCCGTGGGCGGTCAGTTCGGCCCGGGCGGACTCCTCGATGGGACCGAACGCCTCCTGCTCGAGGCGGACTGCCAGGTCCGCGGTGAGCGGGGCTTCGACGGCGGTCTCGCGCATAGCGATCACGTCGGCCAGGCCGATGCCGTAGGCGGAGAGCGCGCCGGCCAGCGGGTGGATGAGCACGCTGATCATGCCGAGCGCGTCGGCGACAGCGCAGGCGTGCTGGCCGCCCGCACCGCCGAAGGTGGACAGCACGTACCTGGTCACGTCGTAGCCGCGCTGGACGGAGATCTTCTTGATCGCGTTCGCCATGTTGTGCACCGCGATCTCAAGGAAGCCGGCGGCGACCTGCGCCGGGCCGCGGCTGTCCCCGGTCACGGCGGTGATCCGGTCCGCCAGTTCGGCGAACTTGCGTCCGGTCACCCCGGCGTCGAGCCCCTGATCCCCGGTCGGGCCGAAGACACGCGGGAAGTGCGCCGGCTGGATCCTGCCGAGCAGCACGTTGGCGTCGGTCACGGTCAGCGGGCCGCCGTGACCGTAGCAGGCAGGCCCGGGCGCGGCGCCCGCAGAGTCCGGGCCGACCTGGTAGCGGCCGTCGTCGAAGTGCAGAATCGACCCGCCGCCCGCGGCGACCGTGTGGATGGACAGCATCGGCGCGCGCAGCCTGACGCCGGCCACCTGCGTCTCGTACTGCCGCTCGAACTCCCCCGCGTAGTGCGAGACGTCGGTCGACGTGCCGCCCATGTCGAACCCGATCACGCGGTCGAAGCCGGCCGCCGCCGCGGTACGCGCCATGCCGACGATGCCGCCGGCCGGGCCGGAGAGTATCGAGTCCTTGCCGCGGAACGACGCGGCCTCGGCCAGCCCGCCGTTTGACTGCATGAACAGCACCCGGACGCCGGCTAGTTCGGCGGCGACCTCTTCGACGTAGCGGCTGAGTACCGGCGACAGGTAGGCGTCGACGACGGTGGTGTCGCCCCGTGAGATGAGCCGCATCAGCGGACTGACCTCGTGCGACTCGCTGACCTGAGTGAAGCCGATGCCGCGGGCGATCTCGCCGGCCCGCCGCTCGTGGTCCGGGTAGCGGTACCCGTGCACGAAGACGATCGCCGCGGCGCGGAAGCCGTCGTCGTAGGCCTGGCGGAGTGCGCTGGCGGCGGCCGCCGCATCGAGCGGGCGGACCAGGTCGCCGTCGGCGCCAACCCGTTCGCGTACCTCGATCACGCGGTCATAGAGCTGACCGGGAACGACGATGTGCCGGTCGAAGATGCGGGGGCGGTTCTGGTAGGCGATGCGCAGGGCGTCGCCGAATCCTTCGGTGATCACCAGGACAGTCGGCTCGCCCTTGCGTTCGAGCAGCGCGTTGGTGGCCACGGTGGTGCCGAGCCGCACGGTCCCGATCTGGTCCGCAAGGAGCGGATCTCCCGGGCGCAGGCCGAGCAGGTGCCGTATCCCGGCGACGGACGCGTCCCGGTAGGCGGTGCTTTCTGAGAGCAGCTTGTGCGCCGTGAGCTCCCCGTCGGGGCGCCGCGCCACGATGTCGGTGAACGTCCCGCCCCGGTCCACCCAGAAGTCCCACACACCGCTCACGGGGCAAGCTTAATGAGGCTGGCGCCGGTCCTGGTGCACCCCGGCATCCCGGTCACCGGCTCAGTCCCGCCTCGCGGAACGTTCCCCGCCTGGGATGAACCGGCGGACGGCTAAACGGCCAACACGGCGTCAGCGCCGCCGGCGGCGGACGGCTAAACGGCCAACCCGGCGCCGGCGCCGCCGGCCGGGGCCGGCCTAGACGGTCAGCTCGGCGTAAGCGCCCCGTACGTCGTCGGCGGTGAGGGTCGTCAGGTCGGCGGCCGTCGCCGACTCGCCGAGGCGGACGACGCGGACGTCGCGGCAGGCGCAGGCGCGCTCGAACAGGGAGCGTGCGAACCGGCCGTTGCCGAGGTCGTCGATCCGGCCGGCCCGCTCGGCCTGGGTGAAGATCTCATCGAGGACGCGGACAGCGTCCGGCTCGAACGCGTCCCCCGCCTGCTCTGCGTGCATGACGGCGATCCGCGACAGGTCCCGCGCGGTGTAGCTGGGGAAGGTGACCCGGGTGCTGAACCGGGACGCCAGCCCGGGGTTCGACCGCAGGAACCGGTCCATGTCGCCGGTGTAGCCGGCCAGCACGATCACCAGGCGGTCCCGGTCATCTTCCGCGCGCTTGAGCAGCGTCTGCACCGCCTCGGCGCCGAACGCGTCACCGCCCGAGTAGCCCTCGTTGTGCAGCGAGTACGCCTCGTCGATGAACAGCACGCCGCCGAGCGCGGAGTCGACAAGCCGGTTGGTCTTGATCGCGGTCGAGCCGAGGTGCTCGCCGACCAGGTCCGCGCGGTGCGCCTCGACGACCTCCGGGCGTACCAGCAGGCCGAGCGCGGCGAAGATCCGGCCGAGAATTCTCGCGACAGTGGTCTTGCCGGTGCCAGGGGGGCCGGTGAACACGAAATGCCTGGCGGGCGGCTGGCTGGTCAGCCCCTGCCTGTCCCGCAGCTTCGCCACCCGCAGCTGCGCGGCGATCGCCCGCACCTGCTGCTTCACCGGCTCAAGCCCGACAAGCTCGTCGAGCTCGGCGATCGCCGATTCCAGGGTCGGGGTGTCCTCGTAGCCGCGCAGCCGGGAGGTCAGCTCGGAGAAGGCCCGTTCCAGGTCGGCGGCGCCGATCGTGAGCAGGTCCTCGGCCCGCGGGTCGCCGCCGGCGCCCATCACCCGGACGTCGCGCGCCTGGCCCGCCTTCTCGAGCAGTGTCCTGACAAACCGCCCGTTGCCGAGCTCGTCGGTGATCCTGCGGCGGCCCACCTCGTCGAGCATCCGCCGCAGCACCCGGCGCGCGTCCTGGGTGAGGCCCTCCTGCCGGGACCTCAGCTGCGTCTCCGCCAGGGCGAGCAGTTCCTCGGCCGAGTACGTGGGGAACCTGATGCGGGTTGCGAACCGCGAGGCCATGCCCGGGTTGGAGGCGAGGAACGCCTCCGTCTGCTTCTCGTATCCGGCCAGGATGATGATCAGGTTCTCCCGGTCGTCCTCGGCCCGCTTGAGCAGCGTCTGCACGGCCTCGGCGCCGAACCGGTCGCTCTGCCCGTCACCCTCGTTCATCAGGCCGTAGGCCTCGTCGATGAACAGCACCCGGCCGAGCGCGGAGTCAATCAGCTCGCTGGTCTTGATCGCGGTCGCGCCCAGGTACTCGCCGACCAGGTCGGAGCGCTGCGCCTCCACCACTTCCGGGGTGTCGAGCAGCCCGAACGAGTAGAAGATCTTGCCGATCACCCGGGCTACGGTGGTCTTGCCGGTGCCGGGCGGGCCGAGGAAGACGAAGTGCCGCATCGGTTTGTCGGTGCCGAAGCCGGCCACCGCGCGGCGCCGGGCCGCCTCGATCGACACGGCGATCGAGCGGACTTGTTCCTTGACCGGCCCGAGGCCCACCATCGCGTCCAGTTCCGCGAGCGCCTCCTCCGGCGTGATCTGCGGTTTGGCCGCGGGGGCCGGGGCCGGCTGCGGCTCACGGACCGCGTGATCGGCGTAGACCTGGGCAACGCCCTGCGCACGGGTGCTGTACTGCGCCGGGGAGTGCCCGCCGGGCCCGTTTCTTGTCGGGGGGCCGGTGCGCTTGCCGGGCGCGGGGCCGGCCGGAGGCGCCGCGGGAGCGGCGGGACCCGGCCCGGCGTGCCCGGCCAGCGGCCCGTCCGGGCCGAACATGCGGGCCTCCTGGGACCCCTTGGCCGACCGCCAGCCGATCAGTGCGGCGGCGATCACCCAGATGGCGATCACCGCGAACATCGTGTTCTCCGGCGAGGCCTGCACGATGAAGAAGACCACCGGGGTCGACCACAGCAGCGACCACGCCACCGTGCGGCAGGGAATGAACCACCTGGACAGCGGCCGGACGTTGGCGATGACCGCGACCAGGAAGGGGGTCGCCAGCATGATGAGCAGCCACGCCGAGGGTACGGTGGGCACCACCTTCGGCGTTACCGACGACGGCAGCGGGCGCGTCGTCGTGCTCAGCCGGTTCGCGCTGATGAGGAAGTAGAGCCAGGCCCAGAACGCGGCCACGTACAGCGAGGCCATGACCGTGCGGGCGCCGCGGAAGACGCAGATGGGCGCGAGCAGCCAGGGCAGCAGGGCCACGGAGAGCGCCGCCAGCACCGGCCGTAGCAGCAGGGGGGCGCGCCCGATCGCCGCGTGGATGTGGTCGACGACCGGCACGGGCGCATCTCCCGCTGTTCGGACCCTAACGGGTGGCAACATCGTGCTCCCTCGGACAGTGGTAAATCCCTGTATAGCGCATTGGGAGGGGGGCGCGACAGCACGCACACGCACGCGTTGCGACAACGGCGCTGGTACCGATCTTCGTCCGGGGCGTGGGTGAGCAGCTGGGGTGGGAGAGAAAGCCCGAAACGTTCGGGATTGTGATTTTGAATCTTTCTCTTTTACACGGGACAGGTGAGGTCGATTTCGTCGCGCAGCGGAATCCCGAAATCCCCGGTCCGGGGAATCTCCGGCTTGGTCTGACGGGTGCGGTCCACCGCGCCGGCGCGGAGAGCCGCGAGCCGGAAGCCGCGGCGCTGGTAGAAGCGGAGCGCACCGATGTTGTCGTTGGTCGTGGTGAGCATGACCTGGTGGCAGCCGAGGCGCTTCGCCTCGGCACGGACCGCCTCGATGAGCATGGTGCCGATGCCCTGGTACTTGTCAAGGGCGTTGATCGTGGCGATCTCGAGGATCCCTTGCCGCACCTCGAACGTGACGAGGCCGGCGATGCGCCCCGCGCGCTCGGCGATGAAGCCGGGGAGTGCGGCCGGATAGAAAACCCCGTCGTGCACGGCAACCTCGGGCGCCCCCCACAACTGGGTCGTCAGCCACTCGACCACGGGCCGGTCCCTGTCTGCCACCGGCCGGATCGCCACGTCACGCGGGTACACGCTCTCCATTATCTGCGCTTCTTCTGCGGGACTAGGAACGGCTCCTCGCGAACCGTCGCAGCCGGCCGGCCGCGGCCCGCAGGTCACCGCGGTCAAGGGCGAACGCCACCACGCCGAAGACGACTATCGCCAGCATCGTCGAGGCGAAGCCGGCCCCTACCTCGAAGAAGTTCCCGCCGGTCGGGATGACCAGGGTAATCCCCAGGCCCGCGGCGGACCCGGCGGCGGCCGCCGCGATGCCGGCCAGGGTCGCGTGGCCGACCCCGGCGACGACGGCCGGCCCGCGCAGCCGCCTGGTCGCGGCCACCATCGGGACGACCACCGCAAGCTGCCCGGCACTGCTCGCCAGCGCGAGCGCGGCCGGGGTGAAGTGCGGCGGTGTCAGCAGCACAAGCGGGACCGACAGCGCCGCCGGCAGCAGCTGCTGTGCCACCAGGCCGATGCCGGCGACCTTCAGCTTGCCCAGCGCGAACAGCACCCGCGACAGGTTGGTGACCACGGCGAACCCCGCCACGCCCGGCGCGTACAGCAGGAACGACTCGGCGAGCGGCGCGATCTGATCCCGCTGCTGGGTGAGGACGTGCGCGGCGGGCACGGTGACCGCGATCATTATCGCGGTGCTCAGCCAGGACATGAGCACGACCGCGCGGGTCGATCCGGCGCTCGTCCGGTCGAACGCGTCGCCGTCCGTCGCCGACAGCACGGGAAAGGCGCTGGTGATGACGGCCAGCGGCAGCACCGAGCAGATCGCGGTGAACACGAGGTTCCCGTAGTTGAAAAGGACCAGGGCCCCGGTGTCGCCGTGGCCGTTGGCGAGGTCGATGGTGGCGACGCTGTAGACGTCCGCGGCGATGAACTCGAGGACGCCGACGAGGGCGAGGCCGCCGGCCTGGCGCAGCACGCCGGGCGGGAGCCGGAGGGTGAGCCGCCAGCGCAGGTGCAGCCGCCACGTCGCCGGCAGCGCCACGATGACCAGCATGCCGATGTTCAGCGTGGTGCCGATGGACAGCACCAGCTCGGCGTCGAGCGGGGTCTTCGCCAGCGGCAGGTTGTGGTCGAGCGACGCGAAGACCAGGTAGGCGGTGATCACCACCACGTTGCCGAGCACCGGGGCCAGGCTGGTGGCGCCGAACCTCCGGTAAGCCTGCAGCAGCCCGAACAGGACGACGGAGAAGCCGTACAGCAGGATCTGCGGCGCGAACGAAACCACCATGAAGGTGGTCGCGCTGATCATGTCGCCGTGCGAACAGGCCGCGTTGGGGTTGACCGGGTTCAGCAGTTCCGAGATCGGCCCGGCGGCGAGCGCGATGGCCACGGAGACCGGCAGCAGGATCACCAGGGACCAGGTGAACAGCGCCGACGAGACCTGCTCGACGTGGACCTTCTCTTTCGGGTCCGCCGCCGCCCGGTTGGCGGAGCGGGCCAGCACCGGCACCATCGCGACGGACAGGGCACCGCCGATGGCGAGCTCGACGATCAGGTTCGGTACCTGGTTGGCGGTGACGTACGCGGTGCCGAGACAGCCGGCCCCCACGGTCTGCGCGAACACGACGGTGCGGACCAGGCCGAGGACGCGGGACAGCGCGGTGAGCACCGCGACGATGAGGGCACCGCGCGCGATCCCTCGCGTCAGCTTGCTCTTACCCGCCTCACTGCCTTCTCCCTCGGTCCCTGTCTCAGGGCGTGAGGGATCGGCGAGACCAGCTGTGTCGGTCACCACCAGCTCCGTAGCCCCCTCGCCCGACGACATGGCCTTCCGCACAGGCTAAGGCTTTCCTGCGTCTTTTGACGGGCTCATCCGCCGTTCGGGGGAGAAAGTGTCACACGGGTCTATGCGGGCCGGCCCGGCAATTTGCCGCTAGCCCAGGCGGAGGCGCGCGACCTCCCGGGTCGCGTGGGGATTGAGCTGGCCACCGCGCGAGCCGGCCAGCTTGGCGGCCAGGTGCTCGCCGACCGTGACGGGCGCGTACCTGGCCGGCTTGTCCTCCGTGACGCAGCTTGGCAGGCACTCGATCACGGCATCGACGTTGCCGTCGTGGAAATAGGCGGCGGACCGCCGCGGGACGAGGGTGCCGCCGACCCGCGGCGGTGCGACGCGGTGCAGGGTTGACATCCACTCGTCGTTCGTCCAGCGTGCCGTCGCGTCGCCCAGGTTGACGAGCAGGGCACCGTCGGCCGGCATGACCGGGTGCCACCGCCCGTCGGCACCGTGGATTTCCAGGCCGGGTACCTGGTCCGCCCAGAGCACGGTGACGACGCCGTAGTCGGTGTGCGCCCCCATGCCAAGCTGGTCTTTCTCCAACTCGACGCCGGGGCCGGGCAGCCGGTAGTTGTTCATCCGCAGCACGTCGATCGAGTGGTCGGTGAACTGCTCGAAGTAGTCCTCGCGGCCGCCGAGCGCCACACCGAAGATCCGCACCATGGTCCGCGCTACCCGGCCGGCCGCCTGGAACCACTCGGTGACCGCGGCCTCGAAGCCGGGCACCTCGTCCGCGGGGTAGACGTTCTCCGCGTAGACCTCATCCGGGAGAGCGAGACCAGGGAAGTCCGCCGCGGTCGTGCCCACGTTGATCGCCTCGAACAGGTCGGCGGCGCTGGCCAGGCCGAGGCTGTAAGACAGCGACTCGGCCTTCGGCGGGGTATAGCCGCGGTTGATGCCGGGCGGGCAGCGGTACCTGGCCTTGGCCTTGGCGTCAAGGGCAAAGAACGCGTCGGTGGCGCTGGTGAACTCGCTCAGCGTGGCCGCGGCGATGCCGTGCCCGGTGATCTGCATGAAGCCGACCGTCCGCGCGGCCTCGTCCACCCGGCGGACCACCTCGGAGCGGGCGGCGGCGTCCGCATAGGGCATCCGGAAGCTGGAGATGTCGATCACGGGAACGGCGAGGATACCGTCGCGGAGGGCGGCTGAGGACACGGGCACTTCTCCTTGCTGACCGTCGTTCACGGGCCGGGCGCGCGGATGACCCAGTCCATGACAGCAGTCAATATCAGCAGCTCAGATAACACCAGTGTGCGCCTTGAGTTTCGGTGATGTGAACGTCCCGTCTGCGCCGGCCTGCCCTGCGACACCGGCTATGAGAGGATTTTGAGAGAGTTTTCTAACCACATACTGATACCTATGTCTAGTGGTTTTCGGCACGTTTCGATAGCGCTCGTGTTACGTTCCGGGCTCATGAGGCTGCTGACAGGCGCGCGGCATCTGTTGAACCGCGCTGGACTAGACGTCACGTTCTGGCCGCACCGGCCGGAGGAAGGCGTGATCGACTGGGCTCTCGCAGAAGTGCTACGGTCACGCGACATCAACTGCGTCATCGACGTGGGAGGCAACCAGGGGCAGTTCGCGCAGCGGCTGCGCACCCTCGGGTACGCCGGCCGGATCGTCTCATTCGAGCCGTCACCGACCTCGCTGCCTGCTATTACCGCCGCCGCGGCCCGGGACCCGGAGTGGATCGTCCGGCCCGTCGCCCTGTCCAGCCGGGCCGGGCAGGGAGCCCTGCGGCTGCACAAGTGGCCGGTACTCGACTCGTTGCTTGACACGCTGCCCGGCGTGGTCGACCAGATCCCGAACATGGAATCCGCGGGCACCGCCACCGTCACGCTGTCCACACTGGCGGCCGAGTTCCCGGCGATCGTGGCGGGGATCGGTGAACCGCGGGTCCTGCTTAAATCCGACACGCAGGGCCACGACGCCGAGGTGCTGCGCGGCGCGGGCGCCGCGGGTCTGCCCCCGGCGGTAGTGGCCGTGCTGGTCGAACTGGGCGCGCAGCCGCTTTACAGCGGCCAGCCTTCGATGACCACGGTGATGGACCTTATCCTGACCGCCGGGTTCACGGCGGTCGCCTTTGAGCCCCTGTTCGAGTCCTCTGACGGGCTGCGCGTGGTCGAACTGGACGCGCTGTTCCTGCGCCCGGCCGTCAACGGCCATGACTGGGGCCAGGGAGCATATTTCCCGCACCCCAGCGAGGAGACGGACAAAGTGGAGCCCGTCGCTCCCAGAGTGTAACCGCGGTCACGCCTGGTTCGGGTGTTCCGGGGGGAGCAGCCCCCGGACCAGGCGGAAGGACCGCAGGACGGCGCCTGCCGGCGGCCCGGTTCCCGGCGACGACGGCGGAGGCGCCTGCTTCTGACGGGCCGGTGCGTCATGCTTGCGTGGTGAACGATGAAGCCGACGCACTGCTGGCGTCACTGAACACACAGCGCGAGCACGTGCTCGGCGCCGTGGAAGGACTCTCCGAGGACAACCTGCGGCGACCGGTGCTGCCGTCCGGCTGGACGCCGCTTGGCATGGTGCGGCACCTGGCCCTTGAAGTGGAGCGGTTCTGGTTCCGGGCGGCCGTCGCGGGCGAGCCGATGACGCTGACGTCCGGGGACGAGGCATGGCGGGTTCCGGCGGATGTACCGGGTAGCACGATCCTCGATCTTTACCGCGAAGAGATCGCCAATTCCAACGCCGTCATCGCCGTGACGCCGGTTGACGCGATGCCGAAGTGGTGGCCCGACTTCTTCGCCGACTTCCCGGCCCGGCCGCTGCGCCAGACCCTGCTGCACGTGATCGCCGAGACCGCTACCCACGCCGGGCACCTGGACGCGGCCCGCGAGATCATTGACGGCAGCCAGTGGATTGTCCTCACCCGCTGACCGGCCCGCCGTGATCGTGCGCCGTTCACCGTTACCCTCGTGCAGCTGTTTACCGGTCGCCGCGCGCTACTGGGCGGTGTAGCCGCCGTCAACCAGGTGATAGCTGCCGGTGATGAACGAGGCGGCGTCGGAGGCGAGGAAGACAACCAGCGCGGCGACCTCGTCCGGGGTACCGAGGCGGCCGAGGGCATGCTTGCCGGCGAGGAACGCCTGGATCTGCTCGTCGAGGTTCGCGTCGATGAGCGGCGTGTGGATGAACCCGGGGCCGACCGCGTTGACCCGGACGCCCTGCGCCGCGTACTCGAGCGCGGCGTTCCTGGTCAGGCCGACGACCGCGTGCTTGGCGGTCACGTAGGCGGCGGAATTGGCGAAGCCGACCGAGCCGAGGATGGAGGCGACGTTGACAATCGCGCCCCCGCCTACCGCGGCGGCGATGGCCGGCAACTGCGCCCGCATGCCGTAGAAGACGGCGTTCTGGTTGACCTCGATGACCCGCAGCCACGAGTCGAGCGGGTACTCCCCTACCGGCGCCGAGGCGCCGCCGATGCCCGCGTTATTGACGGCGATGCGGAGCGGCCCGAGTTCGCTGGCCGCCGTCACGCAGCGCTCCGCGAACTCCTGGTCGGTGACATCGCCCACCAGGCTCGCGGCGGTTCCGCCCGCGGCGCGGATCTCGTCCACCACGGCCTTGACGGCCGCTTCGCCGATGTCGGCCGCCAGCACCGCGGCACCATTCGCGGCAAGCAGCCGTGCTACCGCCCGCCCGATCCCCGAGCCGCCCCCGGTGACGATCGCGGAACGTCCGCCCACGTCGTATGTGGCCATGCCGCAGCCCCCAATGCCGTTCGGTTTACCGCCCGGCACCGAGCCGGATCATCATCGACGATACGTCCGGCGCGGCAAGCGGGCACGGGGCCGCAGGTCCCCCGGTAAAGGAGAACGCCGCTGGCGCGCGGAGCAGCCGCCGCGGGGCTGCGACCCAGGGTGGCTACAGGTTTACCGGGATGAGCTCGAGGACCTCGATGGAGCCGCCGGGCGTGGCCAGGTGCGGGTGGCCCTCGAGGATGGTCTCGACCTCGTCGGCGGAGCCAGCCTCGATAACGGAGTAACCGCAGACGCCGTCGGTGTCCCCGCCGCCGGGGCCGACATGCGTCGTGTGGGCAAGCGGCGCCCCGAGGTCAGTGATCGCGTAGTCCATCCTGGTCGCCCACACCCGCCAGGCCTCGGCGCCCGCCTCCCGCTGCTCGGGGGTGACGTTGGCCATCTGCTCGAGCACGGACATGGGCGCGCGGTAAATAAGCATGAACTTAGACATTGTTATCTCCCCGGTCTCCGTTATCTCCCCGGTCTCCGCGGCCTCCGCAGGCCGCCGTTGAGAGCGACGCTACACGTCCAGGAACTCCTTCCGCTTCTCGCCGGTCCGATTGCATCAGGCGTAACAGGCGCACGGGATCGCCGCGCCGGTAAGGGATGTGGTGCGGGCGCACCGGACGTCATGGCTTACGGCCGACCGCAGCGTAGCCGGACGTGGGCGCGGGAGGGTCGCCGACCTCGGGGCGCCAGTCCGGGAGCTGGACGAGACCCGGGTCGACCAGGTCCAGACCAGTGAAGAAGCGCGCGACCTCATCGCGGGTGCGGCGGGTCTGCGGAGTGTTGACGTTCTCGTTGTAAGCCCGGGAAGCGCGCGCCGACGTCTCTGGCGCGATGTCGCCGGCCGGGTGCGTGATGGTGAGATAGCTTCCTGACGGAACGGCGGCCATCAGCTCGGCGACTAGCACCCAGGGATCGTCCTCATCAGGGATGAGCTGCAAGATCGCGATCAGCATGACCGCGACCGGCTGGTCGAAGTCGAGGGTGCCCGCGGCCGCGGCCAGGATCTTGCCGGTGTCCCGCGCGTCCACGTCCAGGTAGGCGACCGTGCTCGTCGCGCTGGTAAGCAGCGCTTGTGCGTGGCGGAGCACCATGAGGTCGTTGTCCACGTAGACGACCCGGCAGTCCCGCGCGGTGGCGAACGCGACCTCGTGCGTGTTGCCCGCGGAGGGGATGCCAGTGCCGATGTCGAGGAACTGGCGTATCCCCGCCTCGCCCGCGAGGAACCGGACAGAGCGGCCGAGGAACGCGCGGTTAGCGCGGACGTTCTGCCTGATGCCAGGCTTGGCCCGGAGCACCTCGTCGCCGGCCGCCCGGTCGACGGCAAAGTTGTCCTTGCCCCCGAGCCAGTAGTCGTACACCCGGGCCGGATGCGCGATCGTCAGGTCAAACGGTGGATCCGCGTCATACGGGTCTGTCCCCGGCACATCGTCATCTTACGACCGCACGGGCGGCTGGCACCTTTGATCCTCCTCTGAACCGCCCGCACCACATCGCTCGCCGGAAGTCGTCCACTGCGGCAAGCCCGGGCAGCACGCGATCGAGGACCGTCCCGGTGAGTGCCGCCATCTCAGCCCGGGCGGACCGCCACCTGAGCTGAACCACCGCGTTCCGATACTCAAGCGACTACTTGACTATTGTCTAGCCCGCACTATACTCAAGCATGTGCTTAACGATGTGCTGGATCCAGCGCCTGACCTGGACCGGATCTTTCACGCGCTGGCCGACCCGGGCCGTCGGCGCATGCTTGAACGGCTCAGCCAGGGCCCGGCGTCGGTCAGCGAACTCGGGAAGCCGCTGGACATGTCGCTCGCAGCCGTTCTGCAGCACGTGCAGATCCTTGAGGCGAGCGGCCTTGTGGACTCGCGGAAGCTCGGCCGTACCCGAACCTGCAGCCTTCGCGCGGAGACCTTGCGGTCGGCTGAGCGCTGGATCTCCGAGCGCCGCACATTCGTCGAGCGGCGGCTCGACCGCCTTGGCGAGTACCTGGCCGACACCGCGGACCAGCCGGGCGGCGCGAGCCCGGCCGCCCCGCATGATCCGATCTGAAACCAGGAGGAACCCATGTCAGACCGTTCTGTCATCCACGACACGTTCGCGATCGAGCGGACCTACCCAGCCAGCCCGTCACGCGTGTTCGCGGCGTTCGCATCGAAGGAAGCCAAGGACACCTGGGGCGACACAGGCGGCCTGGACGAGGCCGAGCCGGCCACAGGCCCGGTCGAGTTCGACTTCCGGATCGGCGGGCGCGAGCGGTTCGGAAACGTCTACCAGGGCGTCAACTACACGTATGACGCCCTTTACTACGACATCGTGCCCGACGAGCGGCTCGTCTACAGCTACGAGATGTACGCCGACGGGTCGCGCATCTCGGTCTCCGTCGCCACGATCGAGTTCGCGGAGGCGGACGACGGCACGACCTTGACCTGGACCGAGCAGGGCGCATACCTCGACGGCATCGACGGTAAGGATGCACCGCGACTGCGCCACGGCGGCACCAGCGAGATGCTGGACGGCCTCGCCAAGTACCTGGCCTAGATGTCCTCAGGCGTCACAACCGCCCTACGTACTCCCACACGTAGAAGACCGTCTTTCCGGAGGAGGGTACCTCCGCGACAAGCCGGTAACCGCTGGCCGAGGACAGAGCGAGACCTATCACGTAGTCCGCCGCCGGCGTCTGGTTAAAGCCGAGGACGACAACCGAGTAGTAGTGCCGCGCGATCGCCTGCTGGTAGTACCCCGGATTGCTGCTCGCGGTATCTGACCACTGCCGCCACGACGTGTTCGGCAGGTAGTACTGGAGAACGTCGCTGGTTTCCACGAGAAAGTGCCCGCCGTGTGCGGTCAGCGGCCGCACGACCTTGACGAGCCCGGCCATGTCCGGCCAGTCGATCATGTCGCGCGCCTGGACCAGGCCAAGCGAGGATACCGGGATGAGGGCGGCCAGCGACGCTGCCAGCACGACGCGCCTCCGGGACAGGCTGCTCAGCAGGTAGCCGGCCGCGATCGCAGCGAACCAGGCACCGAAATCGACGTGCTTGTTGAGCGATGTCGCGGTCTGAATGCGGGCCTGGTCAGCCGGCGCCAGCAGTGCCGAGAGCGCGAGCACGGCCAGCAGCAGCGCCTGCGGCCACCGCCGGCGCACCGCGCAGACGACGACCGCGGCGACGGCCGGGACCAGCACGACGGCGGTCCACGACCACGCATCCGCGAACACCAGCGACGCTGCATCGGTTCCATGGGCGCGCCCGGTCGTTGTCACCTGGATCCCGGTGAGATAGCCGGGGCCGCCGAGCCCGAGCAGCGCCGCCAGGACAGCCGCCGCGGTTCCGGCGAGCAAAGCGGCACGCCGTAGAGCCACCCGGCGCCCGGCGCCCGGCCACGAGCTCAGGAAGGTGACACAGAGCACCGTGGGGTCGTACAGGGCCGTCGCGTACTTCGTCGCGTTGGCCAGCGCGAGGAGGATCCCCGCGGCCATTGTCAGGCGCGCCGCATGCTGACTGCTCCGTACTCCGGCGGCACACCAGGTCGCCGCGGCCAGGAGCAGCAGCGCCGGAGCGTCGTACGTCGCGAACGAGCCCAGGTGCAACGTCGGCGCGAGCACGGCGAAGAGGGCGGCGGCGAAGAAGGCGGCGCACTTGTCCTCAAGCAACCGGATCGTCGTGCACCACACAAGGGACGTCACGCCGAGCATGAAGACCAGGGACAGCAGCCGCGCCGCGGTCAGCCCCCCGAGGCTGTCGGCGATGGCTCCGAGCGGCGGGTAAATGACCGGAGCGCCGGAAAACCAGGTCTGGTACTCCGGGATCTGGGTGCCGTGCAACCAGTGCGACCATTCAAGATGCCCGGCCGACAGGTACAGCGCTTCGTCGCCGAACGCGGTCCTGGCCCGCACCATGCTGGCCGAGAGCGCCGTTTGAACACCCAGCACCGCGAGCAGCGGCCAGGGCATCCGCACTTCCCGCGTTAGTCGCACCCTCGGAGACTAGGCGCGTTCCGCGACTAGACCGGACCGTTTTGAACGTCCTTTCAGCCAACCCCCACCCGCCTCGAAGGCTGTCGGACGGCGATCACGTGGCACCTGCCACACCCGGCCTGGGGCCGGGTGCTGTCCAGCCCAGGGCCGGGGCCTGGGGCGGCTGCGGTCCATCACCAGAACGCGGCCGCCCGGCCCGAGGAGCTACTTCTTCTTGCTCTTCTTGTTCTTCTTGCTCTTCTTGGCCACGCGAATCACCCCACCTCATGACCCCTATAGGTCAACGAAATGTTGACCTGACGTCAACGTATCATTGACCGGTGCCAGTTGTCGAGTACGCTGTGACAGTGGCCCCAAGGAATCCTGTCAAGCGGATCCTCGCTGCGCTCAGCGCGTTCGACGTCGCCGACAGGCCGATGACCCGGCTCGACGCCGCCCGCCGGCTGCGGGAAGCGGCGGAGGAACTGGAGGCTGCCCAGGTTGAAGCCGCCCGCAAGGCCGGAGCCACGTGGATGGAGATCGGCGCGTGCTACGGGCTCACCAAGCAAGGCGCCCAGCAGCGCTTCCGGGCTGCCCGCGAGGCCAAACCCGTTACCGCGGCGCCACGAAACAACAAGGCTGAGCCGGCGGCCTGACCCGCAGGGCGTGCCCGCTCAGCGGTTCTCCCCGAGTTGCGCACACCGCGCGGCGACCGCCGCCGCCGTTGAGGACGGCACGCCGGACGAAGGCCGTGTCCTGGCTGGCCCGATAGGTGCGCGGGCGCGGCGCGGCAGCACCGCCCGGTCGCCATCATGTACACCTCCCGGGACGGGCAGAGCAGCGAGCGCACCGTGGCCCCGTACGGGCTGGTCGCCCGCTCCGGGCACCGGCACCTGACCGGGGCCGGCTCAGCTAGCGGCGAGGTCCGCACGTTGCGGCTGGACCGGATCGATTCCGCTGTGGTGAGGCAGGGAACCTTTCACCGGCCGCCAGGCCTTCAGGTGATGACGGCAGCGCGCCACCGGGCTCGCAGGCGAGCGCCGCTGACCGCTGGGACACGCGGAATGCGGCCGCGTCAGCGGGCCAGGCCGAGTTCGCCCGCCCGCACCCCGGCCTGGAAGCGGGAGCCGGCGTCGAGCGCAGCCATCAGCTCGGCGACCCGCCGCCGGTACGTGCGCAGCGAGGTGCCCAGCCGCCGGGCGGCCGCCTCGTCGGTCAGGCCCGCGCCCAGCGCCCGCAGGATCTCGCGGGCATCGGGAGCGAGCTCGGGGACCTCGCCGCGCAGATAGGCGCCGAGGTCGGTGGCCGCCCCCCAGGCGGCGGTGAACAGTGAATAAACCCCGCCCACCAGTACCGGGGACGTCGTCACCGTGAACTCGCGGCCAAGCGGCGACGGCTGGCCGGCCAAGATCGCCACCCGCCGGTCCAGGATGATCGTCTCGTACGGCAACGGTGCGGAACTGATCCGCACCTCGCCCGCGTCGAGCCGCAGCAGGTGCGCGCGCTGCGTCTCGTCGGCCAGCGCCAGCGGGCTCATCAGCTTGCGTACGGTGACTGTGCCGGAGGCAAGCACCTGCCGGGCGACCGCGGACCGGGCCTGCGGGGCCGACCAGGTGGCCAGGTCGCGGGCCGCGCAGATGAACTCCTCGTGCACCGCCTCGAACAGGTGGCCCGCCCGGGCGATGAGTTCCGCGTCGCCGCGCACCGTGCTGGTCTGGTCATCGGCCACTCGCCCAGTCTGCCACCCGCCTTCAGGCCCGGCAAATGGCAGCAACCTGCCACTTCCTCGCCGCGGTGGGAGAGCGGGGGCAGGCTGAGAGCATGACGAACACTGCGAGCAGTTCCCAGCCGGCCGCCGCCTCCGGCACCTTCGCGATCGGCGGCGACCTCCTCGTCGCACGGCTCGGCTTCGGCGCGATGCGGCTGCCCACCGGCACCTTTACCGGCCCGGCCCGCGACCCGGAGGACGGTATCGCCGTGCTCCGCCGTGCCGTCGAGCTGGGCGTGAACCACATCGACACCGCGAGCTTCTACCGGCGCGGTGCCGTCGTAGCCAACGAGCTTGTCCGCCGGGCACTGGCTCCCTACCCCGACGACCTGGTGATCGCCACCAAGGTGGGCCCGATGCCCGGGCCGGACGGGACCCCCACCCTGCAGGCCACCCCAGGCCAGCTGCGCGGCCTGGTCGAGGACAACCTCCGCGAGCT
>Ga0335073_10002238_pt1 | contig 26395 bp, 31 predicted proteins | sample Lox_Sample_22_FD_207093 | JGI IMG/M metagenome (GOLD analysis project Ga0335073, IMG submission 207093) | Soil microbial communities from Loxahatchee National Wildlife Refuge, Florida, United States - Lox_Sample_2.2 | ecosystem: Environmental > Terrestrial > Soil > Wetlands | place: USA...
AGTCCCTGACGGCCTGCATGACCTCGGCGGGCTGTTCGGCGTGCGGGTTGTGGCCCGCGCGGTCGATGATCTGCAGGCGCGCGCGGGGGATGGCGGCGGCCAGTTCGCGCTGGTGCTGGGGCGGGAAGATGAAGTCGTCCCGTCCCGCGATGATCAGGGTGGGCGCGGTGATCTCGCCGAGCCGGTCCATGACGGTCCAGCCGTTGAGCAGGTGACGGCCGGCGAAGATCAGCGGCTCCGGCCGCATCTTCGAGCGCCACTGGCCGCGGATCAGCTCGCGGGCAACTAGCCCCAGGCTGGGGCGGGAGTAGTAGGCGCTGCCGATCCGCATCAGGATCAGCGGCATCTGGCGGGGCGGGAACTCCCCCGTGAACCAGCGCCGGACCAATTCCACTTTCTGCGGTTTGTAGCCGCGGCTGGCGAGCACTTGGGCGGCGTTGTGCCGGGACCAGCGGCTGTCGCCACCGGTGTCGCCTTCGCCGCCGGCGCCGGTCTGGGCGTGCTAGCCCGGAGAGGCCGGCGAGCGTGGCAACGCCTGCCGGACGCTAACGGCGTAACTCGGGCACGGCTCCAGGCTCCCAAATTTCGTCACAGGACTGTTGTCCTGCCGGGGAGCGACTTCAGGCTCTGTGCCTTTCGGGGTGTCGTCTGCAGTGACTGCGGCCAGCCTGGTCTGGCTGCACCTGCAGCCGGCCAAGCTGTCTCCCGCCCGGCGTCCGCCGCGCGGGATCCAGGACCATCCCGGCCGTCCCTCAGGCGGGCAGGATCGCCCTCCCGGCCGGGAGCACCTTGCCGCCCGTGGCGTGCCAGGCGAGAGCGGCGTTGCCGACCGGCGCGGTCTCGCCGCTGGCCAGGATGAGGGTCCGGGCTCGCTGGTAGGGGCAGCCGGCGGTCTCGAACGCGGCTGCGGTGGTGAGCAGGCGTTCGTGGTCGCCGTCGAGCAGCGCGGCGGCACGCAGAGAAATCCTTGAACAAACCGGGCGCCCGGATCCACGCGGCTCGGTGCCGACGCCGAGTCCATACCCCGGGTCACCGTCCGCGGCGGATGCAATGAGCATCACGGCATACCCAGCCGACGGCGACCAGCAAGCTGATTGCTGTGACCAGCGGTTCATCCAGCCACAACTTGACCCGGTCCCCGGCAATCAGCCACTCCATCGAAGGGCTCCTGCTTCCCAGCATCAGCGTGGTGGGCAGGTTTTTCAGGGGCGGAGGTCCCCTTGTCGCAGGCCCGATGACTCCGGCGCCGGATCGCCGCCCGGTGGGAGCGTTAGTCATGACGGGTAGCGGCATGCAGCAAGAGCCGGGGATGGCGGCCAGGACTATCCGCGGACAGGCGGCCAACGCTCGGTCCGGGCTGGTTCCCACGGGCGGCGGGCCGGCCGACGTCGCTGGCGCGGTGATATGGCGCCGCGGGGAGGGATGATTCCCATGGCCACCGAGAACAAGATGTCGGCCGTACAGCCAGTGCGTCCAGCCCCGCGACCGAGGCTTCGGCTGGGCGCGCTCATCGGCAGCGGTGACCGCATTGCTGCGTTCGTGCTGCCGTTCGTGCTCGCCGGGGCCGCGCTCAACATCGTGTTCCCGGAGGTGTTCAGCGTCGGCGGGCCACCGCTCTGGCTGCGGGCGGTATCTGCGCTCGTCCTCGGTGTGGGCGCTGTCATCTGGGCGTGGTCGGTGCTGCTGATCCTGACGAAGGTCCGCGCGGGCCAGCTTGTCAGGACGGGGCCGTACTCACTGGTCAAGCATCCCCTTTATACGTCGGTGGCGTTGCTGGTGCTCCCCTGGCTCGGGTTCCTTCTCGACACCTGGCTCGGAGCCCTCATCGGCATCGCGCTGTACGTCGCGTCCCGGTTGTTCGCACCCGCTGAGGAGGCGGAGCTGGTCGACCGGTTCGGTCCGGAGTGGGACGCGTACTGCCGTCGCGTCAAGGTCCCGTGGCTGTGACGGCTCGCGCGTCCAGCGGCGACGATTCGGTCGCGGTCATATCACTGTCCGCGCGGCTCGCCTCGCGTCAGCCCCGCCATTTCCCACGAATGAGGGACACCCATGCCCGCCCACCGAAACCCCGGGCCGTGCCAGGCAGGGCCAGACGATAGGCAGCCGCGCCTTCCAGGCCCTCACCGCCGTAACCATGACGATCGGCCGGGGCGCCGTCGCCCGCAAGATCGCCGCGGCCGCCGGTATCACCGCGGCCGGACCGGGTACCGGACGTGGGCTGCGGGCCTGGCGCGGCGGTACGGAAAGTCACCTGTCGCGGCGCGGCCGAGACCGGAATCGACCCCCGGCGCCCGTCATGCTGAGGCTGGCCCTGCCCCCGCGCCGGCTGTTGGTTATGCGCGCCTGCCCGGGAGCCGACGGCGCCTGAGGCTGAGTTGGCCAGGTCGGTGGTGACGTTAGGCCGCGCGTCTGGGGGCCTTCGGGCCTATCCGGCTCACCGTGACCAGGCGAGTGTAAAGACAGCGTGCGGTTGGCGGCGATGCCCCGGCTGACCGTCCCGTATGAGAAAGGCTCGGGGCACCGCCGCACCGGAGGTGTTGATCATGCCACTAGACATGCGGCCATGGCTGGATCAGCCGCCGCCCTCTTACCACCCAAAGCCCGAACCCTCACGTCTCAGCCAGGCCCTCGTCATCGGCGTGGCGGTCGCTTTGGCGGGCTTCCTGGTGGCCCTCATTACCGCCGACGTGACGGTCGGCGGCGGCTGAGCCTGAGTAATAGGGAGGCGGCGATGGCAGTCACAGATCGGACCCGCCATCCGTCCGCGGGCACGCGGCGGGCTGGCTATGCCTTCGCTATTGTGTTCAACGGGGCGTTGCTGTTCGTTCTCAACGGCTGGCCCGGGTGGCAGGCGATACCGTTCCTTACCAGCGGCACTACCCAGGTGCTGTGGCTGGTCAACCTCTGCCTCGCGGCTGGCATCGTCGCCAACGCCGTGTACCTGGGCTACGACCAGCCGTGGGTCAAGACGCCAGGCGACCTGATAACGACCGCGGTGGGGCTCGCCGCCGCGATCCAGATCTGGGAGGTGTTCCCGTTCAGCTTGTCCTCGGGCTGGTCCACCGCCGTGCGGGTGCTGCTGGTCATCGGCATCGCGGGTTCGTGCATCGCGCTGGTGGTCCAGGTCGTTTCGCTGGCCCGCTTGGCCGCCGGCCGCCGCTCGCATGGCGGCCACCTTCACGCCGGGCATTGACATCGCGGCGGTGCGCGGAAAGTCCGGGGCGTAGAGGCCGCGCACCGGGCGCAGGGGGCATCAGGACGAACCTGGTGACCGCGCCGGCCGGCGGCTCGGGGCGCTGGGGGGTTGTGAGCGCTGGAAGCTGGCCCAGCGCCACGCCGATGGGCCTTCGGCTGGTGACCTCCGGCACTGGCGGCACCGGTGCCCTGGCCTGGACAGTGAATGGCGGAGCATCACGTGAATTAGTCGGCGAGGTGGACACCATGATCACCAATGAAGACCCGCGTCGGCGTAGGCGCGAGAGCGCTGCGGCCAGACCGCCTGGCGTGCCCGGCGTGTGCGGACTGAGTGACCAGCGTCCTCTTGGTTATGCGGCGGCGGTTCGGGCGCTCGCCAGTTGCGTCGTCGCCACGGCCGGGCTGTTGTGGCGGTGCCAGGTGCATCTTCCCGCTCAACAGGTGGGGCGGCGGTTGCGGTTTGCTGATGGCACATCGGCGCGGGTGTACCGGGAAACGGTCGTCACGCGTGGCGCGGCGCGGGACCCGTGCGCGCTGATCGTGGAGTTCCGGTTGCGGGTGGTGCGCGGCTGGGGGCATGCCGTTTTCCGCTGGGAGAGCTTGCTGAACACTCCGCTGTTTGTCGGCTTCCCGGGCTTTGTGTCGAAGTTGTGGCTGGCCGACGACGAGCGTGGGCGCTACCGGGGAGTGTACGAGTGGGACGGGCCGCAGCGGGCCGACCACTACGCGCGGGCCCTGTGGCGGGTGCTTGCGCTGGTGTCGGTGCCAGGCTCTATTCACTACATGGTGGTGCCTGGGCTGCGCCGCGACGAGTTCCTCGCGCGGCCGCAGGTCCCGGGCGGGCCGGCAGCAGGTGAGACCGCATGGTGGCGGCCGGTCCAGACCCGGTGACCAAGCCGGCGGGCATCCTGGTAGCCGGGGCCGGCCCCGCGGGGCTGGCCCTGGCCTTGCAGGCCCACGATCACGGTGCCGAGGTGCGGGTGATCGACCGGCGGCCGGAGGCGGTCCGGCCTTCTCGCGCATTGATCCTGCATCCCCGCACGCTGGAGGTACTGCGCCCGCTGGGGGTTACGCAGAGGCTCCTGGCCAGGGCGGACGTTGCCCCGACCGTCGTCTTGCACCTGGGTCGCCGGGTGGCCCGGGTCGGGCTCGCCAGCCTTGCGCTCCCGGACACCGCCTTCCCGCACCTGTCGCTGATACGGCAGATGGACGTCGAGACGGTGCTCGGGCAGGCTCTCGCCGACCGGGGAGTCGAGGTGGAACGCGGCACCGAGCTGGCCGGGGTGCGCGATGACCCGCAGGGTGTGCGGGCGGTTCTGCGGTCGCATGGCAGCGTCACCGAGGCGTTGTTCGGTTTCGTTGTCGGCTGCGATGGGCCCGCGAGCACCGTGCGGTCTCAGGCCGGCATCGGATGGCCCGGGCGTCCCTACCCGGTGGAGGTGGTGCTCGCCGACGCCGAGCTCGATGGCGATCTCGATGATGACGGTGCTCATGTGGTGGCCGGGCGGCGCGGCTTGGTGTTTGCGTTCCGGTTCGGGGAGCGGGCTACGTGGCGGCTGCTGGCCACCCGGCCCGCCAGTGCTGACCAGGTGCCGTTCGGGCAGCCCGGGCCGCCGGTCCCGGCCGTTGAGCTTCAGGCGCTCCTCGACGATGCGCACTTGGACGCCCGGATCACCCACCTCGCCTGGTCGGCGCGGGTCCGGATCCAGCACCGCGTGGCCGCACAGTTCCGCCGGGGGCGGCTTTATCTGGCCGGGGACGCCGCCCATGCCTACTCCCCGGCCACTGGCCAGGGGATGAATGCCGCCATCCAGGACGCGGCCAACCTGGGCTGGAAGCTCGCGTTCGGGGCACCCCAGCCAGCCAGCGCCGCGCTGCTCGACTCCTACGACGCCGAACGCCGTCGCGTGGCCGTTCAGGTACTTGGGCTGACACACCTGGTGTTCTGGGGCGAAGCCGCCACCGGCCCTATCCCCGCACTGCTGCGCGGATCGCTCGCGCCGTGCGCCGTCGCAGCCCTGCCCGTTCTCATGAGGCGCCGCCGCGTGGTCGCCGGGGGAGTCCGGGTGCTGTCGCAGTTGCGGGTGAGCTACCGCGGCAGCCCGCTATCGGTGGAAGCAACACCGCACTCTCGCAGCGGGCCCCGCGCCGGTGACCGGCTGCCCGACACGACCGTCACCTCCGCCGGGCGCAGCATCCGGCTGCACGAGCTGCTCGCCCGGCCCGGAGTGCACGTGCTGCTTGACCGGGACGCAGACCCGCCCGGCACCCTGCGGCCAGGCCCGCTCGTCCACCTCCACCGGATCACCAGCAGCCCCGGCCGCGGCTTGGTCACCGTCCGCCCCGACGGCCACATCGGCCTGCGCTGCCAGGCAGCCGACACAAACCAGCTCAACGCCTGGATGGGCCTGATCAAAGCTCCCGGGACCAGGAGCTAACCCGTGCCGGGGCGGTCGTCCCCCACGATGAGGGCTTTCGCCTCTGCGCATGGGATCGGCCGGCCAGTGCGCTTGAGGTATGGATGCGGCCGTGCCCATCGTGCTGGAGTGCTCCGGGCTAAGGAAAAGCTTCGGTGACAGGCTCGCCGTCGATGGCGTCGGATTCCACATCGCGGAGGGCGAGGTCTACGGCCTCCTAGGCCCCAACGGCGCGGGCAAGACGACCACGATCAGGATGATCTGCGGGCTCCTGTCCCCGGACGCGGGGTCGATAACGATCGCGGGCCGCCCGGCCATCGGCAGTCTTGCGGTGAAGCGCTTCATCGGATACGTGCCGCAGGACGTCGCGCTGTATCCCGACCTCACCGCGCGGGAGAACCTTGAGTTCCTGGGAAGGCTGCACGGCCTTGGCGGCAAGATCTTGGCGGAGCGGGTCGATGAGGCGCTGAATCTGACCGACCTGGCCGATCGCCGGAACGACCGGCTGGACTCGTACTCGGGCGGCATGAAGCGGCGCCTCAACATCGCCGCCGGGTTGCTCAACCATCCGAAACTGCTGATCCTTGACGAGCCGACCGTGGGCGTCGATCCGCAGAGCCGCCACGCCATCCTCGAACGCGTGCAGGAGTTCGGCCGTCAGGGACTGGCGGTCGTCTACACGACGCATTACATGGAGGAGGCCGAACGGGTTTGCGCGCGAGTGGGGATCATCGACCACGGCCGGCTCGTCGCGGAGGGGACCAGGCGAGAGCTCGTGTCGCGGCTGGGCGCGCAGGACCGCATCGACCTGAGTGCCACCGGCGACCCGCAGAAACTGGCCGAGGTGTCGAGGACCGTTCCGGGGGTGAGCAGCGCGGCCGTCGCCGACCACACCGTGCACCTGATCGCGGCAGACGGCCGGCATGTGCTGCCGGCTCTGCTGGAGGCGGCCGAGGCAGCTCAGGTCAGCGTGACCAGCGTGGACGTCGTGGAGCCGGACCTTGAGGCGGTCTTCCTGGACCTCACCGGCACCGCGTTGAGGGAGTGAGCCATGCGCGCCGCCTTCGTCATAGCCAGGAAGGACCTGCGCCAGCGCTTCCGTGACCGTTCGGCCATCGTCCTTGGTGTCGTGGCGCCGGTCGTCATCGCCGCGCTTATGAGCCTTGCCTTCCACGGCGTGGAGAACTTCGGCTTCACGATGGGCGTCGTCAACCTGGACCGCGGACCGATCGCCGCGGGCCTTCTCAGCTCGCTTCAGGCTCCCGGTGTGCGCAAGGTGGTGACGCCCAAGGAGATTGGGTCAGTGGCCGCCGCGCGAGCCGAGATCCGGGCGAACAAGATCGGTGCCGCGCTCGTGATCCCCGCCGGTTTCTCGGCGGACGTGCTGGCCAGCAAGCCGGCGTCTCTGACGACGATCAGCTCGGGCAACGACGCCATCGCCGGTGACGTGACGGGCTCGGTCGCCTCGTCATTTGTCGCGCAGGTGAACGCCGATCGTCTCTCGCTCGTTACGGCGCTGGCGGCAGGCGCTCCGGCCAGCAGCGTCGGCCGCCTCGCGCAGGCGGTGGCGAAGCTGAAGATCCCGGTGCAGGCTGTGCAGCGCCCGATCGGGGCGCACCAGCTGAAGGTGATCAGCTACTACAGCCCGGGCATGGCGATCTTCTTCCTGTTCTTCGCGATCAGCTACGTGGCGAGGAGTTTCTTCGTCGACCGGTCGCAGGGGATGGTCGAGCGCATGCGGGCCGCTCCAGTGCGCCCGGTGGAGATCCTCGCCGGCAAGGCACTGTCGGTTCTGGTCTACGGCGGGCTGAGCCTGCTCATCGTCGGCGTCGTGACCTCGGCCGCGTTCGGGGCCAGCTGGGGGCCGGCGCTTCCGGCCGTGGTCCTGGGCGCGGTTCTTGTCCTGGCCGTCGTCTGTCTCACCGGTTTTGTCATCGGGGTGTCCAAGACCCAGCGCCAGGCCGAAGGCATCAGTGCGATCATCGTGTTCGGCCTGTCCATCCTGGGCGGGAACTTCTTCTTCATCTCCCAGGCGCCCTCCGCCATGAAGCGCCTGGCGTTGCTCACCCCGAACGGATGGGCACTGCGAGGCTTCACCGACCTGGCCACCGTCGGAGGCGGCTTCGGAACCATCCTTGAGCCCGTCCTGGGCATCGTCGTTTTCAGCGCCATCGTGGCGGCCGTAGCCGTCATCCTCGCCCCCAGGGCGGTGACAGCATGAGAACGCTCGCCATCGCCCAGGCGTCAGGCCGCCGCCTGCTCCGTGACAAAAGGGCGCTGTTCTTCACGATCGTCCTCCCGATCGTCTTGATAATCGTCGTCGGGGCGGTAGCCCGGGGCTTCAACACGTTCAAGATCGGCATCGTCGACCTCGACCGGAGCCAGGCCAGTGACCAGCTGGTGGCCGACCTTGAGCACACCGCGGGCATATCGGCGGTGCCGTACCCCAGCGTCAGCGCGCTGAACAAGGCCGTCGCCCGCTCGGAGATCAACGCCGGGGTGGTGCTGCCGACCGGCCTTCAGGCCGACGAGCGCTCAGGCCGGCCGGTCTCGATCGGGATCGCCGCCGAGCAGGCGAACACGACGCAGCAAGCGGCGGTCAGCCGGGTCAGCTCGGTCATCGCCGCCTACGGCGGCCGCGTCGAGGCAGGGCAGTTCGCCTCGCGCTTCGGCGGCGGTTTCTCCCATGACTTCCAGCTCGCGGTCTCGCTCGCCCCCAAGACTCCGCAGGTCAGCCTCACCAGCCAGGTCGTGGCCGTGGCCCAGAACACGCTCCCGCCCGGGTTCGAATACAGCGCCCCCACCGAGCTCGTGCTCTTCGTGTTCCTGACCGCCGTGGCCGGAAGCGCCGCAGTGGTCGAAAGCCGCCGCCTGGGCATCTTCGAGCGGGTCCTGGCGGCGCCCGTGCGCCCGAGCGCGATCGTTATTGGCGAGTCCGTCACGGCCGTGCTGATAGCAGCGGTGCAGTCGGCGCTCATCGTGCTGGTCGGATCGGTGGCGTTCGGCGTTTCCTGGGGGAACCCGCCCGCGGCCCTGCTGCTGGTCCTGCTGTGGTGCCTGGTCGGTGCCGGGGCCGCCATGGTGGCGGGCACGCTATTCCGGACCCCGGAGCAGGCCAGCGCCATCGCGCCGGTCATCGGCATCACCTTCGCCATGCTCGGCGGGTGCATGTGGCCGCTCTCGATCGTCTCGCCGGCCATGCGGTCTATCGGGCACGCGACGCCGCAGGCCTGGGCGGTGGACGCCTGGACGAACCTGCTGTCCGGCCACGGCACCATCGCCACGATCTGGCACCAGCTCGCGATCCTGGCGCTGTTCGCCCTAGGCTTCTTCGCCATCGCGACCATTAGATCGCGTCGCCTGCTCAGAACCTGACCGCGCCTAGCCCCGCCGGCCGGGACCTTCGCTGGGACTTCCGGCACTACGACGACGGCGGGCCGGTCCGCATGCTCGAATCATGAACGAAGCAGCATCGGCAAGTCGGACGTATCAGCAGGTCCCCACCGCGCCTGTGTTCCGCGGCAGATATCTCAGCATCACCAGCTATATGCGCGACGGCAGGGGCGTCGCCACCCCGGTGTGGTTCGTCATGCGGGACGGCAGGCTCCTGGTGAAGACCGACGCCGCCTCCGGCAAGGTCAAGCGCATCCGCCGCAATCCGCAAGTCCGGGTGGCGGTCTGCACGGCGAGCGGCCGACCGCTCGGCGAGCGGGTGCCGGCCGTGGCCGAGATCCTCCCCCATTCCGAGATCAGCACGGTGGAGCGGCTCATTGCGGACAAGTATCGGCTCGAAATGATCATCTTCAGGCCGCTCCGGTTCGTCCAGGCGAGGCTGCACCTGGGACGCGCGCGGACCGAGCCGGTGATCCTGGGCATCACGCCCAGCTGAATGGTTCGCCCGGGCCGTTCGCCGGGCGGCGGGTGATGTTCATCCCTGTCCCGCCACGGCCGGGCGCCGCAATGTTGCTGTCCTGGTTCGCGCTAAAGTCCAGGGAAGCGAGGAGGGCGGCCATGGCCGAGACGACGCCGTTCATGATCGGCGCGAACGTCAGCTGTACCGATGGGGCCTGCGGCGAGGTGAGCCGCCTGATCGTCGACCCGGCCGCTGACACGGTGACCCACCTGGAGGTCGAGCCGAAGCACCGGCGCGGGCACGGCCGGCTGGTTCCTGTCGGCCTGGTCGATACCAGCACGGGCCAGATCCGGCTCCGGTGCACCAAGGCGGAGTTCGAGAAGCTTGATCCCGCCGAGGAGACGCTGCGAGTGCCGGAAGAAAATCCGACGACCACCTTCCTAGGCGGCTACGATCCCGCACTGAGCACTGGCAGACGGCAATACGTCACCGAGGACCTGATTCCCCTGGGAGAGGATGAGGTCCGCCGCGGCGATCACGTTTATGCCACCGATGGCCGCATCGGGCAAGTCCGGGGGTTCGTCATCGACCCGGCCAGCCACCACGTGACTCACGCGCTCCTGCAGGAGGGACATCTGTGGGGCCGCAAGGAAGTGGCCATCCCGATCAGTGCGGTGACGCGGGTTGACGACGGTATCTGGCTCAGCATCAGCAAGCAGCAGGTGCAGGATTTGCCGCCGGTGGACATCGATCATCCCGGCGAGTAGATCACCGTGCTGTGAGTCTTCATGTCGGTGCCCGCGGTGGTGGCTGGGGGCCGACCAGGTTAGTGGCTAGCGGACGCCTGCGGCGCAGACTAGGGCGAACACGGCGCACCAGGTGATCGCGAACAGGTAAAAGCCGCGGTCGATCGCGCCGAAGCGCGCTCGGAGCGCTGGCACGGTCTGGGCGAGACCGAAAGGGTCAGGCAGGCGGTCATGGCGTAGCCCAGGCCAGCGGAGACGGGAGCTAGCGCGTGCCAAGTACGGGGTGGGCCAGGACAGCCCCGAGAACCAAAGCAGCGGCCAGCACGGACGCGAAGGCGACGAAGGCCAGCACAAAGTGCGCCCACCGGGTAGGTGTCCACTTCATGCCAGGAGTATCCATGGGGAACCAGCTGATCACCGCCCGGGTGATGGCGAACACGACGAGCAGGATGACCGCGGCCAGCCCGCGCCCGGCCAAAGCCTCGCTGATCCCGGCGGCCAGCGCCAGGCCCGCGGCCCCGAACGCGATAGTGGCGGCACGGTAGCCACCGCGAAAGCCAGTGATGTCGTACTGGCTCACCGGGTCACGTATGAGGAGTCAGCTCGGCACCCAGGCAGCGGCTGTGCCCTGCGCGAAACCGGCGTTCGCGACCTGGTCGCGGCGGCTGGCGTCCATCAGGTCAGCGCCCATGGCCGCGCTCGAGCGCGCGTCCGGCCCGATGATCGTTACCTGGGCGCCGTGCCTGCGTGCTCCTGCCGCCTCCACGGCGATGGCCGCCTGCCAGCTGCGCGCCAGCACACGGGCAGCGATGTGGTTGCCCCCGGCGAGCGCGGCCGTGGGAACCAGGCACAGCACGCGGGTACCCGGCCGCACCGGGGCGACGTCCAGGTTCGCCGGGCTCCACACGCCGCCGTCCACGTAATCCCTGCCCCCGATCCGCACCGGGCGGAACAGCCCCGGCACCGCGCACGAGGCGGCAACCGCGTCAGCGACATCCGCGGCCGGCCCGCCCGGCGCCCCGAACACCACCCGGTGCCCGGTGCTAGCGTCCACCGCCACCACCCGCAGGCGGCCATCGAACGGCGAGCCGAGCGCGGCCATGCGCGTACGCAGGTCATCAAGGGGCACCTGGCCCTGCGGCAGGCGGGCGAGCCAGGCCGCGCGCGCCATCGCCCGGCCCGGCCGCGCTGCCCGCAACGCCATGCCTATCACCGGCAGCGAACTGTCGAGGGAAACCCGGGCCAGCTCCTCCACCCGCGTGCGGGCGGCGCTTACCGAGGCGGGCGGTGCCTGCCGGGCCGGCCCGGCCGCCTCACCCGGGCACCGCGGAGACTTCCCCGCCGCAAGCCTGGCCGCGACGATCGAGCCCGCAGAGGTGCCGACGAAGTGCCCGCTCTGCCGGAAGTCCACGCCGCACTGCTGCCCGGCACCGGCCAGGAAGCCCGACAGCCACGCTTCCCCAAGCGTTCCGCCCACGCCCAGAACGAGCACGTCAGGTGGCTTCACGCACAACGATTCTAGGAGCGCCTCACGTCGGATGGCCAGATGCTCATCGCGCTGGGTATCGTGCCGACGGCGTCGTTCGCCGTGGGCTGGCTGGTCGCCGGGCGCACCCTCCGGCCGCTGCGGGTGATCACCGGGGGGAACTCCGGCAGATCAGCGAAGGCGTCCTACGCCGGCACGCGAGGGCCGGCCGCCCTGCCGCGGTGACCTTCGGCCCTTCCGGTGCTGCGCGCCGAATCGCCGGTCACTGGCCTGAACGCGGGCGTCGTGGCGCCGCTGATCCGGCATGCCAGGATTACAGGACGATCCCAGACGTGATCGTTGCTGGTGTGGGGCACGGCCACAGGAGCAGGCACCCGGCGCGCCTGCCCCCGATACCGCGAAGATCATGGAATACGGGCCCCGGGCGCAGGGAGTGCTGTGAGGACAGGAAATGGGTTCGGGGGCGGCCCGCGTGCGGCCGCCGCGCAGCTGACGCGCGCCATGGAGATCGGCGCGATCTTGTCGGCGAGCGGTTTCGATTGGCTGGTGCAGGCTCTGGGCCTTGAGGTGGGTGTGTCTGTCCGCCGCCTGGCGTGCGTGTTCCGGCCCGGCAGGCAGTTCCCGCACCAGCTGCCGGCGGAGGTTCCGCTGCCTGACCGACTGCGGCTGACGCTGGAGCGGCTCGGGCCGACGTTCGTCAAGGCGGGGCAGCTGCTCGCGCTGCGGCCGGACTACATTCCGCTGCAGTACGCCGAGGCGTTGCGCGGCCTGTACACCCACGCCGCGCCATTTCCGGCGGCGGAGGCGGTGGCCATCGTCGAGGCCGAACTCGGCGCGCCGCTCGGCGAACTGTACGCCGAGTTTGACCGGGACCCGTTCGCCGCGGCGTCGCTGGCGCAGGTGCACCGGGCGCGGCTGCTCGATGGCCGCTGCGTGGCCGTGAAGGTGCAGCGTCCCGGGATCACGGTGCAGGTCGAGCGTGATCTCGCGCTGCTCGCCACGCTGGCTCGCCGCTTCGAACGCTACCAGCCGGGCTCGGTTGCCTTCCGGCCCTCGGAGGCGGTGGCGGAGCTGGCGGACTACACGCGGCGCGAGCTCGACTTCCGCCGTGAGGCGCGTACCGCCGCGCGGCTGCGGCAGCTGTTCGCCGGCGATGACCGGATCGTGATCCCCGCCGTCATCGGCGACCGCAGCTCGGCGCGGGTGCTGACGATGGAGTACCTGGAGGGGCTGCCGCCCGAGCCCGCCGCCGACCTGAGGCGAGCCGGCCTCGACCCGACAGCGGTGCTGCGCGCGGGCGCTGCGGCCATGGTGCGCCAGGTCTTCGAGTTCGGGCTCTTCCACGCCGACCCGCACCCCGGCAACGTGTTGTTCTTGCCCGGTGACCGGATCGGCTTGCTCGATTTCGGCATGTTCGGGCGGCTTGACCCCAGCGAGCGGCGGCGGATGGCGTTCATCTTCTGGGCGCTGGTCGACGGCGACTACGAAGCCGTCGGCAGCCAGCTACTGCGCCTGTCAGAATTCGTCCCCGGCGCCGACCCTGCCGGCTTTCGCGCCGCGCTCGCCGACACCGTCGAGGACTGGTCCGGCGAGCGCGCAGCCGATTTCTCCGTCGCCCGCCTCCTGCTGCTCGAGCTCTCGCTGGGAGCACACCACGGGATAGTTTTCCCCCGCGACCTGATGCTGCTCGCCCGCGCCCTGGTCAACCTCGAGGCAACCGCGATGATCGTCGATCCCCAGCTCAACCTCGCCGAACTCGCTCGCCCGCTGCTGCCCGAGCTGCGCCACATCCTGCTACCCAGCCCCCGCGCGCTGCAAGAACACTGGCACCGGTACCGCTTCGACTACCTCGACCTCGCAGCCGAACTGCCCGCTCTCCTGCCAGAAGCGGTCGCCCGCCTCCGCCAGCCCCCCCCCCCCCCCCCCCCCCCCCCCCCCCCGGCTACACACCCAGCCGGCCGGCGCTTGCTCGCGCTCAGCGGCGCCTTCGCCGCGGGCGCCGGTCTGGGCGTGCTCGCCCGCAGACGCCGACGAACGTAGTAACGGGCGCGGGACTCGCCGACTGCGTTGTCATGCTCGCAGCCCCGCTAGCCAGCGACCCGGCCTGCCAGCCGATGACCTCCCGCGGTTATGACGTGGGCCGCGGCGGCATGTCGCCTGCCAGACAGCGGCTGCTTTGGGAGAAAGCGGACCCGCCGAAGGGGACCTTCGCCCCTTGAGCAGGTGGATCCCGGAGCGGGACGGTGGCGGTGATGACCTGGCCGAGGGGTGGCCGCGATGGTCCAGAACACGATGCGACGGTGGTTGTATCGCCGAAGGCACGCGAGCCGTCTGGCCAGGCTCCTCAACGCGGCGCAGGCCCGGCTGGCGGAGGCCGGTTTCGGGCCGAGGTGGCTGGTCATGGTTGAGATCACCGGGCGTCGCAGCGGCAAGACGATCTCGTTTCCCGCTGCCGACTATGAGGACGGCCAGTACCTGGTTTCCATGCTCGGTGAGGACACCAACTGGGTGCGCAACGTGCGCGCGTCGGGCCGGTTAGCCGGGTGGTGAGGTAGGCGGCGAACCCGCTGTGCCGGTCACCGGACGGATGGCTGCTGTCCGTCGGGCTGCTCGGCGCGCTCGGCATAGAACTCTTGGAACGCGGCGAACGCGCGTGCGCCGTAGACGGTGGCCGGGCCGCCGTTCATCAGGAACGTGACGCCGATCGCCTCCGCGGCCTCCGGCGGGGTCGCGCCGTGCAGCACTGCCGCGTGCGCGTGCGCGGCGATGCACCCGTCGCATTCCTTGCTGACCGCGATCGCCAGCGCGATGAGCTCCTTGGTCCGGGCGTCCAGCGCGCCTGCGGCCAGCGCGGAGTCATGAAGCTGCCGGTACCCGGCGTAGACCTGCGGGATCGCGTGCCGCAGATCGCGGGTCGGCCTCCGCAGTTCCTCCCTGACAGCGTTCCCGTAACTCATCTCCTGCTCCTTCCGGGTGTCGGCGCTAGTAATCACGGCCTGGCCTGGTGCTCCCGGCTGGCCCGGCGACCGCACGTCACGCGGCCGGGGCGACAGGGCTTACGTGAAGATGATCTCGCCGCCGGCGGCCAGGTCGTAGAACTCGCCGACGGTGATGATGTCCTTGACCTGGTCGATCAGGTCGTCGTTGGTGATCCCGAACAGGTCCGCGGAGGCCTTGCAGCCGTAGAGCCCCGCGCCGGTGTCGGCGATCATCTCGATGAACTCCGGTATCGACGGGATGTCGAGCTGGTCCATCTTGTGGTTCATGTAGTGGGTCATGACGGAGGAGACGCCGGGCAGGCCGCCGGCCCAGGTGGCCAGGTGCAGGCCGGGATTGCCGACGGTGGCGAGCTTGATGTGCTCGTGACGGGCCTTGTGGATGGCGTCGAGGCCGAAGAACGTGAAGAACAGGTTCGCGTCCATGCCCTCGGCCCGGGCCCCGTTCGCCATGATCAGCCCGGGGTAGATCCCCTCGAGGGATCCCTTGGAAATGATGATGGAGACTTTCTCGATCTTGGCAGCCATCTGGCCGCCCTCCCTTCGGTTGCGGCTTTAGATGCAGCCGCGGGGCTTCGGTATGCCGGCGATCTTCGCCGCGATCTTGGCTGGCCCCTTGGGGAAGAGCTGGTAGAGCTCCTTGATGCTCACGCCGGAGGTCTTGCCGAGGACCCGGACCGTCGGGCCTGTTCCCTTGGTTTCATACTCGTGGCGCATGAACTTGATGACCTGCCAGTGCCGGTCGGTGAGCTCGGCGATGCTTTCCTGGCGGGCGATCTGCGGGGCCATATCCTCGGTCCACTGCGCGGGGTCGGTGAAGAACCCGTCGTCGTTGACGGTCACTTCGGTGCCTGCATACGTCGCTGTGGGCATTAGCGTGCCTCTCTGTTTTCCGGCGGGCTGGTTGCGCCGTTGGCTGCGTGCAGGCGCTTGCCCGCGGTCGGCATCTGGCTCGGCACCGCGGGTATCTGTCGGCCCGGCAGCAGCACGTGCCAGTACAGCCAGGCGAACGCGAGCTTCCCCAGATGGTTCAGCCGGGACTGGCGCAGCAGGGGCAGCCCGACGCGGCCGGGGAAGCGCCCGGTCACCGGCTCGGTGTCGTAGTTGAAGTCGATCAGCAGCGCTTTGCCGAAGCCGCTCTCGATGAAGCAGTTGGTGTGGCCGTCGAACGCGGCGTCCAGCGGCTCGCCCGCCAGGTACCTGACGATGTTCCTGACCAGGATCTCGCCTTCGAAGTGGGCCACCGATCCTGCCTTGGAGGCCGGGATGTCCGCGGCGTCGCCGATCACGAACACGTTGGGCTTGGCCTTGGACTGCAAGGTCCGCTCGTCGGCCGGCACGAACCCGAGCGCATCGCCCAGGCCCGGTGACCGGTCGACGTAGGCCTGGCCGCCGTGCAGCGGGATCATCACCGCCAGGTCGAAGCCGACCTCGCGGCCGTCGAACGAGGTCAACCGGCCGGCCTGGCCGTCTACCTCGCCGGTGTTGAACTCGGTGACCAGGCTGACGCCCTTATCGTCCAGCAGCCCGCTCAGCTCCCGGTTGCACACAGCCTTGGTGAACGCCCCGTCCAGCGGGGTGACAAAGGTCAGCTCCACCCGGTCGCGCATCTTGCGCCGACGGAAATACCAGTCGGCGAGGAAGCAGAACTCCAGCGGGGCGACCGGGCACTTGATCGGCATGTCGACCACGCCGACCACCAGACGCCCGCCGGCGAACCGCGACAGCGCTGCCTGCAGCCCCACCGCACCCTCCAGGCTGTAGAAGGTGAAGACCTTCTCCATCCAGCCAGGACCTGTCAGCCCCTCGGTCTCCTCCGGGACAAGCCTGGCGCCCGTCGCGACGACCAGGACGTCGTAGGCCAGCGACGAGCCGTCGCTCAGCCAGACCCGGTCGGCCTCCAGGTCCACCCGGTCGACCGCGGCGCAGCGGAACAAGACCCCCGGCCGGAACTGCTCACGGCGCGGCCTGACCAGCCCGGCCGGGCGCGCCAGCCCGAACGGCACGAACAGCAAGCCCGGCTGGTACAGGTGCTCGTCGTCGCCGTCCACCACCACGATCTCGACCGACCCGGCGTCCAGCAGCCTGCGCAATCGGTTGGCGGCCAGCGTCCCGCCAGTGCCACCCCCCAGCACGACAACTCGTTGTCTCACGATTCAACTGTTCCCGCGGCCACGGCGCGGGCCTAGAGTCGATGGTCCCTGCCGGCCGGGCCACCCGGCCCGGGCAGCAGCGGCGCCGACGATGGCCTCGCGGCGGCTACTGCCGCGACGGCACCGAGGTCGCGATCGGGAGTCATGCGGGAGCCGGTCTTCGGCCCGCTTCCTGGGTCACCAGCAGCGCGGGCCGCTGGCGCGGCGGCTTCCAGCACGACCACCTTCTGGCCGCTGGCGAACCATTGGGATCGGGGCACTGGTACCGCCGGTTACGGGACCTTTGGCCCTGGACCGCCATTGCGCTGGGACGGACGGTAACCGCAGAGCCTGCAGGCGGAGCCCGAACCGGCGACTTTCAGTCATCTTGTTCTGCGCATTCCGGCGAGGACGTTCGTCCGTAGGTCTCGGCACTTTTCCTATGCCGGGCCCGGCGCGGGAACATCGCCGGCGGTCCCAGCCGCCGGGCCCGGTCCATCAGCCCGAGATCAGGGGGTGACCCGATGGGACAACTGCCCACAGCGCTGCCCGAGACCATCAGCACAGCCGACCGCCTGTTGGGCTCGGCTTGCGCGCCCGATGCCCGCCACCAGGCCGGCGACCTGCTGCTGGCGCTGGCCGCCGTGGAATGTCATGTCAGCAGCGGCGGGCCCGCCCTGATGCTCCCCGCGCTGTTGCGTGACCTGGTTATCATCACCACCAGGCTGGCCGGGCGCACCTGGCTGGAAGCCAACGCCGACACCACGTCCGCCTTCATGGCATTGCATGCCAGCGTGCAGCCGCCGCCGCTCCCAGAACTCGACCAGGTTCTCGCCCGCGTGCTGTCGGACCGGTTCGGCCTGTCCCGGCCGCGGCCACAGCTTCAAGCAAGCTGATCCCGCTGCGCTGCGGCCCTGTCCGCCGCCCCGACAGGCGTGTGGCAGGTGCATGCTGGTGAACCTGGCAGCGCCGGCTATCGGGTTACTGACCGCGGGGCAGCCGGAATATCCGGAGACCCGGGATCTTGGGTCCGCAGAGGCCGGTCGCACCCGAAGGCGGGTGCTGTCATTGGGCCTGTCCAAATGGGACTTCCGGCTCTGATCAGCGCTGTGCTGGCGGCCGAGCGTTGAAATGAGGCCGCGGGCCCGCGAGGAAACGTTTTGCGGCGCGCCGCCTTGCACGGTCGGTGGGCCGGCCCGCTGAAAGGGGGCCTGAACGGAACCGGGCGGACCCGCGGCCCACCCGACGATTCTCATAGGAGGTCACCCTGTCATCGACAGCCATCAAGCCGGCCAGGGGCGGACGCCGCCTCGAACGCGAAGGCTACGGCCTGGTCGTGTTCGGGTCAGTGATGCTGCTGATCATCGGCTGCTTCAACCTGATCTACGGCATCGCCGCAGTCGCCAACGCGCACGTGTTCGTCGCGAATGCGCACTACGTGTTCGGCGGCCTGAACTCCCGGGGCTGGGTCACGCTGATCATCGGTGCGGTGCAGCTGCTGGCCGCGGGCGGGGTGCTGGCGGGCTACCAGCTGGCGCGCTGGTTCGGCGTGGCCGTGCTGGGGCTGAACGCCCTGGCCATGATGTTCTTCATCCCGGCCTACCCGCTGTGGGCACTGATCATCATCGCCGCGGACGTGGTCGCGCTGTGGGGGCTATGCGCCTACGGTAGCCGCTCCAACCTGGCCGCCTAGCACCGACCAGGTGCTAGCGCCCGCCACCCAGACACCGTGGGGCGCCGTAGCCCAATAAGGCTCGGCACTCCCACGGTTGGCGGTGAGCTCCCCGACCAGCCTCCGGTTGCCTCGAAGCAGCCAAGCTCAGCAATCAGAACCGGCTGATCCGTGATGCCGCGGACGGCTGCGCTGGCAACATGCAGCCGAAATCGGGGACTTCCGAGGGCCCGCCCGGGGACCTTGGACCCTGCAGGGCCGTGGTCTGAGGGAAGCATCCTGACTGTGACTGGGGAGAGTGCCGTGGCCTCGTCACAGGAAGTTCTCGCTTCGCCCCATGAGATTCCCGCTGGGCCTGGTCAGCGGGAGCACTGGGCGGACAACCTTCGCGTGCTGGTCATCGCGGTGGTGGTGGTGTGGCATGCGGCCACGGCGTATCTCGGGGGTTCCGACTGGTACTACATGGACCGCACCACGTCGAAGGTGTGGGCCACGGCGTTCTTTCCGGCTTCGGTCATCTCGCTGTTTGCGCTGGGGCCGCTGTTCCTAGTCGCGGGCTGGTTCTCGGCACGTTCCCTGGCGCGCAAGGGCCCCGGCGGGTTCGCTCGCACCAGGCTGCTGCGGCTTGGAGTCCCGCTGATCGTCTTCATCTTCCTGATCAACCCGCTGGCCAGCTATCTGGGTGACCTCGGCCGGGGCCTGCACCCGGATCTGGCCGGTTACTGGGGCGGCGGAGCGTACGCAGCGGGGGTGATGTGGTTCGTGGCGGCGCTGCTGGCCTTCTCACTGGCGTATGCCCTGCTGCGGCGCCTGCACGCGCCACCAGCAGCGCACCGGTGGTCCGGGGCGCAGGTCATGGTGGCTGCCGCCGTCCTGATCGCGGCCACCGCCTTCGTGCTGTGGCGGTGGTGGCCGCCGGATGACGCTAGCACCTTCCTGGACCTGCGCTGGCAGTCGTGGCCCCAGGGAGCGGTGCTGTTCGCCCTCGGGGCGTGGGCGGGTGAGGCCGGGAGCCTGGAGAACCTGACCGCCTGGACCCGCTGGCTCGGCTGGGCCGCTCTGGCCGCGGCGGCCTTGTTTGTGGCCTTGGGCGTCTACGAACAGGCACGAGGGCAGCTTGAGTCAACCCTGCACAGCGCGAGCTGGCCGAGCATGCTCGGGATTGTCCTGTACGGCATCATCTCCGTCGCCTTCACGGTCTGGTTCACGGCCCTGATCCGGGTACGGTGGTCCGGCGATGGCCCGCTGCGCGCCCGCGCCGGGCGGGCGTCCTACGCGACCTACGTCCTGCATCCACTGGTACTCACCGCGGTCATGGTGGCATTCGCGGCGCTGGCGCTGGCGCCGGAGCTGAAGTTCCTGGTCGTGGCGGCGGCGGCGGTCCCGGCCTGCTTCGTGGCTGGTTACGCGGCGACGCGGGTCCCTGGCATCTCCAAGGTCATGTGACCCGGCAGCGGGCCGGGCCTCAGTTGCGGCAGGCCCACAGTGATGACCAAAGCCCATGACCGGCCTGGCATCTCTGACGGCATGCCTGAGGTGGAGGTGGGAACTGTGATCACCGTGTTTACCGTTGATGCGGCACTCCAGCACATCTGCGCGATCTTCCGCGAGCAGGCTGACCGGGGCGATATCACTCCTGCCGAGCGTGACCTCCTGGTCGATGGCGCCGTTCTGCTCGCCAACTACGTCGATGACGTCGACCGGGACGGCCGCGCTGGCTCGCACTCCGGCTGGCCAGAAGGAGCGCTACCAGAGCCTGCCGGGCGGCACGAACGACACGCGGCCGCGGCAGCCGCCTGAACTGACGCATCGTCCGGCGTTACTCAGTAGCGTGCTACGTGCCCGGCCGGATGAGCATCGCGGGTAGTCGTACCTGCCTTATCTGTGCGGTGGCGATTCCCTGAGCGCTCCTCGGCTGAGGGCGTGCACATCAGGAGGTTCCGGTGGTGCCGGGGGGTGTGCGCTGGAGTGCGCGCGCCGACACGGCCGTGAGCCAGGCGAAGCCGGTGATGATGCTGGCCCGCTGGAACAGGCCACCATGGCCGCCCGGCTGGGATGGCTGGCTGAATCCTGCTCCGGCCAGCGCCATGGTGACGGGCATAATCACCGCGGTGGCAGCGCAGTAGATCGCGAAACCGGGCGGCTGGCCGGCTCGCCAGCTTCGCCAGCCGTAGCTGGCCGCCGCGGCTGGCAGCCCGAAGAACACGGGGATGGCGGCCAGGTTGTGCACGGTGCCGGCGTGGCTGAATTTGGCGGGCATGTCGGGTGTTCCCGGAGGGTAGCCGCCGACCGGGTCGGTGCGGAACGCGGCCGAGCCGATCAGCCCGGCACCCGCGGCGGCGACCATGATCGGCCCGGAGCGGCAGCCCGCCAGGCGATCGCTCGCCTGGCGCAGCCCCGCGGCACCGGCCAGGCACAGCACGCCCGTGACGGCGAAATTCGCCGTCTGGACCCAGCCGCGCGGCCCGAGCGCCAGCGAGCTGACCGGGTGGCGCAGCGGCCGGTAACCGTCGCGTGCAGCCCCTTCCGTTAGGAACGTGGCCGTGAAGACCGGCCCCGCCCATATGCCGCAGCGCAGCAGCCTGCGGGTCTGCCCCGCCAGCCGTCCCGGCCCCATGGTCTTCGGCATGGCCGAACAGTACCGGAATCCCGCCTCCGTCGATTCACGCTCCGTAACCCGGACGACAGTGGTTGCCGATCTGCATTCATCACGGGATTCGTCATCGACTTCCACCGGCCACAGATGGAGAGTTACTGCCCCAATTCCGGATCCCCGTGCTGTCGACGGCGGCTGGTTTTCTGGCTGAGACAAGCGTCATGTGATGGCCGGGAAGGCCGAACGACGTCCGCCAGTCGAGGCGGCGTACCTCGATGTCCACGCATCCGGCGCTGCGAAGCACGGGGAGCATACCCCGATCGCCAGGATCCGGGTGGTTGGGTGGATAGTGGCATTGCTCTTGCCCTGGGACCTTGCAGACTTGTGCACCCTGACACGGACTGACAAATCAGCGCGTGAACCGGCGAGTCCGTCCGGGCGTTACTGGGTGACTGCGGCCAGGTGAGGTACCGGGCGTGATCGTGTCAGGGTGGGGCTTGATGAGCTGCGCCGCGCGTGCCGTGCCTATGTCTTGGCTGGCCACGCACGAGGGCCGATCTCCGTCGTGGCGCACAGCGGGCGAGAGCCGGGAAGCCGGGCCGGCAACGATGTCGCGGCTGCGCGCTGCCGCCTTTGCTTGTGCGACTAGGTCGCATGCCGCCTGGTCGATGACCGCAGCGCGCAGGAGCAGGGCTGGGTCGCGGATCTTGAGTTTGGCCAGCGCCTGCTCGGTCCGGCCTGGTAGCGGAGCGAGGACGCGCGGCTGCGAGGTCGGCCGCTGATCTTGCTGGCGGCGCTGGCCATGCTCGGTCGGCGTTGCGGCCCGCCGGACGGCGGCGAGCACGCTGCTGGGCGCGTTGGCAGCGGCGGCGAGGTCATCCAAGGCTGTTGTGACGTGCGTGGCCGCGTCGATGGCGGTGTCATAGGCGGCCAGGAGCGCACCGGCGTACGCCCGCGGGGCCTGGGCGTAGGGATGCGGGATGTCGTACTTGTCGGGCAGCAGGCGGGTGGGCAGGTACAGCAGGTTGTCGGCGGCGGCGTCGAGCACAGCTGCGTGGTCGGCGGTTGCGATCCGGCTGATCGCGTCGGCGGCCTGGTGGACGGCAGCGAGCACGGTGATGACGTCGCTCGGGGATTCGGCTAGGCCGGCCGGGTCGCGGATCAGGCTGGCGTTGCCGTAGGCCGGTGTCCAGTGCGGGTTGCGGTAGGCGAGCCGTCCGGTCTGCAGGGCCAGGTCGCCGATTTCGATCGCGACTGGAGTCGGGCGCGCGCCGCGCGGATGGCCGGTGGTCACGATGTCCCACCGATCGGTGACGGCGCACCAGGTTTTCCAGGCCCGGGCCATGCCACAGGCTGCGGTGTGCAGCTGGGCTTGGAAGTCGGCTTCCAGGCTAAGTTGGCCGGCGCGTTCGGCGAGTGCGCGCAGGATGAGTTCGCTGCCGTGGCTGGTGATGGCCGAGGCCAGCGCGTCGCGGCGCCAGGATGCGGATGTGGCGGCCGGCCAGCGGGAGCGGTCGGCGAGGGTAAAGGCGGCGTAGCGGAGCCGTTCGGCGGTGAGCGCGATGCGCTCGCACAGTTCGTGGACTGGTTCGCCGGGGATGGGTGGTCGCCGCGGTGGCGGGGCGTTGGCCGGGATGGCGGCCAGCAGGCTGCGGGCGGGAAGCGGGTAGTGCGCTCGTTGCGCGGCCTGGATGGCCGTGCCGGCCAGTTGCAGCCATGGTTCGGCGCTGCGCAGCGCCAGCTGCGCTGAGGTGAGCTTGTCCCAGCCCACACGGCGGGCGCCGGACAGCCTGGCGATCCAGGGTGCCAGGTCCTGGGCGTAACCGGCCAGTTCGCCCAGCAGCGCCGCGGTCACCGGCCCGGAGGTGATGACCGGCGTCCAGTAGGAGGCGCCGGTCCGGGCACCAGCCGGGTCTACGAAAAAGTGGGTCTGCAGCAGGTCCCGGCCCGCGGCCAGGTAGTCCGCCGCCGCCGACAGATGCCCGACGACCGGGTGGGCCTGACCGGCATCCGCGCTTGCCACGCCAGCCGCGGCCTGGTGCAGGCTCTGCCCCGCGCGGCCCAGAGCAAGCCTTGCTGCCGCGTTCCGCGTTCCGGCGTTCCGTTCTGGTCTTGGTGCCAGAGTGGGCTCATCGTGCAGGTCGCCGAGGTAGCGCGCCAACGTCGTGACCAGGCGATCGAGCTGCCCGACGACACCGCACTGGGCGTCGAAGGGCAGCTCGCCGCGGGAGGACACGGCAGCGGCGATGTGCTTGCTGGCCGGCCCGAGGAAATCGCCGAAGACGGGGGTAATGGTCATCGGGTCATCAGCTGGCAGATCCGCCCGGCCGCCTCGGCGGCGTCCTGGCAGGCGGCCCGATCGTCCGGCGTGTCGGCCACGGCGGCGGCATCGGTGAGACGATCGCGCAGCACGGCCGCGAGCGCGGCCAGGGCATCGGCGACCTGGCTCGCATCGGCACGCGCGGTCCCCGCGCTACCGGGCTCGGTGCCGATGGCGTGAGGCAGCGACGGCGCGGGAGTCAGGGCTTCGCGGCCGTCCACGGCAGCGTCGGCGGCCATCACGAAGGCCGCGAACAGTTCGGGCACCTGGTCCTGGCAGTCACGGGCGGTCATCCGAATGGCCTCGAACGCGTCGAAGCCCGCATCGAGGGCCTCCGGCAGGCTGGACGCCTGGCGGAGACGGGCCTCGAGGTCGCTTGTGGTCGGCATGTCGCTCACCTGCCGTCATTCCGGCTGGTCAGCATGTCCTGATGACATCGGCTCATCGTGATCACGCGGCTCTGTTCGCGGTGAGCCCGATGCTGTCGGCGATCCAGCGAAGGTGCTCGTTGGGGAACCGGTGGCCGTGGCCGCGCAATCGCCGGGCCAGGGTTCGCTGGCTGAGCCGCTCACCGCGGGCGGCGGCATCGCGGTAGATGGCACTGGCGTCATGCAGCAGTCCCGGGTGTGGCCCTGTGTCGCTGCGGTGCCTGGTTGCGTCGTCCGCACAGTGCAGATGTGCCGACGGACCGCCTCGTGCCTCGGGGGGTGCCGCTCCGTTTGGGGCCAACGGCGGAGCTAGTACAAGGGCGGTGGCAACGTGCGGCTCCTGAACGTGGGCGAACCTGCGCTGGCGGGTCATCTTCAGCACTAACAGCCCGACCGTCAGCCCGGCGAACGCGGCGACCGGGCTGGTGGCGGCGGTCAGCCGGTCGGCAAGGGCGACCGGGTGGCCGGGCCCGGGCTGGATGTGCCCGACGTTCCCGGCAATGCTCACGGCCAGGCCGATCAGCGCGGTCGTCCACGGCCAGACCCGCTGCCGTACGGGCCAGCCGTCGAGGTAGGCGACGTAGAGGGCCAGTTCGCCGACGGCCAGGAACACGTCGATCTCCGCGGGCCACGACATGGCCTGCCAGCCGGTGAGCCGGTGGTGGATCGCCCACTCATACAGCCCCGCGTAGCTGTGCGCCAGCGCGTTGGCGCTGGCCAGGATCGCGATCGCCCCGATCGCATACAGCGCCGCCCGGCGAGTGCGGGGGTTCACGCTGACCTCCTCGGCCCCCGGCTGGCGGGCCTGGTGCTGCGGCCGCGGATCCGGCTAAAGGCCTCCACCGCGGTCTCGTCCGCGTCCGGGAGTGTATGCAGGTACCTCTGAGTGGTCATGATCGACGCGTGGCCGAGGCGTTCCTTGACGACCTGCAGATCGGCTCCGCCAGCGAGCAGCCATGACGCGTGCGAATGGCGAAGATCATGAAACCGCGGCAGGTCCATCAGGCCCGCGGCCTCGCAGGCCGGGCGCCAGACCATGCGCCGGAACCAGTTGCGGCCGATGTGCTCATCCTCGTCCGGTGCGTGCCTGGGGCGCAGGGAGGTGCCCTGGGCTGCCCGGCGCTCAGCCCGGTAATCGGCGAAGGCGCGCCGACAGCGTGGGCACCGGCATAGCCCTGCGTTGTAAGCGCTGAGCGTCCCGTGCCGGTACCGGCGGCCTGTGCCGTTGGGGTTGGTGTACTCCAGGGCGCCCGGCTCGGTGACCACGCGCAGCGGTCCAGGCCCAGCCGCGCGCCGGGCGAACAGCAGGCCATCCGGGCCGAGACCGTAGGCCTTGATGTGGGTCTTGAGCTTCGCGGTGATCTGCGGGCTGAGCTTGAGCCGCCGGTACTCCTTGTCCTTGGGATAGAGGCCGACGAGGAACCGCCTGCCATCGGGGTGGAACTGCCGATTGACCTCGGTCACCTTGCGGCCGACCGTCAGTATCCGGGTGGCGATGTCAAGATCCCTGACCCGGAGCTCCGCCAGCTCGCCCCAGCGCAGCCCGCTTTCGATCGCGGTCTCGACCAGAAGCTGGGCGTCGGCGTCCGGCAACGCCCCGTAGATGACCTCGAACTGCTCCGGGGTGATGATCGTCCGCACCGTGGCGGGCACGGTGGGAATCTTCACGCCCCGGCATGGGTGAATATATGTGACCTGGTCGTTGAGCGCCGTCGTGAAGATCGAGCTGAGGATCGAGCTTTTGCAGTACTGGATCGTCCACGCCGACTGGCCCTCACGCTGCATACGGGTGATCCATTCCCGTATGTGCTGAGGGAAGATGTCGGCCATGCGCATCGGGCCTAGTGCCGGGAGGATATGGGCGCCCAGGTAATAGGTGTATTTCTCCCGGGTGGTCGGCTCCAGCACATGGTTGGGCAGCCATTGCTCCTCGACGTACTTGCGGAACGTCTGGCGGCCGCGCGCCGGGTCGCCGATGCGCCCCTGCCGTAGCTCTACCTCGGCGTTCTGCCATGCCTGGTTCGCGGCCCGCTCGCTGCTGAAGGTCCCCGCTGACCGCTCCGAGCCGCGCAGGTCGAGGTAGACGGCGGTGTATCTCGGCTTGCCGTTCCTGCCGGTCCGCTTCTTCGCGTACCCCATCGGCGGCGCGGACCTCCTTGATCATTTGTCCGTCATTTGTCCGTGGACTGTGCGTCACTACAGGTCACGAATAAACATTGGCCGGTACTCAAATTATCGCTCTGACCTGGAGCTTAGCGGAGAATCGCCAGGATGGCTAAAAAGAAATGTGAACGAAAATCCGCCCTCTCAAGGCGGTAGCGCCGGTTCATGTAAAGAACTCCGGCGCTTGATCAGCGCGGGGTTCCAGGGTTGCATAGCATCCCCGGCTGGTCCGGTAGGTGGCGACGGCTTAGGTTCTGAGGCTGGCGTTCTCGCCAGGCATCGCGGATTTGATTGCCACTGCTGGCCTGGCCACGGATGACCCGCATGAGGGAAGTGGGCCGGCCCCTGGCCGGGGTCTGGCCCGGTTGCAGCACATGAGTGGGAGCCGTTT